>Ga0255344_1006186_pt1 | contig 10970 bp, 9 predicted proteins | sample wastewater_treat_5_FD_192414 | JGI IMG/M metagenome (GOLD analysis project Ga0255344, IMG submission 192414) | Wastewater microbial communities from Lulu Island WWTP, Vancouver, Canada - plant18 | ecosystem: Engineered > WWTP > Wastewater > Unclassified | place: Canada: Vancouver, British...
CTAAATGACAGTATTACAACAGAAGTATTGTTTGGTGGAAGTGCAGGTGGTGGTAAGTCATACTTTGGGTGTATATGGCTTATAATAAATTGTATATCATATCCTGGTACAAGATGGCTTATGGGTAGATCTAAATTAAAGGCTTTGAAACAAACAACATTAAATACATTCTTTGAGATATGTAGTAACATAAAATTAAATGAAAATCATTATACTTATAACCAACAGTCAGGTGAGATAGTATTTTATAATGGTTCAACTATTATATTAAAAGATTTATTCTTATACCCATCTGATCCTAATTTTGATAGTTTAGGTTCATTAGAGATAACAGGTGGTTTTATTGATGAGGTAAACCAAATAACTGAAAAAGCAAAGAATATAGTTGCATCAAGAATAAGATATAAATTAAATGAATATAATCTTATACCAAAATTATTTATGAGTTGTAACCCAGCAAAAAATTGGGTATATGATGAGTTTTATAAAAAAAGTAAAGAAAATAAATTAGAAGATTATAAAAGTTTTATACCAGCACTTGTAACAGATAATCCAAATATATCCCCACATTATATAACACAATTAAATAAATTAGATGAGGTTTCTAAAAAAAGACTATTATATGGTGAATGGGAGTATGATGATGATAACTCACTTATGAACTATGATAGTATAATAGATATATTTAAAGATTACAATCATATACCAATTAGTAATAAGTTTTATATAAGTTGTGATGTTGCAAGAAAAGGTAAAGATAAAGCAGTTATATTAGTATGGAATGATATGTCAATTATTGAATTACATGAAATGAATATATCACTTATAAATGAAATTGTATCACTTATAAATAGATTAAAGAATAAATACAATATAAATAATAGAAGTATTGTTATTGATGGTGATGGTGTAGGTGGTGGAGTTGTTGATTATTTACCTGGTTGTGTTGATTTTATAAATAACTCAAAGGCATTAAACAATGAAAACTATCAAAATCTAAAAACACAATGTTATTATAAATTATCTGAACTAATAAATAATGATAGTATAAACATATTTAATAGCACATTAGAGCAAAAACAATCTATTACTCAAGAATTATTACTAATAAAGAGAAAAAATATAGATAAAGATGGTAAACTACAAATAATAAGTAAAGAAGAAATTAAAAATCTTATTGGAAGATCACCTGATTATTCAGATGCTATTATGATGAGAATGCAATTTACATTAAAACCACAAATACAAAAATATAGAATTAGATAAAAAGGTATCATTAGGTGTAATACTCTATCTCTTTATAGTTTTATTACATATCTTAACTTTTAGTATAAAAAATAATCATAGAAATCATAGGAGCATCAAAATCAGATTACACAACAATGTTAAACATTAAACCACAAGACCAGGTTATTAAACTTAAAAGAATAATTGAAAGGTTGAATGCAGAGATAAGAGATCTAAAATTGCAATTATTACTCAAAAGCGAGGAATAATTAGATATTATATAATAATAAACAAAAGAACATTAAGGTGTTTTTACTATGTGTAACACTTAATAGAGTTTTACTAATAAAAATAGAATAATTAAATGAACCAATTTTATTTAACAATAGATTTACTTAAACAAAGATTATTAAATAATGTAAATGTAAATACTGTTATAGAGGCAAGAGATGGAGATAAAGATTTATATAAGAAAAACATATACCCACTTGCAGTAGTAAACCCTACCAGTGCAGACTTTTCTAATAGCAAGGTAACATTTTTTACATTTGAGGTAGCAGTATTAGACCAAAGAGACATAAGTAAAGAACCAGGAGATAAATATAATGGTAATGATAACTATATTGATAACTTAAACATTACATCAGCAATTATAAATGACTTAGTAAATTATTTAAGATTACAGAATAATGATGATTTGATAGAATTAGTATCAGTAACAGATGCTAACAAAGTAGAGATGAGTGGATATAATTTATTAGATGGTTTTTATATAACCCTTAAATTATCAATACCAAATACACAAAATTATTGCTAAACACATGGTAGGAATATATAAAATAAAATCACCTAATAATAAAATCTATATAGGACAAAGTATTGATATAGACAGAAGATTTAGAGAATATAGAAAACCAAGTGGTCAGCCTAAACAAACTAAACTATACAACTCAATAAAAAAATATGGTATTGATAATCATAATTTTGAAATTGTAGAAGAGTGTGAGATTATAGAATTAAATAATAGAGAGAGATTTTATCAAGATTTTTATGATTCTATTGAAAATGGATTAAATTGTAAATATGTTACAACAATTGGTAGAGTTGGTTCTTTATCAACAGAAACAAAAAATAAAATCTCTAATAGTAATAAAGGTAAAAAAATGTCTAAAGAAACTAAGGAAAAAATGTCAAAATCTTGTATGGGTAGAATTACAATGATTGCAGACAAACATACATCATCAAAGTTAGTAATGTGTAATCAAACAGGTATTATATATAATTGTGTAAGAGAAGCAGCACAGACATATAACATACCATATGGAACATTAAAAGATTGGTTAAAAGGTAGATACCCAAATAAAAGTAATTTAATATATATCTAATGTTTACAATTTCACAGAGCATACAAGCATACATAGATGCTATGGTTGAAGATATAAAAACAGCAGCACCTAATAGTTCAGGTGAATTGAGAAATTCTATTCAAGCAGATATAGTTCTAACAGAGAATAGTTATGAAGTAAATATACTAATGAAAGAATATGGTGAGTATCAAGACAAAGGAGTAAATGGAACACAAGTTAGTTGGGGCTCACCTTATTCTTTTAGAAAGATGATACCACCATCAGTTTTGGATAAATGGATTGTAAAGAAAGGAATTGCACCAAGAGGAAAGAATGGTGAGTTTTTAAGTAGATCAGGATTAAAGTTTGCCATAGCAAGAAGTATAATGATAAAAGGTATTAAACCAAAAAACTTTATAGAACCAAATATAGATCCTAAATTAGAAGGACTTGCTAATTTAACAGCAGAAGAGATTTGGGATAACTTTGTAGAAGAACAAAATAAAAAAGATAAGAATAAGTAATGAGTAGAAAATTGACATTAGATATAAACTTTATTGATACACCAAGAGATGGTGATGTATTTGGTTATCAAATTAGTAATAATGGAGTTCCATTATCTTTTAATGGATTTGATGGCTGGGATAAAGTATTTAAAGAATCAACAGATTATACTAATGCCAATGGATATATTACTATGTTAAATAGTGATTTAACACCTAATACAAGTGATAATGCCTCTATTGGTAATGGTTTTGATGGAGTAGTAAATGTTGTTAAAAGACAAAGCACAGGTAAGTATATTTGTGTTGGTGGATTTACATCTTATCAAGGTATTACATTACCATCAAGAAAAATCTGTAGATTAAATGCTGATTTTAGTTTAGATACAAGTTTTACTCCACCAGATTTTCCAGTTGATTTACCTACATTAGAAATTGATTCTAATGATAAAATATATTTAGGTAGTTCAAATACTACAAGTGGTAAAGGTAGATTAGTTAGATTAAACGCTAACGGTACTTTAGATGGTGGTTATATGCCTGGAATTGGTTTTGATAGACCAGTTATGGCAATTAAATTACAACCAGATGGTAAATTACTTGTAGCTGGTGTATTCACGACATTCAACTCATCACCAGCAAAAGGTATTATTAGACTTGGTATTACTGGTGTTAAAGACGTTTCTTTTAATGGTGTTAACCAAGGTTTTGTTCTAAATAACTCATTTCCAAGAAGTATTGATTTACAATCAAATGGTGATATAGTAATAGGTGGAGATTTTTATATGTATAATAATACAGCTTGTGGTAATATAATAATACTTACATCAACAGGAGCAGTCTCAAAAGTTCCTACTGATTTAGATAATTCACCAGGTGGAATACTTAGTGAGAATGTTCTGAAGGTTCTTGTAGATCCATCAGATAGAATATATGTAACAGGTAAGTTTGAAAGATATGGTGGTGGAGTTGCTTGTAATAAAATCATAAGACTATATAAAAATACATTTAACAATTGGGTTCCTGATTTAACATTTAATGTTATTAGTCAAGGTTTAGATAATGGAAATTCAATATATACAACTGGTGGATTTGATATGTTATTTAACGATAATGGTAACTTAGTTGTAGTTGGTAACTTTGGAACAGTACAGGGAACAACAGCACAGAATATAGCAGTTCTTGATGAAACTGGTATTTTATCACCAGATGGTGAAGACACAAGTGGTCAATTTACTTCTACTGGTTTTCCACCAACATTGAAGACTATATTAAACTTAGGAGATAGATTTATTTTAGGTGGTTCATTTAATAGTTATTCTAATGTAGGTATTCCAGCAGTCTCATCACAATTTGTTATACCAATAGCAGAAGAACTTACACCAGATTTTGGATCAGGATTTGATGATACAGTTACAACTATATCAGTTAGAAATAACAAAATTATAGTTGGTGGTATTTTTACACAATTTAGTGGAAATGTAGCAGGTAAAGTTATTAGATTAAATGCTGATGGTTCTTACGATGCAACTTTTGATACAACAGTAGGAGTTCAATCAGGATTTGGTGCACTAATAGCCTCAGCCATTACAAGTGATGATAAAGTTTATTTAACTGGTGAGATTTTAACATATGATGGTAACTCATGTAAAGGATTAGTTAGATTAAATGATGATGGTTCTTATGATTCAACTTTTGTAACAGGAACAGGACTTACTGGACCATCAAGTGCAGGTATTGGTGCTGCTTATACAATTATACCTGATGAGGTAACAGATGGAGTTCTTTTAATAGGATCTTTTACAGGATATAATGGTGTAAGCACAGGTGGTATTATTAAACTAACAGCAACAGGTTCTATTGATACAACATTTAATGTAGGAACAGGATTTGGACTTGGAGGTTATTCACCAAATGGTGTAGTTCAAACACAAGATGGAGGATATATCATAACAGGTGGATTTTTAACTTTTAATGGAGCCACTGCTAATAGAATTATTAAACTAACTGCAACAGGTTCAGTTGATACAACATTTAATGTTGGTTCAGGTGCAAATAACACAATCTCAGGTATAAAATTACAAAGTGATGGTAAAGTTGTTTGTATGATGGCTTCTGGATTACCAATGCCACCATATAATAGATATAATGGTGTTGCTTTTTCAGGATCTTTATTTAGAATAAATACTAATGGTTCTTTTGATGCATCATTTAATAGTTCTCAATATATTACAAATGGTGTATTACCTAATTTAATTGAAGTTGATGGTGAAGATAGAATATATGTATATGATGACATCATAAACACATCAGTTGTTAGATATACTAAAGATGGTATATATGACCCAACATTTTCGTTTCCATCTTTAGGTGGATCAACAGGATTTCCAGTTCAAACTATTAAGAATTATTTTAACTCAATTTTAGTAGGTGGAACTTTTGTAGTAAATAGTGTAAATATATCTATGTTAGATTTTGATGGTAACATTGCCACAACAAATGTTGACAATTATCAAACAATTATCAACACTTATGATAATTTGATTGATTACAACTCAGGTTATGGTATTCAATATAGTTTATTATCCGATAAAGTTAGAATGGAATATACTTTTAGTAATAATGCAATTGTAATAAATGATGTTTATGAGACAACAGATTATGTAGAGATTACATATACAAATGAAAGTTTAACATTAGAAGAATTAGTTCAAGAAATTGCAGTAAGAAGTCCTTATTTAATAGTTAGTAACTCAGCATCTTTTAGTAGTGTAAATTACAAGATTAGAGTTTATGAAGGAAGTATATTCACAGGACCATCACAATCAATAAACTATGACATTACAAAAGATAAACTATTTACAGGACAATCAAACATTTATGTGAATATAAACAATTTAGTTAGAGAAAAATTAGAAGCAAATGTAACTACATTTAATGATAGTTCATATTTCTCATCACAATTATTACCAGACAATATGAGTAAGTGGGTATTAGTTGATGAGACTATATTTGATGGAGCTGCAACACAATCAACTGCTGTGTATTATTTACATGCTTTGGATGGTTATTTATATAATACTGAACAACAAGGTTCACCAAATGTTTTTATCAATGGTGATAAAAGATATATACATAGAAACCAACCACAGAGAATATATTTTCAGGCTAACTTTCTAATTGGTATAACTATAACAGACCAATTTGGTGGTTTATACATACCTCAATGGGATGCTACAAATATATTAGCAGATAATAAAAAGTATATTCAAAGTTTTGAGGTTGATCCTTATTATAGAATACCTGGTGGTTCAAGACCAATAACTTTAACAAGTTATGTTGATTACAACTTTACTTATGATGCTGGGGCTGGAAGAGTATATACTATAACAAAAAGATTTGAAATATATGATGATTGTAAATATGACTTATATACAATAGTTTATAAGAATAAGTTTGGTGTTTTAGAGAGTATTGCCTTTTCAAGAAAAGCAGTAAAATCATTAGATGTAAAAGCAGTTGACTATGAAAGAAGTATATTAGATTATAATGGTAGTTATGATATAACAAGACATACAAATAAACAATATAATCTAAATGGTTATGAAAGTTGGGTATTAAATACAAATTGGATGCCAGAATATATGAATGAAGCATTTGAAGAATTAAGTTTATCAGAAGAGGTATGGATTATTACAGAAGATGGATCAATTATTCCTATTGTAAAAGAAGACACAAGGATTGATTTTAAGACACAATTAAATGACAAGTTGATACAATATACCATGAAGGTAAAAATGAGCCACCAGGTGATTAAAAACATATTATAAGATGAAGGTACAAGTTTATATAGGAGAAGATAAGTTAGATTTGTTTGATGATGAGAAAATCTCAATCACACAGAAGTTAAATGACATTGAAAAGTTGAGTAATGTTTTTACAGACTTTACTAATAGTTTTACTGTACCTGCAACACAAACTAATAACAGGATTTTGAAACACTATTATGATGTTGATATAAATAATGGTTTTAATGCAAGTGTTAGAGTAGGTGGTTTTATTGAGATAGATACATTACCTTTTAAGTTTGGTCAGTTTCAATTAGAAGGAGTTACAGTAAAACAAAACAGACCTGATAACTATAAGATAACATTTTATTCAAAGGCAGCACAACTAACAGACTTATTTGCAGATGATTTGATAAGTCAGTTAGATTATACAAAAGAAGGAGTAAAGGAATGGGATAGTTTATCTCAATTTAACTTTTCTTATACAGAAACCAATTTGGTTAAAACATTACAGGATCCAACATTTTTAGGTGGTAATGTAATGACACCTTTAATTGCTTATACTAATAGAGATTGGAATTATGGAGGAGGAACAATTTTTGATATATCATCAAATACATACCCAATAAAAAATGATGAACTAAACTCAGCATTAAGAATTATTAGAATTATTGAAGGAATAGAAACTAAATATAATATAAGTTTTTCAAGAGGATTTTTTGGAACACCAATGTTTGACCAGTTGTATATGTGGTGTAACTCACTTCCAAAGGAAACAACTACAGATACTGAATTAGATTTTACACAAAATATAACAGTAAATACATCTGGTTTTGGTGAAACTGTCTTAATAGGAGCAGGTTTAAGTGCATCAGTAAATCTTACTGATAATATATTTAGCCCTAAAAGACTAAATACTGCAACATCAAAACTTATTGAAATTGGTACATATACTATACCACCTCCTATAGGTACTGACATAACACATGATGGTGTAAATAATTTAGTAATTGTTACATGGGATCCAACTCCATTTACAAACAAACTTTATAAAGTATTTATAAGAGTGATTCCTGAAGCAGGATCAAATAGTGCTTCATATAGAGTAAAAGTATTTAGGAATGGAGTATTATCTTATACATCACCATATTTAACTGGCTCTCAACTCTTAAACTCCACTGGAGTTCCTAATGGTTTTCTTGGTAGTGCTACTAATATACAATTTTTTATTGAGAGTTCATTTACAAACTTTAGTTTTAAGGTTAGAATGATATATGAAAGATGGGCTAAAGTTGGATCAAGCTCCAACTTTACATTGATAGACAGTGATAATTCAATTTTAACTGGAGTACAAACAATTGGTACTACAACAAATCCAGATCTTTATATGAGAGTTCTTATTAAAAATATAAGAGATATAAAAACAAATGTAATACAAGTAAATCTAAAGTGTAATATAAAAGTGGTTGATCTTGACACAAATACTAACTTTTATGTAGGAACATCAACAACAAATGTTTCAGGTGATGTACTTTTTACTATACCAATGTCTAATCAAGTAAATTACATAAAAAACTTTAAGATATATTTTCAAAGATTTAATAGTATATATTTTACATCATTTGATTGTGAATATGGATTTTTTAGAACTTTTGGCAGTAAAGGTGGTGGTATAGCACCTTTATGGACTGCTTATGGTAGTTATAATAATCCAATGACTACTAATGAATATAGAGTTGAGGATTACCTACCAAATATGAAGGTTATTGAGTTTTTACAAGGTATAATGAAGATGTTTAAGTTAGTTATTAGACCAATAACAACAACATCATTTTATCTTGATACATTGGATAATTTTTATAGTAGTGGAACATTATTAGATATAACTAAATATGTAGACCAAGAATCGGTTCAGATTGATAGACCAGTTGTTTATAATAGAATACAATTTACATACCAACCAACAGATAATGATGCTGGTAAAAACTTTAGATTATTTAATGACCCAGTAAATAAAAAGATTGGTTATGGTGATTATCAATATGACATACCATTAGTTGCAGATAGAAATACATTATCTATTGAATTACCATTTGAGAATATGTTGTTTGAAAGATTACCACTTATATCAACAACACAGAGTTTTTTTACAAATGTTTTAATAGGACAATCTATTATACTTAATAATGATCAGACACTATCACCAAATAATGGCAAACCTATATTATTTTTCAATAATGGTTTAGTAAACTTCTCAAATATATTAGATGGTGATGTAGTTGATGTATATCCAATTAAGTTTAAGTTTCAAACAAATGCAGTTTTAACATTTACTTATTCATATTTAGTAGGAACCTCTAATAATAAAGATATAGATTTAGTAACAGATACATTAAACTTTGATAGTGAGATAGATCCTTGGTTTTTAGAAGAATTACCACAATCATTATTTTCAAATTATTGGTCTAACTGGATAAACACAATTTATTCAATCAAACAAAGGAAATTTAAGTTTGATGGTTATTTACCACCAAGATATATTCAAGAACTATCATTAAATGATAAGTTGATAATAGGACAAAACAGATATAAAATAAATGATTATAAAATAGATTTAGTAACAGGTAAAACTACATTTAATCTATTTAATGATGTATAAAAAAAGAAAGATAAGATGGATATATTTTTATCAAACAAATTATATTGTAAAAAATCTAACATACCAGAAGCAGGTTATGGAGTATTTACAAAAGAGAGTATAAAAAAAGGAGAAGTAATAGAGGTATCAAGATTTGTAAAAGTAGGTTTTGATACATTTAATGCAGTAGATGATAATATACTAAGTGTTTTATATGGATTTCCTAAAAAGAGACCAGATTATTTTGGAATAGTTCTTGGTTATGGTTCATTATATAACTCATCATTAGATGATAAGACAAATAATGTTGATTGGATTACAGATGAAGTGAATGAAGTATTTATTTATACTGCAGTTATTGATATAGTAGAAGGTAGTGAATTGTATATATACTATGACAATTATGAGTTTAATACAAAAAAAAAGAATTAAAATGAAAATAAATAGTTTAATGGATTTAACAATAGAGGATTTTATTGTTTTAATAAAAATACAAAGTGTGTTTAAGGATGATAGTAGTGTAAGAAGAGAAATGATAAAACATTTTAAGTTAGAGAAACTACCAATAAATGAGACAGATAATATAATCTTAAAGATAGCAGAGGTTTTAACACATAAACCAAATTATATACAAAGATTTGAGTTAGATGGAGTTGAATATGGGTTTATACCTAATTTAGATGATATAACAACAGCAGAGTGGGTTGATATAGAAAACTATCAAGGTAATCAAGAAGATGCAGATAAGTTGGTAAGTATATTATACAGACCAATTAAAAAAAGTTTTAGTTTTTTTAAGAAAAATTATTATAGTATAGAGGAATATAAAGGAACAAATGATAAGTTAAGAAAAGCACCATTAGAGGTTTATTTAGGAGCATTGGTTTTTTTTTATCATTTAGGCAAGAGTTTATTAAAACATATAGATACATATACAAAGAAGATGACACAAGAACAGAGAGACCAACTTATGAGTATAGTACAGAACAACAATTTTTTGATGAGTTTGGATGGTACACAATGATTTTTACAGCAGCAAGTGAAAAGTTTTTAGATATAGATGAAGTTCTAAAAAAACCAGCAGCAGATTTTCTAATGTATGTAAACTTTTATACAAGGAAACAGGAATTAGAAGCAGAGAGAATACAAAAAATAAGTAGTAATAAATAATGGTTGCAGAGATAATAAAGTTAGTACAAATAAATGAGTTCTATAAAGTGAATGAACTTGTTGAGATTGCAAAAGGAAAACATGAGATATATACTTTTAAGAATATATTTACAAAGATAAAAAGAAAAATAAGTAACAAAAAATGGCAGATATAAATAAGGTTATTGTTATTGATGTTGAGAATAAAGCATCACAAGATTTAACACAGGTTGGTAATCAAATAGAAGAAATTGGTAGTAAAACACAAGGTTCTATTAGTGAGTTGAGGCAACTTAAAAAAGAGTTAAGAAATGCTGCT
>Ga0255344_1006191_pt1 | contig 10967 bp, 8 predicted proteins | sample wastewater_treat_5_FD_192414 | JGI IMG/M metagenome (GOLD analysis project Ga0255344, IMG submission 192414) | Wastewater microbial communities from Lulu Island WWTP, Vancouver, Canada - plant18 | ecosystem: Engineered > WWTP > Wastewater > Unclassified | place: Canada: Vancouver, British...
TATCACGGCATTTTTTGCCGCGACGATTGCCGTGGCACAAAACGACATCAAACGCATCCTCGCGTACTCCACCGTTTCACAGCTGGGCTACATGATGATTGGCCTGGGCGTTGGCGGCGTGGCGGTCGGTATGTTTCATCTCATCACGCACGCGTTTTTCAAGGCGCTGCTGTTTATGGGCGCGGGTTCGGTGATTCACGGCTGTCGCGGCGAGCAGGACATTCGCAAGATGGGTGAAGTGCGCCGGTTCATGCCCTTGACGTTTTTCACTTACGCCGTTGGCATGATGGCCCTCGCGGGCGTGCCGTTTTTCTTTGCTGGATTTTGGAGCAAAGACGCCATCCTCCACGCGGCGCACGGTTGGTCGCTTTCGTCCGGGCCGTTTTACCTGGCCCTGGCGGGCGTGGTGTTGACGGCCTTTTACATGACGCGGCAAATGGCGTTGGTCTTTTGGGGGCAGTATCGCGGTTATCCGGCGCGCGAAGTGACGCCTTCCAAGACTCCTGAACTTGTGCGGTTGCGCGCGGAACATGAGCCGCACGAAAGTCCCGGCGCCATGACCTTGCCGCTGTTGGTTCTGGCGATCTGCGTCGTTGCCCTGGGCGCGGTGGGAACGCCGTGGTGGCCGTGGTTGCAATCGTTCCTCGGTGCGGATGCCGCTGAAGGTTTCACCCGCGAGGTGGCTCAACTGATGGTGGTTTCCACGCTGGCGGTTTTCGTCGGCGTCGGATTCGGGCTCGCGTTTTACGGTTACGTGCAACGCAAAACTGCCGCCGAACCGGACCTGTTGGAAAAAGCGTTGCCGCTGGGCATGTATGAATGGTTCGCGAAGAAGTACGGGATTGATGAACTTTACGAATTGACGGTGATTCGCTTTAACGCTTGGGCGGCGAAAGCCTGCGCGTTTTTGGATCAATGGGTCTGGGGCGGGGTGGTCACGGGGATTAGTTATGTCGCCCTGATGCTCTCGTGGGTGAGCCGGGCGATTGATGAGTTCGTGATCAATCTCGGATTTGATCGAAGCTGCGCTGGCTTGACGCGCAGCGGCAAGTGGATGTCGCGCTGGCAGGACGGTCAGGTGCAACATTACCTGCGGATCATTGGCGTCGGCCTGGTGGCGTTGGTGCTGTTCCTGGTTTGGGGAGGTGTTCGATGAACGGATTCCCCATCCTCACCATCATCACGCTGCTGCCGCTCGTGACGGGAATCGTCGTGGCTGGACTGCGCCGGCAAGAGCGACTGGCGCGTCAAGTCGCGCTGGGCTCCAGTTTGCTCTCACTCGGGTTGGCGCTGGGTTTGTGGAAAGTTTTTAATGCGGCTTCGGGCGAACTCCAGTTCGTGGAAAAACACGAATGGATCGCAACGTTGGGGGTAAATTACTTCGTTGGCGTGGATGGCCTCGGGCTGCTGTTGGTAATGCTCACCGCCGTGGTCACGCCGATGGCCATGTTGGCGTCGTGGCATTGGGGAGAGACGAATTCCACGTTGTCCCTGTCGAAAATGTCGGAAGAAGTTAGGGACGGCGTGGAACCCGTCCCTCCCAGCCAGGCCGCGGTAAAACACGCCTCGCCCACGCGCAATGCGCACCTTTATTTCGCGCTCATTCTCTTTCTGCAATCCGGGCTGTTCGGCACGTTCACCGCGCTGAATTTTTTCCACTGGTTCATCTTTTGGGAGTTGAGTTTGATCCCGGCGTTTTTTCTGGTGCGACTTTGGGGCGGATTGGGACGGGTTGCCGCCGCCAACCAATTGTTCCTCTACACGATGGCCGGCAGCGTGGCGATGTTGCTGACGTTCCTCGCCATTTACCTGGCCACCGGCAAATTTGATTTTCCCGCGCTTGCCGAACTGGGACGCAGTGGCGTGCTGGCGAGCGCGTTGTCGGCGAAACTCGGCTGGTTCAACCTCACGGCGAATCAACTCGTCTTGGTGATTTTGGGCGGCGTGCTGCTCGGTTTCGCGGTGAAGGTGCCGCTCATGCCGTTTCACACGTGGTTGCCCGCGGCGTATGCGGAAGCGCCCTGCGGGGTGACGATGTTGCTGACCGGACTGATGTCCAAGATGGGCGTTTATGGTTTGCTACGAATTTTCCTGCCGCTGTTCAGCGTGCAACTCGGCGAGCCGCGCGTGCAAAATGTTTTGCTCACGCTGGCGGTCATCACGATTGTTTTTTCCGCCGGTGCCGCGTTCGCACAACGCGACCTGAAACGCACCTTCGCTTACTCGTCCATCAACCATTTGGGCTATTGTCTGCTGGCGATTTTTGCGGTGGCCAAATTCACCAACACCCCCGAGCTCGCCACGGAGAAAGCGGCGGCCCTCAACGGCGTGTTTCTGCAAATGTTCAATCACGGTTTCACGGCGGCGACGCTGTTTTGGTGCGTGGGCCTGATCGAACAACGCAGCGGCGGCGTGCGCGGACTGAACGACTTCGGCGGACTACGCAAAATCGCGCCAATCCTTTGCGGGCTGATGGGGATTGCGATGTTTTCGTCGCTGGGCCTGCCGGGACTGAACAGTTTTGTGGGGGAATTTCTGATTTTCAAAGGCGTGTTTCCGCTCGCGTCCTGGGCGGCGGGTGTTGCGGTGCTGGGGCTGCTGGTCACGGCGATTTTTATCCTCACAATTTTTCAGCGCGTGTTTCACGGTCCGCTGAACGAAAAATGGTCGAAGTTTCCGGACCTGACGCCGCGCGAGATCGGAATGCTGGCGATTCCCATTGCGTTGATGTTTGTGCTGGGATTGTGGCCGCAATTGATACTGGGTGTAGTCAACAGCACCGCCGTGCAGATGGTGGAGCAACTGAAGTTTTAATCTCAGATGAACGAAAACCAGAACAAAGCAAGCCACAACCAAGGGCCGCGCCGAAGAATTCCGGTGAAATTGGTGCTCTTTTTGGTTGTGCTGGTGGGCTTGGCCACCATCTGGTTCTGGAGGTCAAGCGAGCCCAGCTATCAAGGTAAGAGGTTAAGCGAATGGCTGAAGGATTTTGACAAGCCTTACGCCACAACATTCATCGTTTCCTTTTATGATATGCCAAAAGACGCGTTGGAAGCCATCCGGGCCATGGGCACCAATTCGTTGCCGACGCTACTCAGGCATATACAGGCGCACGATTCACTGGCTGTCGAAAAGTTATACGACCTTTGGGACAAACAGTCCGTAATTGAGTTTCGCCCAACGCCGGCAACGGTGATCCAGCGACGCGCTTCGATTGCCTTGGCCGCACTGGGACCAAAGGCGCTTCCGGCGCTTCCCCGATTGGAAAGGATGCTCAATGACGAACGCACTTTGCGACCAGTCTCGCTCGCGCTTGCGTACATGGGAAAAGATGGTGTGCAGGTTCTCACCAACGCATTAGCCAATCCCAATCCGGTCGTCAGGCGGGAGTGCTTGGAGGCATTGAGCAATGTTCAGACCGGAGGGGAGGTTGCGATGCCGGTTCTGCTGTCCTCTCTGCGGGACAATGATCCGGTAATTCAGGGCTGGGCAGCTTTGGCCCTTGCCGTAATTCGAAGTGAGCCATCACGAGCAGTCCCCGCGCTCACGGAACTTTTGGGTCGAACGAACTCGGCTCGCCATGAAGTAATCATCGCTTTGGGGCAATACGGGTCCGCGGCAAAGTCGGCTGTGCCGGAGCTGCTGGATTGTCTTCTGGCCGACGACCTGATGACGCGAGGTGCTGCAAGACGGGCGCTTCAGCGGATCGGAGCGGAGACGAATGCCATCGTTGCTGCGGTTACAAATGCCTTAACCAGCACTGATGTCCAGTTGCGACTTTTCGCGATGAACACGCTCGCTGGTTTAGGCGGTGCAGCCTCGAATGCGACGCCAATCTTGGTGAGTTGCTGGAACGACCCAACCCCAGCCATTCGAAATGCTGCATCAAACGCGTTGGCAAGCATTGATCCCGATCTCTCGACTCAATTGATGAGAACAAACCCAATTTCATTGCGTTGACGAGATGTTAGCCTTGACGATTCTCATATCGTTCGTGGGGGCACTAGTGCTGATGCTGCTGGGAGATGCCGGCCGCGTTGCCTTGCCTCAAATCCAGCAATGCTGGGTGGGTGGGGATGGGAAGGCCAATTTATTTTCGCTACTCGCCTACATCGTGCGGTCCGCGAATGACAGCCAGATCGTTGTTCAAGAGATTGATCGAACCCGATCGAAATTGGGAGTGAAGGAGACGTGGGAGACGGCACTGGCGTCAGCATCGCAAACACCTGCGGAAGTGTTGGCTCAAGTCAGAACGGGATGGACGAATGCGAGCCGGGGAGATCGCCGGAAACTCCCCGCAATGTTAAGAGCAATTTTACCGATCAAAGAAAGCAAATGATATGTTGGCCGGAAGAGGCTCATTATGCTTTGCGAGACAGAACACCGCCGTGCAAATGGTGGAGCAACTGAAGTTTTGATGACTGATGGATACGAGTCCTCAAGCCCAAAGAGATCAGCCTTTCAACTGGTGGCGACTTGGTTTACTTGTGTTTCTCAGCAGCGTGTTGGTGGGCGGGATTTTTTTATGGTCGTCAAAACCGCTGGAGCCGCAGTTTCAAGGAAAACCGTTGTCTAGTTGGTTGGCGAAACTCGACACGGGACGTTTCAATGTGGTGGATTTTGACCCGGTGCTGGATCGTGATGCGGCTTATGCCGTTCAACAAATCGGTGCATCAGCGACGCCCTGTTTGGTTGCGCGATTAAAATCCGCTCTGGCGGCAGAAAGAACATTTTTCCAACTTCAAGATTGGCCCATCAAACTGCCATTCAAACTCATGGAAGCTCAGTTGAATCAGCGCATGAAACGGGGGCGGGAAGCGCAAATCGCCTTTGCGATCCTGGGTGAAGTTGCTACGAATGCGATTCCTGAACTTGAAGCCATGATTCCCGGGCAAGAAGTGCAATCGGAGTCGGTCTTACAGGCTCTTGCCGCGATAGGGCCGGCTTCTTTGGGGATTCTCAGCAATGCGATGCAAAGCTCTGATTATTGGTTGCCACAAAATGCAATTATTGCGGCAAAGAAGCTTGGTAAAGATGGCGCGCCGTTGGTGCCGTTGCTTGTCGCCATGCTGGACGATCCCAAGCACAGCCGAAATGACGGTCTGATCGTTCGCTCACTGGGAAAAATTGGCGAACCGCAGGAAATCGTGATGCCCGCGCTCCATCGCAGCTTGCTCAACACCAACGATTCGGTGGCGGGAAATGCGGCGTTGGGATTCATGTTCATGGGCGGCCAAGGACGCGAAGCGGTGCCGGACATCGAAAGACGCCTAATAACCCAAGAGGGAAAGGTCAATTGCTTTGCCGTTTTGTCTTTAGTTGTGCTTTCGACAAATGATGAGCAACTATTGCTCGCAATGGAGCAGGCCAAATCGCTTCGTGTTCCCAACGAACTTGACGAGCAAATAAAGCCTCCGCACGAGGTGTTTGCTCAAATTCGCAGCACTTGGACAAACTGTAATGCGCGAGAACGAAAAGCCTTGTTCGCTGAAATTAGAGGATTGATCTCGGTGACTCGAACGAACTGATCATGTTAGCCTGGACTATTTACATTTCATTCCTTGGCGTGTTGGTGCTGATGCTCCTGTCGAAAGGCAACGCAGCGGCGGCGCGGAGAGTGGAGTAACTGAAGTTTTAAGAGTGGATGGACGCGACTGAACATCTTCAACTGGGAGGGACAGGTTCCACCCTGTCCCCGTCTGGTTTGTTGCAGGAAGTCAGGGATGAGGCGGAAGCTCTGCCTCCGATGAAAAATGAGATGGTCGGGCGAAAGCATCCGGCGCGCGGGGTGTTGGTTTCGCGCAGCCAACCAACGATTGTGTTTCTTACGGTTTGTACTGAGAAACGCGAGCCTTGGCTCGCGCAAAAGGTTGTGCAAGAATCATTGGAGGAAGTCTGGCGAAGCGCCGACACCTGGCTGGTGGGTTATTACCTACTCATGCCGGATCATCTGCATCTGTTCTGTGCGCCGCGCGATGTGAATTTCAGCTTTCAGCAGTGGCTCGCGTATTGGAAGAGCCAGTTCAAACGGAATCATCGCGATCAACCTTGGCGGTTTCAGCGGGACGGTTGGGATACACGACTACGTCGCTCTGAGAGTTACACGGACAAGTGGAACTATATTCGCGAGAATCCCGTCAGAAAGGGTCTGATAGCCAAACCGGATGATTGGCCGTTTTGGGGAATGCTCAACGTTTTACCTTGGTGATGAACACACGGTGGAAATCTATTCCCGGCGGAGGCGAGCCTCGGCTTGTCCTTGATCAGGTTTGTTTTGGGACGGGGTGGAACCCGTCCCTCCCAATTGATCAACCATGTTAGCCTGGACGATCTACATTTCATTCCTGGGCGCGCTGGTGCTGATGCTCCTGCCGAAAGCCAGTGCTGCGGCGGCGCGTTGGGTCGCGCTGGCCACGGCGGTCGGCGGATTGGTGGCGGGCTTGATCGGTTACGCGCAGTTCCAGCCGGGCGAGATTCTGACGGTCACCCAGCGCGCGTGGGTGCCGACGTTGGGACTGCAATATTATCTGGCGGCGGATGGCGTGAGTTTGACATTGGTTCTGCTCACCGGACTGGCAGCGCTCGGCGGCGTGCTGTTTTCGTGGAACATCGAAACGCGCACGAAGGAGTTTTTCGCCTTCTATTTCACGCTCATCGGCGGCGTGTATGGCGTGTTCCTGAGCTTCGATTTGTTTCTGTTGTTTGTGTTTTACGAAATCGCCATCGTGCCGAAATACTTTCTCATCGCCATCTGGGGTTCGACCCGGCGCGAATACGGCGCGATGAAGCTGGTGCTGTATTCCTTTTTCGGCAGTGCGCTCGTGTTGATCGGTTTGATTGCGCTCTACGTCGTGGCCGGCGCGCACACGATGAACGTTCTCGAGCTGGCGCGATATCCGTTCCCGCACCCATTCCAGATCTGGGCGTTCCCCCTGGTCTTCGTGGGATTTGCCATTCTGGCGGGCATGTGGCCCTTCCACACGTGGGCGCCGACCGGCCACGTGGCCGCGCCGACGGGCGCTTCGATGTTGCTGGCGGGCGTCGTGATGAAACTCGGCGCCTACGGCTGTTTGCGCGTGGCGATGACCTTGTTTCCGGACGGATTGGAAGCTTGGAAATGGTGGATCGCCGTGCTGGCCGTCATTGGCATCGTGTACGGCGCGATGGTGGCGCTCGTGCAGCGGGACTTCAAATTCGTCATTGGTTATTCGAGTGTGAGCCACATGGGTTTCGTGCTGCTGGGGTTGGTGACTTTGAACACCATCGGGCTGAGCGGCGCGGTGTTGCAGATGTTTTCGCACGGAATCATCGCGGGGCTGTTGTTCGCGGTTGTAGGTCGGATGGTATATGACCGGACGCACACGCGGGAGCTGCCGGTGTTGGAAGGCATGAGGTTGAGCCGGGTGATGCCGTTTGCCACCGTGACCTTCGTCATCGCCGGCGTGGCGTCAATGGGGCTGCCGGGTTTCAGCGGGTTCGTGGCGGAATTGCAGGTGATCATCGGCGCGTGGCAACTGTATCCGACGCTGGTGATCATCACCGGCATCGGAATTTTGATTGGCGTGGCCTACACGTGGCGCGCGATGCAAAAGGCCTTCTTCGGCGACGCGGGTGAAACGAGCTCCACGGCGCCGCCGGCTTCGGATGGCGAATCAGGTAGCGGCGCGGAACCGATGTCGCCCATCTCGATTCCCGAACGCATTGGCGCTGTACTGCTGATCGGCGCGTCGTTGCTGGTGGGGCTGTATCCGAAAGTGCTGCTGAAGATCATCGTGCCGAGTTTTGATTCGCCGTTGTTTGACTGGCTGCGGAAAGGAGGCGGCTTGTGAGTTATCTCGATCTGCTGAAACTGGCCGCGCCGGAAACGATTGTGGTGCTGACCGCCTTGCTGGTGCTGGCGGTGGACCTCACCTCCATGCGGGGACTTGAATTGCGCCTGCGCTTCACCGTCGGTGGACTGCTGACGCTGGCGGGATGCGCCGTCGCCATCGCCTGGATGTTGGTGATGCCGGTGCCGCCCAACGCCCTCGAAGGGATGCTGGTGGTTGACCCGTTGACGCAGCTCGTGAAGGTCACCCTGCTGGCCTTGACCACTTTCACGGTGCTGATTTCCATTGAAAGTGATTTCACCCATCACGTGGGCGAGTACCTGGCGCTGATTCTCATGGCGACGACGGGCATGATGTTCCTGGTCAGTGCCGGCGATCTGCTCATGCTGTTTGTTGCCCTCGAGATGACCAGCCTCTCGCTCTACATCCTGACCGCGTTCAACAAGCGCAACATCCGATCCGCCGAAGCGGCGCTGAAATACTTTCTGGTCGGTGGTCTGTCCGCTGCGTTCCTGCTGTTTGGTTTGAGCTGGATCTATGGCATGGCCGGCACGACCGACTTCCACAAGCTGGCGGCGGCCTTGGCGGCGCCGGGGCTTGATCCGCTGCTGATCGTTGCCCTCGTCCTGGCGGTGATCGGGTTTGGCTTCAAGGTGGCGGCGGTGCCGTTTCATCTCTGGGCGCCGGATGCCTATCAAGGCGCGCCTACGCCGAGCGCCGCCTTCATCGCGTCCGGTTCCAAGGTCGCCAGCTTCTTCATCTTTGCCAAACTGATGATGCTCGGCTTTGCCGGGACCCCGCTGGCCGGCAGCGCGGCTTTGCCAGCGGGCGCGGCCGGTTGGGTGCCCGTGGTGGCCGTGGTGGCGGCGTTTTCCATGCTGCTCGGCAATCTCGTGGCGATCGTGCAAAGCAACGTCAAACGATTGCTCGCCTATTCGGCCATTGCCCATGCGGGTTACATGTTGCTCGCGGTTCTAGCCCACGATCCGGAAGCCGCCGCCTCGCTCGTTTATTACGCAGCGACCTATGGATTAACCACGATTGGCGCCTTCGGCGTGGTCGCCGTGGTGGAGCAGGGGGCCGGCGATTCCCGGTTGAGCGACTTTGCCGGACTCTGCCGCCGCGCGCCGGTGGTGGCCTTGTGCATGATGGTGTTCATGTTGTCGCTCGCGGGCATTCCGCCACTGGCCGGTTTCTTTGGGAAGTTTTATCTGTTCACCGCAGCGCTCAAGACCGGGGCGCCGAATCTCGGTCTGCTCTGGCTGGTGATTCTGGCCGTCGGCATGAGTGTGGTGTCGCTTTACTACTATTTGCAGGTGCTCAAGCAAATCTACGTCGCCGACGTGCCGGCGGACGCCGGGGAATGGCGGGTGTCGGTCTTCAGCCAGATCGTGCTCGGATTGCTGGCTGCGGGCGTGATCCTGTTGGGCGCGGTACCGGGCTGGCTGCTGTCACTTTTGCGCCAAGCCTTGAGTGTGGGTTAATTGAGTTTCCACAGAATGTGGGACGTTTTCCGTTTCCCAGTGTGGGGGCGGGTTCGCAAAGGGAGGCGGGACCAATAGCGGGGCGGGTATCAACGACGGGTTTTCTTCTGGTCCGTTGCGCATTCAATCAACGCGAACCGAAGATTTTCACCGTTGTTTGCGTCGCCACAAAACTCCGTTGCGCCAACAAAAAACCGCCCCAAGGGGCGGTGAGGAGTGAATGTCGTCGCGGCTCAAGCCGACGGTGCCGCCGCGGGGGTGGCCGGGGCTTTGACCGGTCGCGCGGCTTTGGCGGCTTGGCGCTTGCGTTTCAGATAGAGCTGACGGCGACGACGTTTCTGTACCTTGTTGTATTGCTGACTCATAGTTGCGTCTTTACATCTCCGATTCAATCCGGTTGTCTGGCGGCAATATGCGGATGCGCGTGAACGGATTCAACCCCTATTTGCTGGTGCTGACGGCTTTGTTCGTCGGCGTGGGATGCCAGACGACCGAGTCAAAAAAGAAAAAAGAAATCAGCACCCTGCGGGTCCATTTGAGCATGCCGGCCCGCACCACGGCGCCCGGGCAAATGATCTCCGTGATGCGAGAGAACCCGCTGCCGTTGAAAATCGAGCCGCACCCGTTCCTGAACGAGTCGCTGGTGACCAATGCCGTCGTTTTCGACGTCATGGGCGGGCATGCCATCCGGCTGACATTTGACCATCGCGGAGCCCTGCTGCTCGAGCAATACACCGTGGCCAACAAAGGCCGGCACCTGGCCATCTTCAGCCAGTTTGGTGAAACGCCCGACCAGAGCCGGTGGCTGGCGGCACCGTTGATTCAGCAAGGCATCACCAATGGACAACTTGCCTTCACCCCGGATGCCACGCGGGAAGAAGCGGAACGGGTGGTGAACGGTTTGATGAATCTCGACCGCAAACGGAAGAAAAAGAGATGGTAAAACCGGATAATCTGCCGGCGCACGGGGCGGCCTTCGGCGACGGTCAGTGGCAACACGGGGAAATCCCTCCGCCGCCCTGGCAAACTCTCCGGCGGGGAATGGTGGTTCAGGCTGCGTTTGGTATTTCGTGGTTGGTGCTGGCGTTCTTTGGCTGGGCCGTGTTGCTGAAGGGAAATGTTTTTGCTGTTGCGTCGCCGCCCCTTCGATTCCAACTGCCCACGGCTAATCAAGCGATTTTTGAAAAGGAGGGCGGGGCGCGTTATTTCGTCGGCACCGTGGGCAGGCCTTGGACCAGCGGGGGCTACGGCTGTGTCCGCTCCAGCGGTGCGCAACTGCACGAAGGACTCGATATTCGCTGCCTGCAACGGGATCGCCAGGGCGAGCCCACCGACCCGGTCCTGGCCACCGCCGACGGAACCGTGGTCTATATTAACGCCAATCCTTCGCTTTCCAATTACGGTCGGTATCTGGTGGTGCGTCATCAGGTTGAGGGCTTGGAGATTTATTCCTTGTATGCGCATCTGCAGGCCATTCAACCCGGCTTGAAAGCGGGCCAGGCGGTGCGGGCGGGGGAGAAACTGGGTACCCTGGGGCGCAGCGCCAACACGCGCGAAGGCATTTCCAAGGAACGCGCCCATTTGCATTTCGAGTTGAATGTGTTCCTCAACGATCAGTTCGCGCGGTGGTATCGGCAGACGTATCCCGGACAAC
>Ga0255344_1006214_pt1 | contig 10935 bp, 10 predicted proteins | sample wastewater_treat_5_FD_192414 | JGI IMG/M metagenome (GOLD analysis project Ga0255344, IMG submission 192414) | Wastewater microbial communities from Lulu Island WWTP, Vancouver, Canada - plant18 | ecosystem: Engineered > WWTP > Wastewater > Unclassified | place: Canada: Vancouver, British...
GATATTGAAGCCTATGACGGTATTCACGGCTTGTTCGTTCACGCTGGGCTCGATGACACGCATTTTGTCAAGGTAGCCTACCATGAGGGGCTTGTGCCTGCGGAAACGTGGCTGAGAGTGCAGGACAGGAAGTCGCACCAGAGCAAGTTCCCGACAAACGGCAAGGCTATGAACTCTTGGCTTGTGGGTATGGTGAAATGTGCCTGCTGCGGCTATACGATGCACTTCAATCACTGTGCGAACAGAAAAGGTGTTGTGTATCATCGCTTCATCGACTACGGCAAGTTCACGCTGAACGGCTGTCCCACTCCGCCAATTCAATTAAAGCCGAGACAGGTCGAGGACGCTGTGCTGAAAGAAATGCAGAAGCGTATTGAACAGCTCAAAATCGCAAAGCGTGAGGAAAGCAAGCCCGACACCGAAACGGAGAGTATCAAAACGGAGATCATTCGCATTGACAGTGAGATCCAGAAACTTATGGAAAAGCTCGCTGATGCGGACAGCGTACTCTTTGACTACATTCAGAAGCGTGTGAGCGCCCTGCACGAACAGAAATCGGAGCTTGATAAAAAAATGCAGACTATGTGCCGTAAGCGTAAAGCGATAGACACAAAGCCTTTGGAAGAACCTATGAAGCAGTGGGATAAACTGACGGTTCAGGAGAAGCACGATGTAGCGGCAGCTATGATCGATGTCGTGCTTATATCCGATGAAACAGGTATTGAGGTGAAATTCAGCATTTGAAAATGTGCGGAATTTCGGTATTTTTTAGTGTTGATAAGGTGATGCGCAGGGCGTTACAAGTAACAACGCAAAAAGTATCACGAGCCATATAAAGTGTAGAAAGCGAATAGATGGACAGTACCATAACAGCTCGGTGACACCTATTCGAGGACAAACAACAGCTGTCAAATTCCAAGATATTGCAGATAATAGAATAAGCTGCACATTACTGTGCAGCTTAACTGCTTTGGTTGGGCATAACTAAATTGATGACACATGTAAAATGGCTATTTTAAGCCAAAATCACTTTCATCTGCGACCTTATTTATCTCCTGCATCATAGCACGGCGATTGCAATACAATTCTCGCCACCTGTCTATAATCATATCTACTGTTTCAATTCCGCCTTTTATTGTTTTCATATGTCTTAATTTATCTGCCCAACGTTTGTAAGTCGGACGGTCAGCGGTATGCTCTGCGGCTTTATTAAGCTCGTTTGCATATGCTTCAAGAACAAGCTCAGAATAGTTTTCTATCAGGAGAGATTCATATTTTTCTATAAGATATATATTGTTATTTGTGAATATATAGTTTGCAAGTCTGTCTGTCAGGTTTTCTTCGATAAAGTATTCGGGAAGCATTGCGGGATATTTCATTGAGGAATAAAGCTGTTCTCTTGTTTCTTCCCATTCATCACCATCGAAAAGTGATTTTAATTCAAGATAAACAGACTTATCAGTAATAGTAGTCTCTGTAAGTATAGTCCGGAGTTCCTTTATATAATTCTTTTTATCCGACTGCTGCTTGTAGATGTCCTTCAGTTTCAGATGAATGCTTTCAGCAATGTACATGTTGCCTTTTTCAAGCTCAAGGGCTTCTTTAAGGACGGCTATTGCTTTATCGGTATCACCGCTTTTCAAGTACCTGTCTGTCAGGAACTGGCGAACCTCAATAACATTCCAATATTTTTTGCAGAACAGTTCAATAGCCTCATCGGAATATCCAAGCTTATCCATAAGCTCCATGTGATACAATACCCATTTTTCACGTTCATAATTGCTGATATTATTCTTTAAAATTATCTTATCAGAGCATTTAAGCATTTTTTCGAGAAATTCTTCTTCATCAAAGCTTTCTTTGATAAAGTCAAAGTATAGCTCAGTGAAGTAGTCAAACTTTGTATCTAACTTTCTGAAAGCGGAGTTAAATAGCCTACGTCTTGTTTTTATGTCCGACTCATCAGCGATAGTCGAGAGCATTTCAAGACAGCAGTTTTGAAAATAACTAATATCTCCGTCATCATCAAGATCGGTAATAAGTATCTCATCGTAATAATAGCTTACGATCTCAAAGGCTTCAAAATAGCGTTTCCATTCAATAAGACTATCTGTATACTCCTCAAGAAGTTTGACCGCTTCGTTAATAAACGGAGAAACGTTTTTCCAGTTTATAAATCCGCTGTTATCGGAGTATTGCCAGATCAATGATTTGAGCTGAGACTTATACTCAGCAATATTGATGTTACCGTTTTCACCATTAACAAAGCGGATAAAGCGTTCTTTCAGTCCGGTGTCATATCTCATCGCATTTATGAGAAATTTCTTTATCTGCTCAGAAGATGTACCAGCAATAAGACTTTCAATATCTGTATAATGTGGATTTGAATGACTTTGTAAATCCTCTAACAAATATAATACAGCAGCCATATGCTTACAATTATTGCCGTCAGAAGCATACGGACAATCGCAGTACATATCATCAATTTCCCCGTCAGAAAGATAGATGCTGACCTCATAGTCGTCTGAGCCTGAAACTACTGCATTTACTTCATCAGCCATTAAGCTGAGTATTTCTGCATTCCCATTACGATAATAATCATATCCTCTTTCAAGAATAATGGGATTAAATAATTTCTTCCAATCCATTGCTGCTCCCTATCGCTCAGCTGCGGTCATAGTGATGCTCAATGATTGCTCTCAGATTATCAAAAATGAAAGACTGCGCCTGCACTGAATACAGATTAAGATAATATTCTGTTCCTCGCTGACTTGTTTTAAGGTGTGATGTAATACCAATATCTTCTCCAGCAGAAGTTACAACTCGGTTTCCGTCAGCGTTTTTGGTCATCATCCCTATACTTTCAAGCCAGTCATTTATCCATGCCGCCTGCATTTTCTTTGTGCCGTTATCAGCAATAACTCTGTTTATCTCATTTGCAATATCGCTTACTTTACATTCTCCGTAATTAAGCTGCAACTGCGAAAACTGATCATCATTTATGAAAACTCGTCTGCGTCTTTGCTTTTCCGAAGCCGCAGGTCTGTTCTCAAACGATTCTATCTCCCATTCAAGCACACGGGAAATATACTCAAAACAAGCTATAACACGGCTGTCACGAACAATATCATCTTCATGAACACGCATTCCCGAATTCGGATCAACACCACCGGAGAGCTTGTCCATATATAGCTTTGCTCGTTTAAGTTTATCTATCTCACTCATTTATTTTCGCCTCTTTCCAAAGTAGTCGATAAGTATACCTTTGATGATGTTGCATATGTGAACAAATATAATTACACTACTCTCAAACCCTGAAGATTATGCAGATCGTTATTTCTTCAGTTTTACTACCCTATAAAATTACACTACTCTCAAACATTTGTCAGGCAGCCATAAAGTAACCCCATATCTTACTCGTCGGACTTACCCGTATAGCCCTTATCAATAAACTTGTAATAGATGTGAATATCACGCTCCTGCTTGCCCCTCTCGAACTCGTCAACCGTAACGGAGTCGATCAATTCAAGGCACATCTGCCTGGTGAGATATTCCGCATTCCTGAACCGCTTTAAGCGTGAGATGTACTCGTCCACATCATGTTCGTCCTGTTTTTGAGCGAGCTGTCTTGTTTCGATCTCCTGCACCTCAGCCGTGAGAGCGTTCTGCTCCGCTTCATATTTGCTCAGGAGCTTTGTACACATACTCGCTGAGATCTCACCCGACACCTTATCCTCATACACCGACTGCATCAAGCCGTCAAGCTCTGCAATGCGCTCCTTTGCCTTGCGGAGCTTTTCTTTGTCCGAGGAGATCTGCTGGCTCTCTTGTTTCTGTTTCCTTGCAAGGAACAGCTTTCTCGCTTTTGCTTCATCTTCTTCAACGAGCTGCATCATTGAGCGAATATCATCAAGAATGATCTGCTCAATAGTACGCTGGCTGATATAATGCGTGGGGCAGACTTCCTTACCATACTGCGAATAAGTGTTGCAGTTGTAAGAGCCGACAATAATCTGATGCGGATTACCTGTTGTGACACCTCTCATCTTCTGATTGCGAGAGAACTTCATTCGGAAACCGCAGTCAGCACAGTACATCAATGCGCACAACGGCTTTGTATCGCCAGTCTTTGTGCGTCTGCCGATAGAATGTTCCTCGTCGATCTCCCTGCATCTGTCCCATTCTTCCTGCGTGATGATCGCTTCATGTGTGTTCGGAACGATCACCCACTCAGATTCATCCTTCTTGATGAGCTTGTGGTTCTTATGAGATACGGTAGTCGTTTTAAGCTGTACCAAGTTTCCGAGATACATGGGATTGTGCAGCATCTCATTGACAACAGGTCTGTTCCAGAGTTTCCGGCAGTTCAGCGGATTCTCCTTGCCCTGTCGCTGATAATAATACTCTGAGGGACAGAGGATACCTTCTTCATTTAGACGGTCAGCGATCTTTCTCTGGCTGAGTCCCTGCAAACGCAGCTCAAAAATGTGTTTTACCACAGGTGCGGTTTCGGGATTGATGACAGGCAGATGATTCGGATCATCACCCATATCGTAACCGTAAGGGACACGACCGCCGAGATACTTGCCAGCTTTTGCACTCGCTTCAAATACTGCCTTGATCTTCTTGCTGGTGGAACTGCTGTGCCATTCATTGAAAAGATTGATGATCGGCATCATGTCCAGTGCCGCACTGCTGCGGTCAGCAGTATCCACATTATCGTTCAGAGCGATAAAGCGGATATTGTTCATCGGGAAAATGTAGTCGATGTAGCGGCCCACTTCGATGTAATTACGACCGAAGCGGCTGAGGTCTTTTACCACCACGATATTGATCTTTCCGAGCTGAGCATCAGCAAGCAATTTCTGTATACCCGGTCTGTCAAAATCAGTACCACTATAACCGTCGTCCACATATTCAGAAACAAGATTCCAACCTTTATCATGCACGAATTTGGTCAGGATCATTTTCTGATTTTCAATTGAGAGCGATTCGCCCTCCAGCATATCTTCCTTTGAAAGGCGAAGATAAATACCTACATTGTTTTCGGTCTGCTTTGCCATAAATAAACTCCTTTCCGTGCAAGCAGAACCAAATTCGATATATCTATTATAGCGCGATATACCGAATTTGGCAATACCTTTCTGCAAACTTTTAAGCCGTTTCCGATTCGTTCAAAGCGGCATCCACGGCGAGTCTATTCATGACTTCATCGAGGTCTTTCTCCCCGACGAAATGACTATGCACGATGTAACGGCAGCCGTCAATGACCTGTACCGTTGTTCGTGTCGGGCAGTCTTTATACTGCTCCAGTTTCGTTCTCGCATTCACTGCCTTCTTTCTCTCTACGGCAGATTCAGTTTTTGTCGTTCTACACTATCCTTTCCGACAGCTCGATCCATTTTCGCACTTCCTGCTGTCTGTATCCATAAAAATCGTCCCCTTCGGTTACGGGGAAAATGCCTTTGACCGTTCAGGCATTTTAGTCCTCATCGCTGTCCTGCTTATCGTAGAACGCAATGTCATCGCTGTCCTCAGACGAGCGACCGCTGCCTGCAAGCTCAGCAATATCTGCATCGCTCAGACCGCTTGTCTGGAGCATCTCCGCCTGCTGATGCTCTCTGCTGAGAATATCGAGCAAGTCCTGCCCCGTGCAGTTGTACTGCTCACAAATCGCCTGATAGCTCAGTCGGGCATTCTCCTCCATGAGCTTCTTACGCTTTTCCGTATCACGCTTGATGTTCTTGGAGAGCTGCTCGATCTTGCGATCATTGTCAGCAATCTTTTCAGAATAGAGTGCTATTGGAATCACCTCACCTTCATTTTTGTCATTTCACATATTCCATGAGCCGAAGCTCTGATTTCTCCTTTTCACACTCCAATTATAGCGCGCAATAATACAAAAAATCTATTCGCATACCAGACAAACTTTTCTCAACACCGCCCGAAATCGGGGTGATCGAATTTTCAGAAATGTGCAGTTATGAGGGGGGGGGTTACGATACCCTGAGAGCATAGAAACCCGCAACTGTCATTTTGACGAATACTCGAATTTCGATTCATTGACTTTTTGAGATTTATCCAGTATATTTATCATAGGGACGGCAGCGGAGCGATCAGGCGCAGAGAAATATAGTCGCTGACGCTCCAATTCCACACATGGAAGTGCGGAAACCATCTGAGCCGACAGGCTCAAATGCAAAATAGCCCCACAGGGGCTAACACAAATCGCAAGCTCGGCAAATCGTGGGCGCACTAACGGCAACCCACAATTCGCACCGCTTGTCAGAGGGCTGCCGCCCCTGAAACCCTGCACAGAAAAATAAAAAGAGAGGTTTACACCAAAATGAATGAGAAAGAAACCAAGAATCGCCGTGATCTCTACCTGAAGATCAGGGTGAGCCGAGAGGAGCTTGATGCCATTGACCGCAAATTCCGCAACAGTGGAATGAAGTCAAGGAGCGAGTTCGTCAGGGCGATGATCTTCGAGGGCTACATCGTCCAGTTTAACGAGGAGAAGCTGAGCGAGATTCTCCGCCTCGCAAGAAATATCTCAGGCAATATCAATCAGATCGCCGTCCGTGCAAACAGCGGCGGCAGAGTTTATGATAACGATATTGCTGAGATCAAGGAAGGAGTGAACAAGCTCTGGCAACCACTAAGATATTTTCAATCTCTGCTGATGACCTTGCAGCACTGAACTACATCGCCAACCCTGAAAAAACGGATAACGGCAGACTGATCATCACCGAAGGTTGCAGCTCTGATCCTTTGCAGGCAAGACATGATTTTGCTGAAATCAGGAAACACGGGACGGGCAAAAGCTCCGTTCTCGCCCAGCACTTCATTGTGAGTTTCAAGCCCGGTGAGATCAAGCCGGAGCGAGCCTTGCAATTAGGGCAGGAGATATGCGAGCAGTTTCTCAAAGGCGAGTATCAGTATTTCATGGCTTGCCATATCGACAGGAGCATATCCATCTGCATTGTGTTTTCAATAACACCAACTGCATCGACGGCAGAACTTTTGAAACGCATGAAAACCGCAGGACTACAAAGGAGGACAGATCATTTCAGAAACTCATGAACATCACAGACAAAGTATGCCGACAGCATCATTTATCTGTGATTGAACACCCTGAAATGGGCAAGGGTAAGAACCATTGGGAATGGGATATGAGCCGTCAGGGACTATCGTGGAAGGCAAAGCTGAAATTCACGATAGATCAGGTAATCAAGGTCAGCGAGAACTTTGAGGACTTCCTTGCAAAATGCGCAGATTTCGGAGTGCTTGTTGAGTATAACCCCGACCACAAGATAGACCTGAAATTTATGCTTGCCGAGCAGAAAGAACGCAATCCGAGAGCGAAGTTCACCCGAAGCCGAATGCTGGGGTGGTATTATGAAACCGAGCAGATCAAAGGGCGTATCGCACAGTATATGGGTGGTAAGATGTATGTTCCGAGAATCAAAGTCAGACAAATTACTCCGAAGGCAGAGGAAAACAAGTTTGTTCGTAACGCTATCGACCGTGGCAATATGAAAGTCGCCAGCATCGCAAAAAACATCATCACCGCATACGGTGTTGAGCCGGATCAGGTTCGTGGTACTGCGATGACTGCGTTTATTTATCGAACACATCTTGTCGGTGAGCTGTCCGAAGCAACGAGAACGATAGAGGAATATCTGCGCCATGAGCAGAGTCGGGATCAGCAGAAGAAAAGAAAGCGGAATGACCTTGAATGATGATAGGCTCTCTGGCGAACGGAAAAGCCTCTCATAATTATCGGTGACAGTTATGTGGGAAACAAATCTGCACAAAAAGAAAAACGGCTCAGAGAGCATTCTCCGAGCCGTCAAAAGTATTCTGTTATCTGTTGATAAGTTTACGTTTGGACACGCAGAGGTCAAATACGTTCACAGTTCCATCATCTGTTAAATCAGAAGCATACCACTGTCGCTCGCATATTGTATCAGCAGCAAGCAGATACTTTTGGAGCTTAATGACATCGGAAATGCCAAACTGTCCGTCATCGTTGGAGTCGCCTTCAAGGCAGATATAATCCTTATTATGAATTGTGCTGTCAGTATCAGCTGAAAGGTCAGGCTGTACTGTAACCTCAACAACATCCTGCCAGTAGTAGTTTTCTTCCATATAGTTTTTCAGTTTATCCGCATCCTCCTGAGAACGGACATATATCTCAACGCAGGAATACGGTACATCGGGAAGTTCCGCATTTGTCTTTGTGGTGAGGTAGATATTCGAGAGGAGTCCGCTGTCGTTCAGATAATTTTTCAGTGAGATGTATTCATCTGCGACGATAGTATTGACTTCGTCATAGCTTCTTTGTCCGCCATAGACCGTGCTGTAATCTTCTTCGGGAGCGACAATAATACTAATGAGGTTCTCGTCAATATCGTTCTCTTTCATGAACTGCTTGACTTCATACTCAACTGCATAAGACTGTGCGTAACATTCTATAGAGTGCTTGCCCCAATATAGAGAAGCATAAGCCGAGTTGTCGATAAAGCCTTTTTCATAGAGATAAGTGTTGAGCACCTGTAATGTTGTAATAAGCGTTTCAAGTTCTTCATTCGTAACAGGAGTTTCTGCTGTATATCCATCGGGAATCATATCTTCAAAGCTTTCTATCCTGTAACCGATAAGGCTTTCGTCAAGCTCCTTTTCCTTTACAAACGCCTTGACTACAGCAAGTACGTCCTCATTATCTGCAACAATGATTATATTCTTGTTCTTGTCCAGTTCGGTAAAGGCATCCATTGTTCGTGTGTTTGTTTCCTTGTCCCAAAGGTAAGTATTGAGTGTATCCCAGATATATGCAATATTTTCAGGAAGAATAAGGGACTGCTCTATCACCTTATCCCTGTTCTCGGTTTCAGCATTGCTGACAAGTGCCATATCAGGTGCAGATACTGAACAGGTAACACACATTGCAGCAGTGATCGCTGCTAAAAATCTTCTTTTTTTCATAAAATTCACTCCTTTTGTCAGCCTGACAGCTGATCTTCGCTATTTGGCTCATTCAGCGTGTAAAGATAATATTTTTCATCATCGTCAAATTTTATCGCAATGCTTTTTATCTCATCATCTCCTTTTATTTTATACGCTTCTGTCTCACAATGGTAATAGATAAACTCATACCAGTCATATCCGCTCATATAAGCTTTACTTATAAATTCACCGACATTATCGGGAGATACTTCCTTTTCAGCGGTTGAATAGGAGAGAAACGGCTCTCCGAACTCCGCCATGAAATATTGCTGATTGACGGTCATCTCGTTCCAGTGCAGATAATTATGATTATCTCCATAACCTGACTGACCATCTTCTATAGTGGGCTGCTGCGCAGTCGTATCGGGAACTGTTTCAAAAGTCGGTTCAGTTTTCGCAGGTTCACCATATGTTCCGGCAGGGGTTTCGATTATTTCTGAATGAGCAGCGGAACTCTCTGTTTCGGTATTTGCTGTATATGTTTCCTGCGATATAGTTGTTGAAGTTTCAATGTATGTGGTATTCTGTGCGGTTGATCTTTCAGCAGGCTTCTGAGTTGTTTGAGCCTCGGTATGCTCGATAGCGGAAGTTCCTTTCTCCGTTGCATCAACGGATTCGGCTGAAAATTCTGCAACTGACGATAAAGGTTTGCTTTCGGGCATTTTGTGAGTCCAAAAGCTGAAACCGAGGATCAACGCAATGCAGAAACTTGCCATGGCTGGGACACATCTTCTTAGCATAGCCTGCTGATGCCGTTTCTTTTTCAGATGCTCGTCACGTGCTTCAAGCACGCATCTCGTCATCTCCTTATATCCTTTATAGCTCTTCATAATGAAACCCTTCCTTTTCAAGTTCTGATCTCAGCGTCTTTTTCGCATTGTAGAGGAGATTTTCGATCTGCTTTCGGGATCGTTTCATGATAGTACCTGCTTCAGCATAACTGAAGCCCTCAAAACAGATAAGATACACTACTTGCTGATACTCTGTTTTCAGTCTGCGTATCGCCCTGCGAACAGTGATCTTCTGTTCTTCTTTCAGATAATCACGTTCCAGATCAGCTTCAGCGGCCATTTTTTCACACTCATCTATAAGAACTGCATTCTTGTGCTTTCGCATATAGGATAGCGCAGTATTCCTGCCTATCGTGTATAACCATGTCTTGAATGAGCTTTCACCACGGTATTTCGGCTTTTTTATTGCCAGTGTGATGAATGTGTCCTGAACGCAATCCTCTGCAATGCTAAAGTCATTCAGATAACTGTTAAGGTATAAGATCAGTCCGTCCTTATAATCACGGATCAGTTCTTCCATACCGTAATCATCACCATCAAGGAAACGGCGGTAGCTACTTGCACCGTTATCCATTTGGAACTCCTTTCAGGGGGGGATAGTTTTTTGTTCTTCTACTTATTAGATGCTGTTCCGTCATAAAAACCCTAAGTAAAAAATATTTTTTTCTATTATAACATCTGACGATCGCATTTTCAATAAATAACGGCAGTAAAAAACTGCCATACCTTAACGGTACAGCAGTTCACGTTTCATCAAGCACAAATCAAATATATCTAATCGCTTATCCTTACACAAATCAGCCGCCTGCCATTGTTTCAGGTGTAACGAATCCCCGAAGAAATTCGGGGATTCATCATATATATTGGAATATGGAGAGTAAAGGCAACACCGCACAAAGCTTGTGCTGAAGATGCGCCGACAGGTTCTATGTCCGCAGATTCAGTGAAAAGCCGTCAGGCGGGCTTTGTGCGGTGTTGCCTAAATGTCATTAATCAAGCTTTAGCAGCTTTGGGTCTGCGGACAAAAAGTTGGACACCAAAATTTGATGAATCCAGGCAGTTTTGCCCGCAGAAATAAAGATTGTATATTATGAATTTTCAACATTCAGCAATTCAAAGCCCTGTTGGGGAGAAA
>Ga0255344_1006217_pt1 | contig 10934 bp, 19 predicted proteins | sample wastewater_treat_5_FD_192414 | JGI IMG/M metagenome (GOLD analysis project Ga0255344, IMG submission 192414) | Wastewater microbial communities from Lulu Island WWTP, Vancouver, Canada - plant18 | ecosystem: Engineered > WWTP > Wastewater > Unclassified | place: Canada: Vancouver, British...
AATTGATCAAAAACGTCGCAGTATAGTCCTGGCAAAAGCACTACCGAATCGCTCAAATCGGACACCCTAAAAAGGAGGGCAAAAAAGATGAATCTAAGAGAAGCACAAACGCAAATATCCGTTCTTAATGCGGAATTTACGGAAACCCAAAAAAGGAGGCAAAAATGAATTTACGAGAATTGGAACTGAATCGCGGCGTTCTTCTTCGAAAGAAAGAAGAGATCCATGAAAAAATAACGTTGCTTCAGGCGCCTGAAAATCGATACAACACCGCTGCGATGGTCGAGGCGGGCGCGCTGCGGGAAATCTTGAAAACGATTGATGCGGATCTTTTGCGCTTCGAGGTCGAAAAAAGCGATTTGATGGAGGCCCTCGAACCGGCGCGAAAGGCGTTTGAACTCGCCGAAACGGCATACATCGAAGCGTTGAAGGCCTTTCCGATTGGCGAAGCGGATGCGCGTGAACTGCGAAGAACGTGGAAGGAAAGAACCGAAGAGGCGGAAGAACTACGGGCGGATGTTATCGACGCGCAGCGGGCGCTCGAAGGCCTGACGGGGCGCAGCGGGGCAATGCCGAAAATGGTCGAGAGCGTTTGGCAAGAGTACGGAAAAGAATTCGCATTTTTTGTGGGGCGAAGCGAATGAGGCCGGGGTTCTTACCACGCTACGCAACGACCGAACCTGACCCGGAACAAACGATAACGATACCGGATGAAATCGCAAACGCTGTGTTGCGCATCGTGGAAGAGGCGGACGCGTTCGAAGCGCGGAAGCAAGCTGAAGCGAAACAAAGACACGCCGAAGAGACGGCAAAACGGGAAGAGACCGAACGGATTATTGCGCAGCTTCCAGGCGTGTTTCGAACCACTCACCCAACGCCGCTCGAAGAATCGCTCGATAAGATAATTAACACACACTCGAGAACGGAGGCGGCTCAGAGAATCGCAGATCTTGAAACGAAGACACAAAAAATCGCGGATCTCGAAAAAAAAGCGAATAACTTGAATTCGCGGCTATCGTGGATCGAAGATATGCGGTAGCGCCAAACCTCGCATTAGTTTGGCGGCCCTGTCGGGCTCATCACCCGACGGGGTTTATCGGTTAACGAGGCCTTAAAAAGCGTTTTGCGGTATCTATAAAAAGCGCAATCAAACATCGTAACTGGCATTTTTGACATCCTAAAAAGGAGTGATACGATGGAAGAAGCAGGTATCGAATTGGGCGCGAAGGCGCTGCTCGAGGCTATCATCAAAGGTTTGGAGGCGGAAGCGGAAGGCGTGACGATGGAGGAGCTTTATCAAACCTTTTTTGGAGAAGATGAATGGGAAGGGTAAAACCACGTAACATTGCGTTCAAAAATTGGCACACAAATCCTGATTTTAGCCAAAACTTTTCAGTCGGGTCGTGTGCCAGACTTTGGCACAAATGTGCCAAAAAATGAACGGAGTGTAACATCGCGTTCAAAAATTGGTACACAGATTCTGATTTTTGCCAAAAGTTTTCAAGAGGGTCGCGTACCAGAGTTTGGTACGAACGTACCAAAAAATGAACGGGGTGTTACATTGCGTTCACGCATTGGCGCAAAGATTCTGGTTTTGGCGAAGGGGTTCCAAAAAGGGCGTGCGCCAACGTTTGGCGCAATTGCGCCAAATGTCGAGCGGAGCACAAACACCTTTATTGGCACAGAGATTCTGAAATTCGCCAAAGAGAATCAAAACGGTCGTGGCCCAACGATTGGGCCAGCTGGCCCAAAAAATGAACAGGCGTTCACGAATTGGTACAGAAATCCAGAATTTTGCGAAGTGGTCCAAAAAAACCGTGTACCAGCGTTTGGTACACATGTACCAATTTGTTAACGCTCGTTCATAAATTCCGCCAAAGATTCCGGTTTTTGCGAAAGCGAACCAAAAAAGTCGTGGCGGATGCTTCCCGCCAAATGGCGGAAAAAGTGAACGCCCGTTCATAAATTGTGACAGACATTCTGGTTTTTGCCAAAGCGTTCCAAAAAGACCGTGTCACAATGATTGTGACAAATGGCGGAAAAACGCCCGTATAGCGCTAAAATCCTTCTCCGCGTATAAAATCCCGTAAACCAAAAAACTATTGCTCACCGGGGCGTATAACGGCCGTAGCGCGTTTATTTATCCCGCGTGTTCCCGAACAGGAATGGCCGGAAAGTTTTATAAAAAACGGACAATTGCCGTTTTTTTATAAGATTTTCTACCAAAGCTGGAAAGTTTTTGGTAAAAAACGACAATTGCCGTTTTTTACCAAAAAATTCTACCCGCGGTAGAATCCGCAACCGTCGTTATAGCAACACGTGATAAATCCCTCAAAAGCAGGCCGCGTATAAGGGCCCGTGGAATGCTTTTTTACCCTTCCACGTAGGATTTTACCCTGCCGGGTTTTACCTCTTCTCCTACGCCGTTTTTTAGATTACTTAATTGCATTGTATAACCTAAAGTATATGGATATACCACTTGACATTGCTATACACGTCGTGGTACAATGGGATAAATCAAAGGGGGGGAAAATCATGGAATTCGTGAAACCGATTCGAGGGATTGATGAGATAGAAGCGATAAAGAATGAACTTACTGCGCAGGGTAAAGAGCGGGAACGAGTTCTATTCGTTCTCGGAATAAATACCGGCCTTCGGATATCGGACATCCTGAACCTCAAGTGGGAAGACATCGAAACGGCGGCGGTTAAAATTCGGGAACGGAAAACCAAAAAGATAAAGCGGTTTATTCTGAACGATGCGGCACGAGAAGCGTTGAACACACTCGAAAAAGGTTCACCTTCGGCTTTCGTGTTTGAATCACACAGCAATCGCAATGGCGGAGAGAAGAAGCCCTGGACGGAACAGTACGTTTGGACGGTTCTCTCGAAGGCCGGGAAGGCGTGCGGGCTCGAATCTATCGGCACTCACTCGCTTCGGAAAACATTCGCCTTCCACGTTTATCAAAAGACCAACGATCTGCCGCTTGTACAAAAGTTACTTAATCATTCCAGCGCGGCCGTGACACTGCGGTATATCGGAATAGAGCAAGCCGACATGGACGCGTGCTACGCGGGCTTGAACCTATAGAGGAGGGATACAATGGAACTGTACACAAAAAAGGAAATGTGCGAGAAGCTCAAAATCTCGCTTGCAATGCTTAACCGCGGGCTTGCCGCCGGCGCTTTGAACTTTACAAAGATTGGGCGGCGGGTTTTGTTTTCGGAAGAAGAACTGGCGCGGGTTGCAAAAGAGGGATTTACGGTTCCAAAGGGGAGGGATAAAGAATGAAAGCAAAGATCGAGGGGAAGGCATACGATACCGCGAAGGCGGAAGTGATTGCAACGCATGACAATGGACTGCCAAAAAATGATTTGGATTATATCCGCGAAGGGCTATACAAGATTGATTTGCCTGCCGGATCATTGCGGGGCGTAAATGTTACGGATATGCCCGAAGAACTGCTGGCACACAGAACACTCGAAGAGGCTCGAACGTTGGGCGTCGACTGGGGAGACTGCTACCCTGTCTGTTACGACGAAGATTTAACAGTTGATGATGTTTTAGATTCAAATAGTTGGTTGCTGTGGGAAAAAGCGAGCGGTGAAGACCTTGTGATCGACGATTCATACGAATACGCAAGATCAAAAACCAAAGAAGAAATAAAAGCAGAGCACATCGGCGAGTTCACCCAAGGCGAAGAAGACAGTGAGGAAGAAGATGATGAATAACACACTCATAACCGCTACGGATTACGCAAAACGTACTGTCCACACGTGTGTGGGGGAAGCGGCGGATATATTCTATCCCCGGAAGAGGCCAAAGGTACTGTCCACACGTGTGTGGGGGAAGCTCCTTATTGTGTAAGCAAAAGAAACACGCTCAACACAAGGCAAAATGTGCAACACGTGATTTTGTTTATTCGTTTGTGTGTGTTATAATACCTTAGATGAAAAATAAGAAAAGCCTGCTAAAAGCAGGCGGGGTTGATACTCTTTACGGATCGTTGGCGCGATCCGGAATAATGGGGTTTATTCGTGCTTATTCTATCATTTTTCGCTAAAAAAAAGCAAGTATCAGAAAGAGAGATAAAAGAGAGAGGGTACGTGAAGGAAGCCGGAAGGCTACACGTATACTCTCTTTTTTTTATAGATTTTAAGGTGAGGTGAGGAACAATGCAAGATTTTTTGAAAGAACATTTTACGGAAGAAGAGCTTGAAGAGGCGATCGCGGAACGGCGAAAGTACCAAAGATCGCGGCGTGAGATTCAAAGAATCAACGAATACCGGTATTGGCTCAAGAAAGCTCAAAGAGCGCGAGAGGAGGTGATGGCGAATGGCAAAGAAAGAGATACCACGGAGGCTCGTTAAGCCCTTTCTTGAGAGCGTGAGGGATTTTAACGGCGTCGCGGAAGCAATAGATCGCAAGAAGGCGACGAAGAACCTCAACGAAGAAGATCGCGAGGAAGTAGAGGCTTTATTTATGCACGCAACGTTCATTCGGAACGCGATGGTTGATCAGAAAAAATAAAAGGAGATGATGTTAGTGGAAGAAAAAGAAAAAGCCGCTTCCACAGCGGCAGTTAACGGCGAATCTATTATATCACAATCAACGCGCTTTATGCAACGGCTCAAAAATATCGCAAATGATGAGGATATTTTTATCATCACGCGGTTCGCTCCTACCGGTAAAACTCTTGGGCGCGGCTCTTGGGAAGAGGTAGAAACGAAAGCGGCGAAACCGCACGTTTACCGTGAAGAAGATGCGATAGATCAGAATGCAAACGTGTATTACACGATCAATCCGCGCGATCGATTCAATGGCAACGGGCAAGGAAAGAAAGAGGATATATCACGTGTTGTTGCGTTCTTTGCTGATATTGATGTTGGAACAATCGGGCACAAGAAGGCAAGCCCTTTCAACACAAACGAAGAGGCGTTGCAAGCGCTTGATGCCTTTCCGCTCGAACCTTCGATTATCGTGGATACGGGGCACGGTGTGCAAGCGTTATGGCTTTTCAAAGAAGCGGTAGATATATCTCCTTCTTTCACGATCGCCGATTACGAGGCGATCAATCGCGGGATACAAACGCTTATCGGCGCCGATACCACCGCGGATATATCGCGGATTTTTCGGTTACCGGGCTCAAACAATGTGAAAGTACGAGGGGATCCAAAACCGGTAACGATTATTCGCGAAAGTGATATGGAGTATACGGTAGGCGATTTCGATTTCGTATTGAGAGAGGGAACCGCAACGGTATCGGCGGCGGTTACCACGACGGTGGAATACACGAAAAAGAAGGTAGATAAGCGGAAGCTCACCGGCTCTTTGAAGGAACTAATCGAAAGCGGGCGCGATCCGGAAAAACCTGATAACACGGATCGTTCCGCGATGGTTCATTCGGCGGTTTTTAGAATGGCATCGAAGGGGTTTTCGGATGATGAGATATATTCCATTCTCACGGAACCGGCTTATAAGATAAGCGAAAAGGTATTAGAGAAAGAAAGCGAAAAAGAACGGATGAGATATGTATCCATATCTATCCGGAAAGCGCGAGAAGCTCTCGAAGAGAAGAGGCGCGAGGCGGAAGCGGCAATCGGGGAGATGGAGATATTAGGGCACACTTCGGGGCTTGAGCTCGTCGTGTTTTTCCGCGGTGCCGTTATCCCTCTACCGATGCGTGAAATATCAGGGAAAACGTTAAAACTATTAACCGGCTTGAGTTTCGGCGATAGCGCGGCGGGCGCGATTGATGCGCTCATCGAGCAGGCGCGGGATGCAGGTACGATCAATTTATCGGAGAAAATCGCGCGAGGGATTCACCGCGGCGATGATGAGGATGTTTTTATCGTTAACGGTGATACGGTTACACGTGTTATAGGTGAAAAGCTCGAAAGCGCGAAAAGGATAATCGAATCCGGAAAGATTATCGAACACGAACGAACCGAATGGCTCAATGGCGAATCGTTCCGTGAAGGGTTCGAGAAAATCACGCTCAAAAACGCTTACGATGAGATACACCGGATGGTATCGCTTTTCAAATGGAAAGCACAATGGCAAGCGGATTATCTCGCGGCGTTCCTGATGCTTGCTCCGTTTCAATCCTTAATGAATTGGCGCCCGTGGTTATACGTTTTGGGAGCGAGGAACACGGGGAAAACCACGTTCTTTGATGAGGTAATACGTGGTTTATATCCGGAGCTTACCGCGAGGCTTGATAAAACAACTTCTTACGCTTGCGCTCAAACGCTTTCAGGAACCGGCAAGATACCGATTTTAGATGAGTTTGAGAAGTACCGGCATCTCAACGATGTGATGGAGGCATTGAAAATCTCATCACGCGGCGGATATTTTACGAGAGGCACAACGGGAGAAAGAGCGCGGCACTTCCGGCTCAATCACATGCCGTGGTTAGGCTCAATTTATCTCGCGGGGAACGATGCGGCTCAATTATCCCGAATGATCGTGTTCGAGCTCATTCCGCACAACGGCGCGGGGTTATCATCCTTGCCTTCGGCGAACGAGCGGGAACGTATCGGAGCGCGTGCTATCGGCGCGATGTATCGCGAATGGCGCGCTATCGAAGAGCTCGCGCGAAAATACTCGCAAGCGCCCAAAGAACATTTCGGAGAGGGTGTTGATACGAGGCAAGCCGATAATTTCGCTTACGCGAGAGCAATTTTATCCATTATCAACGAACAAATAAACGAGGATTTCGGTTACGTGTTGCTTCCGGATCAGGCTTCGGAAGAGATAACGGATGATGGAATGGAGATTCTTTATACCATTTTATCATCGAGGATAACCGTGGAAGATCGCACGAGCTTAGATAATATCGCGCGGCGGGAATTGAGCATCGCGGGAGCGATCGCGACGAATCGAACCGGAGAGATTCAGCGTTACGGCGTGAATGTGGTTACTCACAAAAGCGAAAAATACTTCGTGATAAACACTCCGATGGTTCAAAGGCATTTACTTCGGAACACCGATTTCGCGGGATTGAAAGTGAGCGAACCGCTAACCCGTATCACGGGCGCTTTCCGTTCGAAAGCTAAAATCGACCATACCACGCGCGATTGTGTGTTCATTCCTTTTTCAATCCTACCGATAGAGGATGATGAAGATGAGTAAAAAGAGCCATCAAACCCGCATAAACAGCGGAAAGGTAACCGAGGTAACCAAAGGTAACCGAAAAGGTAACCGCTATCTCCCGCTCTATATCTATCTTATAGATATATTTATATATATGGGTTACCTGGTTACCTCTCTTCCACGTGTTCATGTAGGTATATATATATTTTCACGTGAAATGGCGCGTGCTAAAAAAGTGCTCGTTAACAAACCGTACACACAAATATATATATATCCCACGTGTGTGGTGTGTGTGTGTGTTTGAGGTAACTGAGGTAACCGAGCCCTCAAACCCGCTTATATGGCTACGCTCCGCGGTTACCTCGCGGTTACCTGGTTACCTTTTACGCGATTACGTTGCGTTCCGCTCTCACAATGGTGTAGCGCGGTTACCTTTCAAAAATAATTTCGGTTTCATAACTATTTTTTTGAGAGGAAAAACGCGATTCGAAATAAACCAGAAACACAATAGTAGTAGAAAGAAAAGCCTAAATTGGAGAGAAAAGGAATAAAAATGGAAACGGAAGAGAAAGCGAAAGCGTGGAAAATATCGAAAGCGGAATGGTACGTGAAAATACCGGCGCGATATAGAGAATATACCACGCAACATCGTGTAGCGGCGATTTATCGAAGATTCGGAAAAATAGAGAGTTATCAATATCGCGTATCGGATAAAGAACTTGAGGCGATGGAACGCGTTATTGGCGTTGAACGTGAACACGAACCGGGAATAACTGAATAACGGTAAACAACAAAGGAGAGATAGGAAATGATGAGTGAGTACGAATATCGAAAAAGGATACAAGAATTGGAAGAGCGCCAGGCGGAAATGGAAAAGGAACGGGCGGAATTGAAACGGGCACGGATAAAGAACGGGTTTGCGCAAGCGTTGAAAGTGGCGGGTTTGGATGCTTCGTGGAGTGATATTGTTGCGGTTGAGATTCGATAATTGGATAATTGAAAATAATTGAGGCGAATTATTGAGAGAGGGGGCGATGATGAACAAAAGAAAGGTTGAAAAGCTCGAAGAAGCGCTCGCGGGAAGAAGAACATCCGGCGAATTAGGGAATTATCTAATGGTTATAAACGCATCCGCGGAACCAGGCGAACCCGATACGTTCTATGAAACCCGCAACGGCGAACGTGTTGTGGATCCAAAACTCATCAAACAATTAGAGGAAGCGTATCGGAAAGCGTTCGCAAAAGGCGAGGTAAACGTATCCGTATCCTTTGAAGATTATAACGAAACCGTGGAAAACGAGGCTTGCCGGTGATAAAAATATCGCGGAAACCATTGATAGATAAGGCACACAACGAACGGAGCCGGTTATGAAAACATCCACGCTCGTTAGGAAGGCAACCGCGGCGCTTCATCGCGTGGAAAAGCTCGATCCGGTTACCACGGATAGTGAGGTTTTCAAGCGCGAGATAGAGAAAGCGCGGGCGATCGCGTATCTCGTGAAAACCGTATCCGAAATAATAGAGAAGCACGAACTCGAAAAGCGCATAGAGGCGCTTGAAGCGATATTGAAAGAGGAACAATAAGCGGCATCGAAACGAGAAACGTGGAGGTGTTGTGATGGAAGAAGCAGGAATCGAATCGGGAATAAAAGCCTTGCTTGAAGCGATCTTAAAAGGTTCTTCCGCCGAAGCGGAAGGAATCACGAAGGATGAGCTCTATCAAATCTTTTTCGGTGAGGATGTGGAAGAGGAAATAAAGCCCTTGTGAGGCGTTTTCAACGCCTTCCACGTGTTTTATCCCACGGAACGAAAAACTTACGCTCTCGGAGGCGTTAAACGCTTCGGGTGTTAAGCCTTTATAGCGGGTTACGGAGCTTTCAAGGGATAAATTAAAAGCGGCGGGGAAAAGATTATATCGGCTCACGTGTAACACTTCGGGCGAACCGTTATGCTACGAGCACAACAAACACGAACATCTTGACATATCAAATCATATGTGATATAATTATTCAACAACTTACGGAGGCGATTGTGGTGATGAAGGTTATCGGTTATGCGAGAGTAAGCACGGATGAGCAAGCCAAAAGCGGTTTAGGTTTAGAGGCTCAAATAGCTAAAATCCGAAGCTACGCGGATCTCTTCGAGCTCACGGTAACCGATATTGTTATCGATGATGGCGTTAGCGGAAAGAACCTGAAACGCCCTGGCCTTATAAAGGCGATACGCGCGATTAAAGCCGGAGAGGCGGAAGGAATGCTCGTGGCGAAATTAGATCGCTTAACACGCAACGTCGCGGATTTAGGCACGCTCGTTCAAAGTGTTTTTGATAAAGCGGAACTTTATAGCGTATCGGAACAAATAAACACGAAAAACGCCGCGGGGCGGCTCGTGCTTAACGTGTTGGTATCGGTTGCTCAATGGGAACGGGAAACCATATGCGAACGAACAAGCGATGCGCTTCAAGCCAAAAAAGCGAGAGGTGAGAAAACGGGCGGAAACGTTCCATTCGGCTTCGAGGTCGTTAGCGGGAAGCTCATCGAGAACGAAGCGGAACAAGCGGTTATCGAAAAGATAAAGGAACTTAGAGCGAACGGCTTATCCCTTCGGAAGATCGCCGATAGGCTCAACGAAGAAGGAATCGGAACGAAAACGGGGAAACAATGGAATGCGACGCAAATAAGCCGGATAGTGGCGTGATGGGGTGATTGCGATGGATAGCATCTTAAACGAACTTATAGAAAGGATTAAACGTTTACCGCTTACACGGCAAGCCGCGCTCATCGAATATATAGATTCCTTAGAGAATGAAACCCTTTCCGCTTCGGAAGCGGCGCGGATGTTGAAGTGTGATAGGCAAACGGTGATCAGAATGATAAACCGCGGCGATCTTCCGGCGAGCAAGCGTGGAAGAAATTGGTTGATCCAAAAAAAAGATATCGAGGCGGAACTTGAAAAACAAAGAACCAAAATCCTTATTGTGTAAGCAAAAGAAACACGCTCAACACAAGGCAAAATGTGCAACACGTGATTTTGTTTATTCGTTTGTGTGTGTTATAATACCTTAGATGAAAAATAAGAAAAGCCTGCTAAAAGCAGGCGGGGTTGATACTCTTTACGGATCGTTGGCGCGATCCGGAATAATGGGGTTTATTCGTGCTTATTCTATCATTTTTCGCTAAAAAAAAGCAAGTATCAGAAAGAGAGATAAAAGAGAGAGGGTACGTGAAGGAAGCCGGAAGGCTACACGTATACTCTCTTTTTTTTATAGATTTTAAGGTGAGGTGAGGAACAATGCAAGATTTTTTGAAAGAACATTTTACGGAAGAAGAGCTTGAAGAGGCGATCGCGGAACGGCGAAAGTACCAAAGATCGCGGCGTGAGATTCAAAGAATCAACGAATACCGGTATTGGCTCAAGAAAGCTCAAAGAGCGCGAGAGGAGGTGATGGCGAATGGCAAAGAAAGAGATACCACGGAGGCTCGTTAAGCCCTTTCTTGAGAGCGTGAGGGATTTTAACCGGGAGGCGCGCGAGATCGATCCGAAAAAAGAAGCGAAGCGGATAAAAACACAAGAGGACATTGAGGAGATCGAAGAACTCACCATGCACGCCGCGCGCATCAAAGGCGCAGCGGATAGGAGATAGGATAGGACATGACGCAGAAAAAAGAAAGCGCCCTCACAACGGGGCGCAGCAACGCCAAAGATATTATATCACAGGAACCCGAAAAGACATTAATTTTTCTGCTTCTACAGCTTCCGGGGCTTTTCGACGTTATCCGCCCGGTTAAAAAAGTTTTCCCGCCAGCACTACATGCGGCTTTTGACGTCGCGGCAACCGC
>Ga0255344_1006245_pt1 | contig 10904 bp, 9 predicted proteins | sample wastewater_treat_5_FD_192414 | JGI IMG/M metagenome (GOLD analysis project Ga0255344, IMG submission 192414) | Wastewater microbial communities from Lulu Island WWTP, Vancouver, Canada - plant18 | ecosystem: Engineered > WWTP > Wastewater > Unclassified | place: Canada: Vancouver, British...
GACGGATATACGTGTGCTTCTTACAGGCGAGATATCCGACGAACTTTTCGGTTACAAGTACACTGATTTTGCTCCCTCGGCGGAGGCTTTTCAGGCTGAGTCGGTCAAGCGTGTCAGCGAATTACATATGTATGATGTGCTTCGTGCGGACAGGTGTATATCTGTAAACTCACTCGAAGCGAGAGTACCTTTCGGCGACCTTGACTTCGTGAAATATGTAATGGCCATTGATCCCGAAATGAAACTGAATAAATACAAAAAAGGAAAATATCTTCTTCGTCACGCATTTGAGGGCGACTATCTGCCGCATGATATACTCTACCGTGAAAAGGCTGCATTCTCCGACGCAGTCGGTCATTCAATGGTGGACTATCTCAAGGAATATGCCGAAAAGTATTACTCGGATGAGGAATATGAACTGCTCTGTACAAAATATTCTCATGCTAAGCCCTTTACAAAGGAATCACTGCTGTACCGTGAGATATTCGAGAAGTATTATCCCGGGAACAGTGAAATGGTAGTGGACTTCTGGATGCCGAATAAGGAGTGGGAAGGCTGTAATGTCAGCGATCCGTCTGCCCGTGTGCTCTCAAACTATGGTGACAGCGGAATCTGAAAAGGCAGCATCACAGCTACAAAAACTCAAAACACCACAGCTTCTCATTTATCTGTTGAAGTAAAGATAATAAGCCGCAGGGATGCCTGCGGCTTGCTGTTTGTATGTAAAATACAAAGTGTAATTTTCTGATATCGTTCACTGATGTCAAGTCCTGATAAGAAATATATAAAACAAAAAAGCCCGAATAATCGGACTTTTTGAATAGTGCGGGTGACAGGACTTGAACCTGCACACCTTGCGGCACAAGAACCTAAATCTTGCGTGTCTGCCAATTTCACCACACCCGCATAAAAGCATCTTTGTAATTATACATGAAAAAAATAGATTTGTCAAGTGGTGCGGAACAGAAAATTCCCGCTGTATGTGCACAGCGGGAACACTTTTACGTTTATGAAGCCTGATCACTCAGCCGCTCTTGCGTTATCAGCGGACTTTGTATCAGCAGCAGCTTTGCTGTCGTTAGCTTCTTTATTAGCTTCTTCTTTTTCTTCACGGTCGCTCTTGGACTCGATATAGATATCGTCGTCAGCGATACTTCCAACGAAGTTGAGCTGTTTTACAGGGATCCTCTTGAGAGGAGAGTAGATAAACTTATTACATGAATAAGTCTGCTCGACCAGACCTCTTTTCTCGCAGAGGACCTTGTTGCCGTCTCTGGTACGCTTACCGAACTGGCAGTAGTCGCATTTTGGATCTATATGTTTATCGAAGTACTTAGTGCCGCCTGAAAAAATTGAGAATAAACCCATTGATGATCACCTCATGAATATTACTATTGTTTATTATAACATATAAAACAGGATTTGTCCAGTAAAAATTGAAATAAATATATAAAATTTGCTCAATGTTCTGCAACTTTGTGAGGAATGTATAAATTGCAAGGCCTGAATTGTGCAATGTCAGCAAAACTATTAGCGCATACTAACGATATTAAGTTGACTATGACGGCTTTTTACATTATAATAATATAAGCGGCTGCGGGGATTATATTCCCGTATCGGCACTACTTTTAATATATGTTTTCGGGCAGCAGGGCAGTTACTCTGTTTTCGGTCAGCAGAAAAAATATTTTATGCTATGATCACGTCCGTACTATGTGCGGACGTTTTTATTTGCCGCTTAGCCTGGGTAAAGGAGGAAAAATGGACGAAAAAAGGATAGCTGTGGTTGCTATAGTCATCGACGAGACGGATGCAGTCACGGATGTGAACCGCATACTTCATGACTACAGCAGCATGATCATCGGGCGAATGGGCATCCCCTACAAGGAAAGAGGGATATCCCTGATATCGGTAGCTGTGGACTCAGACCCCGACAGTATCAGCAATCTTACGGGAAAGCTGGGAAGAATAAGCGGCGTTTCGGTCAAAGCCGCAATATCTAAAAAGTGAGGTAAAAATATGTACGACGTTAAATCATTAAAAGCAGAGGAATTCATCAATGATGAAGAAATAAAGGCAACTCTTGAATATGCCGAGCAGAACAAGCACAACAAGGATCTTATTGAGTCACTCCTTGAAAAAGCACGTCCCAAGAAGACAGGCAGAGGTGTTGAATGTTCAGGACTTACTCACAGGGAGGCAAGCGTACTTCTTGCCTGTGACCTGCCTGAGATGACAGAGAAAATATACGCACTTGCAAGAGAGATCAAGGAAGCTTTCTACGGTGACCGTATCGTAATGTTCGCTCCGCTTTATCTTTCAAACTACTGTGTGAACAAGTGCGTTTACTGTCCATATCATGTCCAGAACAAGGAGATCCCACGTAAGAAGCTGACACAGGACGAGGTGCGTGACGAGGTCATCGCTCTTCAGGATATGGGACACAAGAGACTTGCTATCGAAGCAGGCGAGGACCCTGTAAACAATCCTATCGAGTACATCCTCGAATGTATCAACACTATCTACTCTATCAAGCACAAGAACGGCGCTATCAGACGAGTAAATGTCAACATCGCCGCTACAACAGTTGAGAACTACAAGAAGCTGAAGGACGCAGGTATCGGTACATACATCCTCTTCCAGGAAACATACCACAAGGAAAGCTATGAGAAGCTCCATCCGGCAGGACCAAAGCATAATTATGCTTACCACACAGAGGCTATGGACAGAGCGATGGAAGGCGGTATCGACGATGTAGGACTCGGAGTTCTCTTCGGCCTTGATATGTACAAGTATGAATTTGCAGGACTTTTGATGCACGCTGAGCACCTTGAAGCTGTTCACGGTGTAGGACCTCATACTATCAGCGTTCCGAGAGTAAAGAGAGCTTCCGACATCGACCCGTCTGTATTTGATAATGGTATTGACGATGACACATTTGCAAAGATCATCGCTTGTATCAGAATAGCTGTTCCATATACAGGTATGATCATTTCTACCCGAGAGAACGAGACCTGCCGTGACAAGGTCCTCGGACTCGGCATCTCGCAGATATCAGGCGGTTCAAGAACATCAGTAGGCGGCTATGCAGGCTACTCCGCAGACGAGAGACCTCATGATACAGAGCAGTTTGATGTATCAGACCAGCGTTCACTTGACGAAGTTGTGCAGTGGCTTATGAAGGGCGGCTACATCCCGTCATTCTGCACAGCCTGCTACCGTGAAGGCCGTACAGGTGACCGATTCATGGCTCTCTGCAAAGTAGGCCAGATACAGAACTGCTGTCACCCGAATGCCCTCATGACACTTCAGGAGTACCTGACAGACTACGCTTCACCTGAAACAAGAAAGATAGGCGAGGAGCTTATTGCCCGTGAGATACAGAATGTTCCTGATGAAAAGCGCAGAAACCGTGCGATCGAGTATCTTAATGAGATAAAGAACGAAGGCAAGAGAGATTTCCGCTTCTGATCTATATTAGTATTTAGTGCGTAGTGCTTAGTGAATAGTTTGAGGAATTGACAACTTAGTTTGATTGAGCGAAAGCAGACTAACGCAATGCAAAGGGTAAGCGAGTTTATGAGCGTCAGCGTGACTGCGGGCGGAGGCTCTCCGCCTTTCCGAAACATAAACATAGGTTTTTATGTAGTATGATTGAGCGAAAGCAGACTAACGCAATGTAAAGAGTAAGCGAGTTTACGAGCAAAACGTGATTGCGCCGCCGCTCGCTCAGCGGCAATTCCAAAAACATAGATTTCTATAAAGTATGAGTGAGCGAAAGCAGACTAACGCAATGCAAAGGGTAAGCGAGTTTACGAGCGAAGCGTGATTGCGCCGCCGCTCGCTCAGCGGCAATTCCCAAAACATAGATTTCTATAAAGTATGAGTGAACGAAAGCAGACTAACGCAATGTAAAGAGTAAGCGAGTTTGCGAGCGAAACGTGACTGCGCCGCCGCTCGCTCAGCGGCTTTCACATACATTTCATTTGACATTTCATGGACAACGTGCTAAAATTGTAAAAAGGAACAGGAATGTTCCGTAAGATACAGATGAAAAAACAGGAGGACAAAGAAAATGACAGAAATGATAAATGCACTTACATTGCTTGCTGCTGATGCACCGCAGACAGGAGATAATTTCCCGAAGGGAATACTTATAGCTGTAGTTCTTATCGCAGCAGCTGCCGCTGTACTCACAGCACTTGCATCAAAGAAGAAAAACGACGACGATAAATAATTGAACGGATGTCCCTCCGCATACAATGTTACATAGATAGCATTGAGCGGAGGGATAGTTTTGTTGTACAGCTTTGAAGAACTGCGCAGGAAAGAAGTAATTGACGTAAACACAGGCGAGAGACTGGGCTACATAGATGATGTGGAGTTGTCAGTATCCGAAGGAAAAGCTGAGAAGCTGGTGATATACGGGAATTCAAGGCTTTTCGGATTTCTCGGAAAAGAAGACGACATAATAATAAGATGTTCAGACATAAGGGTTGTTGGCAGGGAAGTAGTGCTTGTGGAACGACAGGAAGGAATTGTGCACAAAAAAGCACCGGAAGAGTTCTGAAAGTCTGGTTGAACATCCAACGCAAAAGGGCTTGATTTATCCTGCATGAAATGTTATAATATTAAGACAATTCGCACGCTTGTACTTTTACGGATTGGTGCGCTCGTTGAGTGTTGTCCGTGAGCTAAGTCGGGCGGAGGATTAAATAATAACCAATTTTAAGGAGGACTACACCATGGGAGTAGTATCAATGAAGCAGCTTCTTGAGGCTGGCGTACACTTTGGTCACCAGACAAGAAGATGGAACCCGAAAATGGCACCATACATTTTCACAGAGAGAAACGGCATTTACATCATCGACCTTCAGAAGACAGTTAAGAAGCTCGAAGATGCTTATATGTTCGTTCGTGACATCGCAGCACAGGGCGGCGAAGTACTTTTCGTAGGTACTAAGAAGCAGGCCGGCGATTCAGTTAAGGAAGAAGCTACAAGAGCAGGCGCACACTACGTTAACGCAAGATGGCTCGGCGGTATGCTCACAAACTTCAAGACAATCCAGACAAGAATCAAGAGACTTGAGCAGCTCCACACAATGGAAGAAGACGGCACATTCGCACTTCTCCCTAAGAAGGAAGTTGTTAAGCTCAACCTTGAAATAGAGAAGCTTGAGAAGTTCCTCGGCGGTATCAAGAACATGAAGAAGCTCCCGGCAGCTCTCTTTATCGTTGACCCACGCAAGGAAAAGATCGCTGTAGCTGAGGCTAAGAAGCTTAACATCCCGATCGTTGCTATCGTTGATACAAACTGCGATCCTGATGAAGTTGACTATGTAATCCCAGGTAACGATGATGCTATCAGAGCTGTAAAGCTCATCGCAGGCACAATCGCTAACGCTGTTATCGAAGGCAGACAGGGAAGCGACGTTACTGAGGACGCTCAGGAGGCTCCTGCAGAGGAAGCTGCTGAGGCTGAGACAGCTGACGCTGAATAATCAAAGACTATTTATGGGGCTGCTGCGGATCCGTTTGCGGCGGCCCTGCGTTATATAAAATATAATCTATAATATAATACAGGAGGTAATCACAATGGGTAAGGTATCCGTTGCAGAAATCAAGGAACTCATGAAGTCCACAGGTGTTGGTATGATGGACTGTAAGAAGGCACTCGAGACTAACGACGGCGATATGGACAAGGCTATCGAATTCCTCAGAGAAAAAGGTCTCGCTACACAGGCTAAGAAGAGCGGCAGAGCTGCTGCTGAGGGCGTTGTAACTGCTGTTGTTAAGGGCAATGTAGGCGTTCTCCTTGAAGTAAACACAGAGACAGACTTTGCTGCTAATACAGATGATATCAGAAACTTCGTTGCTAACGTTGCTGAGACTATCATCGAGAAGAATCCTGCTGACGTTGAGGCTCTCAAGAACGAGGCTATCGCAAACGGCACAGGTACAGTAGGTGAGGCTCTTACAGAGCTCGCCGGCATGAAGATCAGAGAGAACATCGTTATCCGTCGTTTCGTAAGAATGGAAGGCAAGCTTGCTTCTTACATCCACAATGGCGGCAGCATCGGTGTTATGGTAAAGATGGACACAGACCTCGACGCTGACAAGGTTGCTTACATCGGTAAGGACGTTGCTATGCAGTCTGCTGCTCTTAATGCTCCATATGTTAAGAGAGAGGATGTTCCTGCTGAAGTTATCGAGAACGAGAAGAAGATCATGCTCGCTCAGATGGCTGAGGATCCTAAGATGGCATCAAAGCCTGAGCAGGTAAGAGTTAAGATCGTTGAAGGCAAGGTTGGCAAGTACTACAGCGAGAACTGCCTCCTCGAGCAGGCATTCGTTAAGGATGACAAGCTTACAGTTCAGGGCTATGTTGATGCTGAGGCTAAGAAGCTCGGCGGCGATATCAAGATCGTTGACGTTGTTCGTTACGAGCGTGGCGAAGGCGTTGAGAAGAAGGAAGAGAACTTCGCTGACGAGATCGCTAACATGATCAAGTAATAAAAACAGCACTTTTTGAAAGCAGCAGTGAAATATCACTGCTGCTTTTTTGTGTTCAAATGATGAAACTTTTCTTTCACAATTGGATCTCGGCAGCTCACGGTTCGTCTCAGCGAACGACGAAAAATAAAGAAATGGACAATTTTTCCACATGATTTTCTTTGTGATATAGTGGGAATCAACAATAATAAGGATGAAAATTTGTCTATTTGTCTATTGCGCACATTGCCGAAATATGATATAATATATCTAATTGGATAATATGCTCAATAACGAGGTAACAGATTTATGAATAAAAATGTCAGTCTTCTTGCTCAGACAGTCGGTAAAGTAATTGTCGGCAAGGACGATACTATTATAAAACTTATTGCATCGCTTCTGTGTGAGGGTCATGTTCTTCTGGAGGATGTTCCCGGTGTCGGAAAGACTCAGCTCATAACTGCTCTTTCTCGTTCCATCGGCGGTAAATTCAATCGTATCCAGCTTACACCCGATGTAATGCCTTCGGATATTGCAGGTTTTACTATGATGGACCAGTCAACAGGTGAATTCGTCTACCGTGACGGTGCTGTTATGTGTAACTTCCTTCTGGCCGATGAGATAAACCGTGCTTCCCCGAAGGTGCAGTCCGCTCTGCTTGAAGCTATGGAAGAAAGACAGGTCAGCCTTGACGGTGTTACTCATGAACTCCCTAAGCCTTTCCTCGTAATGGCTACACAGAATCCTGTTGAGACATACGGAACTTTCCATCTTCCCGAAGCTCAGATGGACCGTTTCTTTATGAAATTATCCATGGGTTATCCTACTGCTGAAGAGGAATTCAATATCCTTGAACGCACTGAGATGTACAACCCTATTGAAAATATAACCGAACCTGCTATGACAGTGGATGATATCCAGAATATGCAGCAGGCAGTAAAGAAGATCCGTGTTACGGATGACGTGAAAAAGTATATCATCAGTATAGTGAATGCTACAAGAGGAGACAGAAATACTACCCTCGGTATCAGTCCGAGAGGAAGTATCGCCCTTTACAAGGCTTCAAAGGCTTTCGCATATATCTACGAAAGAGATTACGTAACACCTGATGATGTTAAGAATACAGCTGTTTCGGTGCTGTCTCACAGAATTATCCTTTCACCGCAGGGTAAGACTTCTTTCGGTTCGAGTGAAGGATATGTGACAGAACTTCTGAAAAATATCCCTGTACCTTCAATGGGCGGCAGATAATGAAAAATCTGAAGTATATAGTCAGCGCTTTGATGGTCGCATTTCTTGTGTACATCTTCACTTTCTACATTGACGGAGAGATGGGTGTCATACTTCTTGCATTCGTGCTGTTTGCACCGCTTGTTTCACTGGGATTCGCCCTTTATGCAAGGAAAAATGTAAAAGTCTCCATCGATTGTGACGCTTATGTAAAGAAAGGCGGCAAACTGAAAGTCAGAGTCACCGTTGACAAGAAAAACTCCATACCGCTAGCAGTCCTTGAGATAAAACCTTATGTTTCAGAGGTTTTTGACAAGAAAGTCAAGACATACAAATTATCACTTATGGATATGGGTGAAAAGCAGTTTGCGTTTGAAATTGATGCTGTTTGCGGCGGAAACGGCGAGATAGGCATTTCTGAGATAAATTCATGCGGCTTTCTCGGCTTCATGAAATTCAAAGTCGAAACAATTCCCGCTCCTGTTTCAGTTGGTGTAATTCCTGTAGTTCCCGATATCAAGTCTTCTTCTGTACTGGTAAGGAATATCGCAAATGTTGTTGCAACTACCGAGAATGAAGATGACAACGAGACTAACATGATGTATACATCAAATACCGTTCCGGGATATGAACACAGGGAATATGTTCCGGGAGATGCACTGAAGCGTGTGAACTGGAAGCTTTCCTCAAAACGTTCGGTGCTTATGGTAAGGCTTGATGAGGCGGCTGCTTCCGTACAGCCCACAGTGATCCTTGATCTTTACAGACCTTCCGGTGCTGATGCTGATAAAGCTGTTCTGGATGAAGAAAAACTGATAGCTTCGGTATTCGGACTTCTGAACGCACTTATAAATCATGGTATCGCCTGTACATTCATTTTCCGTGGTGACAATGAGGAAATGTACAGTATAAGCGTTGATAATCCCGATTATCCTGCACAGATACTTCTGAAAGTCCTGGCAGTAAAAGTAGCCGAAGGAAAACGAGTTGATGTTTCGACTGTCGGGGTGGGAGTGTGTGCCTGTATTCTTGCCACAACGGACGCAGGTGACAGCTTTGCTCCTGTAGCCGAAAGTTTCAAGGATTCCGATAATGTCAATATTCTTGGCATATCGGCGAGTATGCCGAATTCAACTAACTTCCCTATGTGGTATCTGGGTGAAGACAATAACTTTAAGTTGGTATAAATATGTTTGAGAAAAAGGATAATCTCCTGAAAAGTAAGATATTCAGGACTTTGAGAGATCCTGTGCTCATATATCTGACGTTTATAATGATCTCGATAATGTATCATTATCGCAGCAGTCTGGCACTGGTGTACGGCCTGTTCACATTTATAGGCGGCTGGTTGGTTTTCAGGGTCTTCGATTTCATTCAAAAACACAAGTTTATAGGTTTCATAGCTTATTGCGCTCTCGGAGCCGCTGTTCTTACGGGAGTAAGGTGGAGTATTAACAAGGGCCACGAAAACTATCCTATCATCTTCGGGCTTTGGTTCCTTTCTCCGCAGGATGCCGTTGATTACAACCAATGGTACACCCTGGCAATATTTTTGCTGTTCTTCATGTTCATGGCTTCGGTAATATATTACTTTACCAGAGTAAGATACAGGATATTCATGAATTTTCTCATATTCATCATACCCTTTGCTATCTTCGGTAAAGAATATGAACAGATGCCTACAATATATATCATTCTGCTTTCAGTCGGATATGTATTGCTTATGGCGAGATTCCGTCAGTATCAGGACGATGAGAATACCAAGATCGTTTGCAGAAATGAGATATGGAAGCCTCTTGCGGTCTACGCAGTAATATTTGCTGCCGCTTCTGCTCTTATCCCAAAGCCTGCTATTGAAGCTGACAGAAACTACATCGAAACTCTCATCAATGCGGAAGAACTCACTGACCGACTTGATGCGATGCTGAATGTTTTCCGTGATACCTCTACTGCTCAGCAGTTCAGGGTAAACATGAGAAAACGAGTTATGTTCTACGGAAAATCAGATGAAGAGCTGAGACTCAAAACATCTACCCGTACAAAATATTCCTTCGCTTCCGATGAATGGAAAATTTCGGACATTGATACAAATGTTGAAAAAACCACTGACGAACTTCCCATGGATATCTACTCGCCGGGAAAATTGCTTGAAGGATATCTCAAAGCTGCTGAACTTGACAGCAGCTTCGCTCAGAAATACGGTCTGAGCCAATATACAGACAGGAAAGTATCTGTTCCCGATCCGAAGCAGGCTGTTATCCAGAGTGCATACCGCTCTGTTCAGTATGCTCCTGTTCCGCAGTTTGCAACAGATTTCACGCAGACTTCACATGATCATGATGTGAACCTGACAGATTCGGGACTTATATATGCAAAAGAACCTCAGTTTGCAAGCAATGCTACATTCTCTTTTGATTATTCTTCCGAAAGGTTCATCCATATGGGTGACAACAAGGAGATCATCGATGCTTTCGGCGGTTACGATTACAAGGAAATGACAGATGATGCAATTGAGGTCCTCGATAAAGCTTCTGACGATGATTCTCTTTCTGATAAGGAAAGAGAAGAGATCGGACAATTCGGTGTTGTTCTTGATCATCAATACGATATTCTGTTCTCATCAGAAGATGAACTGCTTGATTACGGCAACAGACAGAGGATAAAGAATCTTTCCGATCAGATCACTGAAGGTATCGATTCAGAGTTCGACAAAGCCAAAGCTTTTGAGTATTATTTCTACACTCATGATTACAACTATGACCTGAACTACATCAAAGGCAAGGGTGAAAATGTCGAAAGTTTTATTTTTGATACAAAGACAGGTGTATGCTATGAGTATGCTACTGCGATGGTCCTTCTGGCGAGGGCCGCTGGAATCCCTGCAAGGTTCTGTATAGGCTACAATATGACAGAGCCGAACGATGGGGCGAACAGCAGAGCATATAACTTCGTTGTTACTACCAACGATGCTCATGCATTCCCTGAGCTTTATATAAAAGGCTATGGCTGGATGTCTTTCGAGCCGACTATAGCCGATGTTGTAGAAGAAAGTGAAGACACGAGCGCCACTGATCTGCTCGCAAGGGCCGGTCTGATCATTCTCGGCACATCACTGCTGATACTTGCTTTCATTATGCTCTACCCGAGGATATCGCACAGGATATTCCTCCTTCTCAGCAAGA
>Ga0255344_1006251_pt1 | contig 10898 bp, 14 predicted proteins | sample wastewater_treat_5_FD_192414 | JGI IMG/M metagenome (GOLD analysis project Ga0255344, IMG submission 192414) | Wastewater microbial communities from Lulu Island WWTP, Vancouver, Canada - plant18 | ecosystem: Engineered > WWTP > Wastewater > Unclassified | place: Canada: Vancouver, British...
AGTAGCGGAGCACTTCACGCTGATAGTCACGGACATTTGGTTTGTCACTGACAGCGTAGACCGCAAGGTACTCAAGCACCCATTCTTTCGGATATATCAAGCGATTGCCTAAGTTATAGTGACGCAGCATACCGCAGTTTTTCAGGTTCAATACAGTAGCTCTGCCGACTCCCAGCATCTTCATCACGTCCTTTGTACCGAGTGCGTCAGGGTAATTTGAATACAGCTTTCGGAGCTTTACGACCGTCCTGATCTGTGCCGAAGTTAGCTCCCAATCGGTGTAGCTTATGTCTTTCATTATACTTCCTCATTCCTCAGATTTATTTTGTTGCTGAAGCGGAATTATACATATTTCGTTAACGGTGTACACAAAAACCGTTCACAATCGTATCTAACACTTTTCTAACACTTTTGAGACTTTTTTTCACAATTTTTGCTCAGATGTTGCTTTCAGTCAAATACGTTAATATAGGCGTTTGCGGAGCTTCGATTGTTACACTCGGCTAAACACAGCCAGTTATGGCTCGACAAGCTGAGGTGTTCCGATACCAATTGGAACGTGCTGACACGTCCTGAAAAACGTCCGGCATGGCTCCAAAACCGCGTGCCAAGGGTTCAAGTCCTTCTGCCCCTGCCAGAACGATAAAGCCTGTATTTCGAGAAAAGCACCGAAATACAGGCTTTTCTTTTACCTGTAGAAAACAGTTTCAACTGCAAATATGCAGTTGCGTTTGAGAAAAAACAGTTGTTTTTCACACGTTTTCACACGAAATTCACACGGCAATAGGTGGTATAAACGTTACTAAAGAGGACAGCTCCCTGACGGGAGCTGATTTTATATAATTAATTTACAATGCTGCAGTGATTATAGCAACCATTACGTTCAGATGCTTTCTTAATTGAATTAACAATCATTTCACTAAAGGGATTCATAAAATATCCAGAAAGCTTCAAACAGTCTACAACGTCATATCCTTGCTTTATAAAGATACTAAGCTTTACTAATTCCTCATTGCATTCTAATATCTCATCAGTACTACAGCATTCAACATCAAGTAGTGGATATGTTTCTTGATATAGGAGCATGGGGGATAATTCTTGACACTGCAGTATCCATGAATATTCAGAAGTATTCTTTCTTATAGTAATCACCTTTATGCGCATACCACAGTAACAAAGCACATTTACAACAGGATCAAGAATATCAGTTATAACAGCAAATGAGTTATCATACTTCCTTTTTATAATGTCTCCTTTTGAATAGCAATGCGAAATAGAACAAAGTGCCAATTACATCGGGCAGTCATCATGATCATAAGGTCTACTTTGTATATCATATGGAACTATCTCTTCGTTAAGATATAACTCTATTTGGTTATAAGAATAATAACTATCAAGTTTTGTTTTAACTATGATTCTTCTTGTGTTTTCATCATTAGTTCGAATCGTATCCATTGCGGAATCTAAAGATCTGTAAACGCAATGATCGCTTTCTCTGGAGTCTTCTGTAATAATGAAAACGTAATCGGTGTTTCTCTCGAACATTTTAACAAGCATTTTTCTTTAGCATCTATGTATTTTTTTAATGCAACTTTAAAGTCAGTAGCCCTATATAGCCCAAAACGCCCTCTTTTGAAATCTTCTGCTGAATATGTATCATATCTTTCTTTTAGAGCTTCCAGCTTTTTTTCTATTGAACATTTGCGACTATGGACTATCAATATACTATAGCTTTTTCGTTATTCTATGCTATAATATATCATAAGCCATGTACGTAAAAGCGTACATCAAATCTGTTAATATAATTATGAACACAGGCGGAGGTGCTCTGACGGCAAGATCAGGAAGTACGTTGTAAACCCGTATCAGATGGCGGTTATCAGCGGACGGTACTATCTCATCTGCAACTATGACAAATACGATAATATCGCCAATTATCGCATCGATCGCATAAAGAATATCCGCATCCTTGATACTGCGGCAAAGCCATTTGAGAATACACAGGGCAAGAAATACGGACTGGACCTCTCTGAGCACATCACCGAGCACATTTATATGTTCAGCAGCGATGTTATACAGGTGAAGTTTCGAGCTAAACGCTACATAATAAATGATATTATCGACTTCTTTGGAAAAGAATCAGAAATATCTGATGTAACAGATAACGACTGCATTGTCAGAGTTCGTGTCAGCGAGGAGGATATGTTCAAGTGGGCGGTGCAGTATTCCGAACACACAGCTGTCATATCACCTGTATCTCTGAGTGTACGGGTTATTGAAGCACTGAAAAATGCAGTTAATAATTATGGTGAGGAATGAGATATGACTTTTGAAGAAATCAAAGAAAGGGCTAAATCAGCAGAAACTCTTGATGAATTGTTTTCACTTTGGAAAAAAGCGCATGCTGCTGAGAAATTCTATGAAGGAACCACAGTTCCAACAATTGAGAAAAATTCATTTATTTCCGATGGATATGTTTCAGAAGAAGCCTATAAAAATGCTACGAAAAAGGTTTTGTTTGTCCTTAGAGAAGCTAACATTGCTACACATCGTGACAAGAAAGATAATCCTGAACTTAGAACACATCAGAATTTTTATGGAGATTTTTTGAAAGATATTGGAAATGATAACCTTCCAAAGCAGAAACAAAAAATGGCACGAATGGCATACTATCTTCAGCATTCAGAATTATCAGAAGACGAACGCAAAAGACCTGATGAAGAAGGCATGAAAAGAGCGCTTGCTTCATGTGCTTATATGAACATTAATAAGCGTGGCGGAGATAAAAAAGTCAATTGGGAAAAGTTTGATGGATATTTCAGAACATACAATGTTTTTATTGCAAAACAGATTGAGATCATAAATCCAGATATAATTGTTTTGATAGGAAGTAATGAATATGAGTTATTTTATAATTCAATTAAAGTATGGCATACATCTTATAGAATGAAAGGTGTACCAAGAGTTGGAAAAGAGTATGGAACAAATAAGAATATAGATTGCTATATGCGTGAATTTTTTGATAGGGCAAAGAAACATGAAAAAAATGGATGATTTCATAGTAATCGACATCTGTACTGACGGCTTATCGTCTGATTTTGAAATAATCAGCTTTGCTGCACTGAAATTTGAAAACGGTGTACCTACTAACCGTTTCTTTGAATATGTCAACAGCGGAGCTGTCCTTTCGGATAGCGTTTCTGAGATACTTGGGATAACCAATGATACGCTGAGAAACTGTGGAACAACAATGGAAGATGCTTATTGGCAGTTTATAGAGTTCTGCTGTGACAGCGAGTTGATAACGGCTCACTACAACTGTGATTTGAAGATTATCGAACGTATAAGCACGGAATATGATCTGCCCATACTTACAAATCATATCACTGACCTTGAAACTCTGTTCCGAATGAAATATAACCGGGGCTACAGCACACGCTTCGCCGAAAAACAATTGAGTCTCACAACAGACGAAACAGGCGATTGGAGACATCTCGATATTGCAGGGAAAGCGTACATAAAACTTCAAGGAAGATAATCAAAAAAAGATACTATTAATCTCTTTCTTTTCAATACAAAGAACTGTAGCCTCCCGAAGGAGGCTACATCTATCAGTTGTCACTATCGAAAAGGTACTTGGTGCTAAGATATGCAAGAACTTGTTTCTCTGTAACCGCCAGAAGACCAGCTTCTATATGCTGCTTATGCCCGGAGACAAGCCGTTCAAGACCAAGTTCCTGACCTCGGAGCTGAACTGTGCCCGTCTATCCTTTGCGGAGGCTGATAAGATGCAGGCGTATCTGCATACTATCCCCGGCTCTGTATCAGCGTTGGAGCTTATATACGATACCGATAACAACATTCAGCTCGTCATAGATAACGACCTTATGAGTGATGAGTACATCTGCGGACATCCGGGTATCAATACTTCGACAGTCCGTCTGCTACGAGAGGATATGCTCAAATATGTCCGTGCGGCTAAGCATGAACCCACATTCATTGACCTTCCAACGGAGTGATATTATGCGTATATTTGCATTGGAGCTTGATAACGACATCAAAGGTATAGAACGCAGAAAAGCATATATCGATCGGCTTATTGAGAAACTTCCGAAGCCTGATATCGTAGTTCTGCCCGAGCTTGCCATTTGCAGTTATATGGCAAGTCAGAAGATATGGAAACTTGCAGATGACTGCGGTCGTGACGCAAGCCAGTGGACTGTAAGCATAGCCAAAAAATACAATACCTATATCGGAGCAGGCTATCTCGACAAGGAGAACGGCGACTACTATAACCGCTATATGATCGCAGGTCCTGACGGTGTATGTGGTGTTGTTACCAAGTCTGAGGGCGAATCAGCAGTTTTCAAGCGCAGGGACTTCGGCAGTATTGTTCATACTCCATTTGGAAATGTTGGTGTGGGTATATGCTACGATTCACGCCGCAAGCACTTCTATGATAACATCAGGAATGACGAACTATCACTGATACTATTTCCGCATGATTCACCTGCAGATCCGAATAAACCAAATAAAGAACGCAATGAAAATGACAAGCGCTGTATGGCTTATATTGAGGCATTCGGAGTCCCTGTTGTCTACGTGAACAGTATAGGTGAGCTTGAATATATGCCTGGCAAAATGGGCGCAATGATGAAAAAATATAGTTTCAGAATGAATGGCATGAGCAGGATATATGCTCCAAAATCCGTACCGATAAATACGATATCACCGATGCTATCGGTGCAGAGGTCGATATTCAGCCTAAGAAAATGTATAAAGAGATACAATTCTATGGTGAGGATATTTTACGCGGCAACTTGCTGTTCAAGCACTTTTCCTCAAACCTGATACAGTGGCAGGTATCAAGTCTTATGAGAACGAACATAAAAAGAAATAGTAATTGTATATGAGAAATTATGAACGTGATGAAGGTTTGAATCACTCTCTGTCCGCCATATAAGTAAAATAATACGCTTGTTGTCGCCCAGCCGACAAAACCGAAGACACATGAGAAAAGGACAGCCGTAAAAAGCTGTCCTTTTGTTCTCATCAAAAAAGGTTGACAAAGAATACAGAATAGGGTAAAATAAGAGCAGTAAAGGAGTTGAGGACGATGCAGAACGTAACAACTGAAAAAGCCATAAAAAATCAGGTCGCTTCCGCAGAAATGGAAGGGATCCATTTCAATAAGAAAGCACTGGAAATAATAAGACAGTACGCAGATAACGAGATAACTCATGAAGAACTCGTCAGAATAGTAGCACAATCAGTAAGAGGAAGAAACAATGGCAGTCTACAGTCTTGAGGGAAGTCAGAATAGTTGCTACCCTGACACTACTGTTCTTGTAAATAAGCTCGACATAAGGACACAGGAACTTCTGACAGAAGCCGAATCTGTGCTGGTAACTTCATGTTCTGTAAAACTGGAAAAAACAATGAGGTTCGAGAACGTTGACTTTGACTACTACAAGAATCTTCACAGACAGATGTTTTCCGATCTCTACGACTGGGCAGGCACGGTCAGAAAAATAAACATCTCTAAAAAAAGGTACTGTTTTCTGCAACGCTTCGGACATAGAACGCATAGGAACACTAAAGTTTGAACGTCTGAAAAACCAGAAGTTTCTGAAAGAAATGAAAAATGATGAGTTTCTTGACGAGTTGACAGACCTATACCATAAACTGAATATGCTGCACCCTTTTCGAGAAGGCAACGGAAGGACACTAAGGCTGTTTGTAACACTTCTTGTGAGAAATACAGGCAGAGACATAGACTTCAACAATGCTGACAGCGACTTGCTGACAATAGCTACCATAAGAGCTGCACAAGGAGATAAATCACTTCTCAGAAGTGTGTTCGGAGAACTGGTGCTGTCGCCATGACGACGTAGCCGACGACAACAACAAGCGTAACAGACAAGAGGATTTTCGTTTGTTTTCGTTCTCTGAAAAGAACACTCAATAAAACTAAAATAAACAAAAACAGCAGTAAACAGCCGAAAAGCTGTTCTAACTGCTGGAACTCATGTATACGTTAATAGCGTATCGAGGGCCCGAATTCCTTTCTGTCCGCCAGAATGGTAAAAGAAAAAGGTTGAATCGCATATGATAATGCGGTTCAACCTTTTTCTTTTTATACAGTCAATTACCGTCATCAATTCGTCTGAGAAAACATCATCCATAGTCAAAATAGACAAATCGTGCAGCCGTTTGTTGTTTATCTACACAAATATTTACTGCCGATGAATGTTTTTGATTGAATCCTCTTGACAATTTTGACGCTTGATGATATAATTCAATCAACATCAATCATATTCATTCACATCCACTCATAAATGTTCGTTTGATAATGATACTATTAAATATTCAGGACGGGGATAATTTTGCTTGCAGAAGAAAGACATAAGATGATACTTAATGCACTCGACGGTAAAAATGCCGTTACGCTCAGTGAGCTTTGCTCATTACTCGACGCTTCTGCATCTACCGTGAGGAGAGATCTTAATCACCTTGCAGAACGCGGACTGCTTATCAAGATACATGGCGGTGCTATGCCCTGCATTGACAAATTCAGCTTCGGAGAACAGAATATTGAAGAAAAATCTCATCTTTATAATGATGAAAAGACTGCTATAGCTAAGTATGCAGCTTCACTGATAGAAGACGGTGATTTCGTATTCATTGACGCCGGAACAACAACTGAAAAAATGATAGACTATATCTCTGCAAAAAACGTCACATTTGTTACCAATGCCTTTGTTCACGCAAAAAAGCTTGCACAAAGAGGCTTCAAAGTTTTCCTCCCAGCCGGTGAGATAAAGCTTACAACAGAAGCGATCGTCGGTGCAGAGTGTGTCAGCAGCCTTCAGGCTTACAACTTCACAAAAAGCTTCATCGGAGCAAACGGAATCTCACTTTCTGCCGGAGTTTCCACTCCCGACAGAAATGAGGCGAGCATAAAGGCTGAAGTGATCAGACACAGCAGGACCGCATATATCCTTTCGGATCATTCCAAATTCGATCAGATTACCTCAGTAACTTTCACGGATCTTGATAAGGTCATAATAATCACTGATAAACTCAGTGATAAAAAATATCTGACAGCTGCAAATATCAAGGAGGTGATGTAGTTGGTATACACTGTAACATTCAATCCTGCCATCGACTATGTTGTACACACAGCTGAAATGAGGCTTGGCGAAGTTAATCGTTCATCATCGGAGGAAATGTACTTCGGCGGCAAAGGGATAAATGTGTCCATAGTTCTGAATGAGCTTGGTACACCGTCCATTGCTCTGGGCTTCACCGCAGGCTTCACAGGCGAGGCTATCGAAAACGGTATCAAGGCAATGGGCATAAAATCAGATTTCGTAAGGCTGAAAACCGGCAACTCCCGGATCAGTGTCAAGATCAAAGCCGGCGAAGAAACCGAACTCAACGGTCAGGGGCCGCACATAGACGACGAGGCGCTGGAAGCACTTTTCGTAAAGCTGGACAAGCTGTCAGACGGTGATACGCTCGTGCTTGCAGGCAGTATCCCTTCCTGTCTTCCATCGGACATCTATGAGAGGATCATGCAGAGACTTTCGGACAGAAAGATCAGGACAGTTGTTGACGCCACAAATGACCTTCTGCTCAACGTTCTGAAGTACAAGCCCTTCCTCATCAAGCCAAATAATCATGAGCTTGGTGAGATGTTCGGAGTAACCCTCTCGGAAGATGAAGAAATAGAGCGCTATGCCCGAAAACTGAAAGACATGGGAGCTATAAATGTTCTGATCTCAATGGCTGGTGACGGAGCTATGCTTATTGACGAGAACGGTAAATGCCACCGCTGCGGCGTCTGCAAGGGAAAAGCCAGAAACTCGGTCGGTGCAGGAGATTCCATGGTAGCAGGTTTTCTGACCGGAGCTCAGAACGGCGACTATGAATACGCATTAAAGCTCGGTACTGCCGCAGGAGGAGCCACAGCTTTCTCAGACGGACTGGCAGTAAAAACCAAGATCGAAGAGTTGCTCGCTCAGCTCTGATATTACAACAGTAAGGAGGAATAGCTCATGAGAATTGTAGATCTGCTCAGCAAAAATAGCATCAAGCTAAACGCTTCCCCAAAGTCAAAATCCGAAGCTGTCGATATGCTCATAGACCTTCAGGTAAAAGGCGGAAATATCGCCGATAAGGAAGCTTATAAAAAAGGCATCCTCGCAAGAGAGGAAAAGGGTTCGACCGCTGTTGGCGAAGGAATTGCAATACCACACGCAAAAAGCGAAGCTGTAAAGGCTCCATCACTGGCGGCAATGACAGTTCCGGATGGAGTTGATTACGAAGCCCTTGATGATGAGCCCTCAAATCTGCTGTTTATGATAGCAGCCCCCAATGACGGAGATGTTCATCTTGAAGTTCTGTCCAGACTTATGACTATACTCATGGACGAGGATTTCAGAGACGACCTTCTGAAAGCCAAGGACGCTGATGAGTTCCTGAAGGTCATCGACGATATGGAGAAAGAGAAATATCCCGACGAACCTGCTGCTGAAGAAAGATCCGAAAACGGATATAAAGTTCTTGCAGTAACCGCCTGCCCGACGGGTATTGCCCACACCTATATGGCTGCCGAGGCTCTAGAAAAAGCAGGCAAAAAGCTGGGTATCTCCATTAAGGTAGAGACAAACGGCTCAGGCGGCGCAAAGAATATACTCACTCAGGAGGAGATAGACGCCTGCGACGGAATCATCGTTGCCGCAGACAAGACTGTCTCTATGGCGCGTTTCAACGGCAAAAAAGTCATAAAGACCAAGGTATCAGATGGTATAAAGATCCCCGAGGAGCTTATAAACCGCATCGAAGCAGGAGACGCTCCCGTATATCATCATGAGGGCGAAGCCGACAGCAGCTCATCGAGCACATCTGACAGCGAAGGCTTCGGAAGAAAGCTTTGCAAACACCTCATGAACGGCGTTTCAAATATGCTGCCCTTCACAGTTGCGGGAGGCATTTTTATTGCGATAGCCTTCCTGATAGACTCCTTCGGAGGCGCTCCTCAGGACGGTGATTTCGGTTCCCACCTTGCGGCTGCGGCATGGTTCAAGACTATCGGAAACTACGCTTTCCAGTTCATGATACCTGTGCTTGCAGGATATATCGGACTCAGCATCGCTGACCGCCCCGGCTTCCTTGTCGGTATGGCAGGAGGTGCAATGGCAGCCGCAGGTGCAACCTTTGCATCTCCGGGAGGAGACGTTCCCTCAGGTTTCCTCGGTGCGCTGCTGGCGGGCTTTATCGGCGGATACCTCACACTTCGCCTGGAAAAGGCGTGCAATAAGCTGCCCAAGGCTCTCAACGGTATCAAGCCCGTACTCATTTATCCTCTCGGAGGACTCGCCATTGTCGGCATCATGATGTGTGCAGTCAACCCTGTAATGGGCATTCTCAACGACGGTCTCTCCAACTTCCTCAACGGCATGGGCGACTCGAGCAAGGTCCTCCTTGGCTACATACTTGGAGGTATGATGGCGATAGACATGGGCGGTCCCTTCAACAAGGCAGCCTATGTATTCGGCGTTGCTGCTATCTCTCAGGGCAACTTCAATATCATGGCAGCAGTAATGTTAGGAGGTATGGTCCCCCCTATCGCTATAGCACTGGCTACCACATTCTTCAAAAACAGATTTACCGAGGAGGAACGCAAGAACGGTCCCGTCAACTACATTATGGGACTCAGCTTCATAACAGAAGGCGCTATCCCCTACGCCGCAGCTGACCCTGCAAGAGTGATCCCCTCCTGTATCGTAGGTGCGGCAACAGCAGGCGGCATATCAATGGCATTCGACTGTACGCTCAGAGCTCCTCACGGCGGTATATTCGTATTCCCTGTGGTAGGACACCCTCTCCAGTATGTTATAGCACTTGCCATCGGCTCAGTAGTTGGAATGTTAATGCTGGCTCTGCTCAAAAAGAAGCATCCTCAGAACGCATAAAACAAATCATTATTATAAGGAGTGAAAATTTATGGTATCAAAAAAGGTAACTATCGTAAACGCAGAAGGTATGCACATGAGACCCGCAGGTATGATCGCAAAGGCTGTCAAGGCTCATTCAGACAGCGAGGTCATTCTCAAAGCCAATGATAAGGACATCAAGGCTAAAAATGTCATGCAGATCATGGCAGCGGGACTCAAAAAGGGCACCGAAGTGGAAATAGTCGTTAACGGCGGTAACGAGCAGGCAGTTCTTGATGAACTCGCTGCAATGTTCGAGAACGGTTTCGGCGAATAATTCCAAACGAAAATGGGACGGCATCACTGCTGTCCCATACCTTTAAAGGAGGTGCATCAATATGACCATTTTCAAAGGCAAGGGAGTTTACGGTGCTGTAGCTATCGGTAAGATCTCTGTTTTCAAACGAAGGGACACAACTGTAAAGCGAATACACGTCATGGATACAGCTGCCGAGAAGAAAAGACTGGAAGCCGCAAAGGAAGCGGCAACAGCTCAGCTTCAGGAAATATATGACAAGGCACTCAAGGAGGTCGGTGAGCAGAATGCTCAGATCTTTGAGATACACATGATGATGATCGAAGATGACGATTACAACGAGTCCATCGAAAGTATTATCGACACTCAGTCTGTCAATGCAGAATACGCAGTCTCGGTGACCGCCGATAACTTTTCAGAAATGTTTGCGTCTATGGACGATGCCTATATGCAGGCGCGCTCCGCAGACGTAAAGGATATATCGAATCGCATTATCGCCTGCCTTTCAGACGACGGTTCTCAGGAGAACAGCAGCGACGAAAAAAGTGATAATCTGTGCAGACGATCTGGCTCCCAGCGAAACCGTTCTGCTGGACAAGAACAAGGTCCTCGCTTTTGTTACATCTCACGGCTCTTCAAAT
>Ga0255344_1006254_pt1 | contig 10896 bp, 6 predicted proteins | sample wastewater_treat_5_FD_192414 | JGI IMG/M metagenome (GOLD analysis project Ga0255344, IMG submission 192414) | Wastewater microbial communities from Lulu Island WWTP, Vancouver, Canada - plant18 | ecosystem: Engineered > WWTP > Wastewater > Unclassified | place: Canada: Vancouver, British...
CCGTTGCTTTTGGTGAAGCACTCGACGATTCATTTAAAACCTATCAGAAGCAGGTGAAAAAAAATGCGGCCGTTATGGCTCAGGCATTTATGGATAAAGGATATAATGTGGTATCGGGGGGAACGGACAATCATTGCATTTTGGTGGATCTTCGTACAAAATTTCCGGATCTCACGGGGAAAGTTGCCGAAAAGGCATTGGTTTCGGCCGATATTACAACCAACAAAAACATGGTTCCGTTCGACAGTCGCAGTCCGTTCCAAACCTCGGGATTGCGCTTCGGTACGCCTGCCATCACCACGCGTGGCTTGAAAGAAGATTTCATGGGCGAAATCGTGGAAATGATCGATACGGTACTTTCGGATGTGGAAAACGAAAAAACGATCGCATCCGTTCGCGAGAAAGTGAATGCCACGATGAAACAATACCCCTTGTTTGCGTGGTAGTGTTGATAAACAATGATTTATAGAGAGATACACAGAGGGGTACAAAGGAAATCTTTGTGCTCTTTGTGTTTTTCTATAAAGTGGATATATTTGTATCTTAGCGGTAGATTAATTTTTTTAAACAAATATTTTATAATAAGGGAATTGCAGAAAATATTTTCTTATCTCAGTGATACTCTGTGGAACTTATGATGTAATGGACATTCTTCAAACCGAATTTTAGTGCACGAAGATCAAAGAGAAAGCACTGAGTTCGCAGAGACATGAGATTGGTAAGCTGATTTCACGAACTAAAATAAAATCTTTGTATCTTTAGGTCAAATATGCAATGAATTTTAATGGATTACAATATAATTACCTTTGAATTTTAAGCTCTCTGTGTTCTCCGTGATCCTCGGCGTTACTCTGTGCAACAAAAGAAAAAATGGACATTCTTCAAACCGACATAAAATTTGTTCCCGGTGTCGGCCCCAAAAAAGCCGAAATACTGAATAAGGAAATTGATGTGTTCACACTTGGCGATTTGTTGCGCTGGTATCCCTATCGCTATGTTGATCGCAGTCGGATGTACTATGTGCACGAAATCGACGGCAGCATGCCTTTTATTCAGTTGAAGGGAAAAATCATGTCGTTCGAGACCTTCGGTGAAGGCCGAAAAAAACGATTAGTTGCCCATTTCACCGATGGAACCGGATTCATCGATTTGGTGTGGTTTCAGGGGTTGAAATATATCGAAAACAAATACAAACTCAATCAGGAATATATTGTTTTTGGCAAACCGACCTTGTTCAACAATCGATGGAACATCGCTCATCCCGAAATTGATCCTTACCTGAGTGAAGCCGATCGCCCCGAAGGTTTGATGGCCATGTACAACACGACGGAGAAGATGAAAAATCATTTTCTTCATTCGAAAGCGATTCACCAAATCATGGGAAATGCCTTTGCGATGATTCACGATCGTCTTCCCGAGACGCTTTCGCCTGATGTTTTGCAAGCGGCTCATCTGATGCCTTATCACGATGCGATAGAAAATATACATTTCCCCAAAAATCCCGTTCTTCTGCGCGATGCCGAATACCGTCTCAAATTCGAGGAGCTGTTTTATATCCAGCTGAATATTGTGCGCTATGCTGTCGACCGCAAGGCGAAGCTTAATGGATTTGTTTTCAGAAAAGTGGGAAAACATTTCAACACATTTTACGAAAAGCATCTCCCTTTCCCGCTGACGAATGCCCAAAAAAAGGTGATTAAGGAAATTCGCAAGGATACGGCTACCGGCAAACAGATGAATCGATTGTTGCAGGGCGATGTTGGAAGCGGAAAAACGCTTGTAGCGCTGTTGTGCATGCTGATTGCCATCGATAATGGTTTTCAAACGTGTTTGATGGCTCCCACCGAAATTCTGGCTTTGCAGCATTTCGGAACGTTTTCTCAACTTCTGGCCGATATGGATGTGAAGGTGGCATTGCTTACCGGATCGACCAGACCGAAGGAACGGGAAAAAATTCACGCCGATTTGCTGTCGGGCGATATCGATATTCTGATCGGAACACATGCATTGATAGAAGATGTGGTGCAGTTTCGCAATCTGGGTTTTGTGGTTATTGACGAGCAGCATCGGTTTGGGGTAGCGCAGCGTGCCAAATTGTGGACCAAAAACGAACATCCGCCTCATGTGCTTGTGATGACGGCTACGCCTATTCCGCGAACCCTTGCAATGACGGTTTACGGTGACCTGGATGTTTCCATCATCGACGAGCTTCCACCCGGTCGCAAACCGGTGAAAACGCTTCATCGGTTCGATAAAAATAGAGGTCAACTCTATCAGTTTATCCGTCAACAAATTCAAGCGGGGAGGCAAATATATATTGTTTATCCGTTGATAGAAGAGAGTGAGAAGCTTGATTTAAAAAATCTGGAAGAAGGTTACGAACACATTTGTCGGGTTTTTCCCGAGTTTACCGTTTGCAAAATGCATGGCAGAATGAAGCCTGCCGAAAAGGATGAAGTGATGCGTCGTTTTGTTGCCAACGAAGCTCAAATCATGGTTTCGACAACGGTTATCGAAGTAGGGGTGAATGTGCCGAATGCTTCGGTGATGGTTATCGAAAGCGCCCAACGTTTTGGTTTGTCGCAGCTACATCAATTGCGTGGCAGGGTAGGGCGCGGTGCCGATCAGTCGTACTGCATTCTCGTCACTCCCTATGAGTTGTCGGCCGATACGCGTAAGCGGATGGAAATCCTGACCGAGAGCAACGACGGTTTCGTCATCGCCGAAGCCGATCTCAAATTGCGTGGCCCCGGCGATTTGGAAGGCACGCAGCAGAGCGGCATTCCCTTCAGCCTGAAAATTGCCGATTTGGTGCGCGACAGTTCCATCCTTTACCGTGCACGCGAAATAGCCGAAAGCATCATCGGTCGCGATCCCAAACTTGAACAACGCGACCATCAGGTGCTTAAACAGCAGTTGAGCCGCTTATCCGGCAATCGTTACGATTGGGGAAGAATTGGGTGAGAGTATTCAAGCCTTCCTGACAGTTTTTTAATAAACTATTTTCCGATGCAAAACTTCGAAAAAATCGATCCTAAAATCTCGTCGGTAGTGATTTGGCCCGTAATTTCTCCCAAATAAAACATGCATTCGCGAATATCCTGACTGAGAAAATCGCCTGTAATCCCCGAATTGAGACCGTCGATAACGCGATGAATAGCTGTTTGAGCGTTTTTCAAGGCTTCGTAGTGGCGCAGATTGGTAACAATAACATCATGTTCGCCGATTTCGGGAAAATTTGCTGCATCCACCAATAGTTGTTGTAGTCGGTCAAAATTGATGGTTTTTTTGGCCGAAATCGGCAGTCGTTCGGCTTTCAAATTCGGGAAAATTCTCAATTTTGACTGAATTTCTTCTGGAGACAATAAATCGGATTTGTTAAACAGCATGATCACCTGTTTATCGGCAAGTGATGGAGCAAGCGATTGCGCCAGATGTTCGATTTGCTCGATGGGTGTTGTCAGATCAATCATCCATAATACGATGGAAGCCTGTTCTATTTTTTTGAATGTCCGTTCGATGCCCATTGTTTCGATTGCGTCGTTTGTTTCGCGAATGCCGGCGGTATCGATCAATCGAAATACAATCCCTTGAATGTTAACCGTATCTTCAATTACATCACGCGTAGTGCCGTGAATCTCCGAAACGATGGCTTTTTCTTCGTTGAGTAAGAGGTTGAGCAATGTCGATTTTCCTGCGTTGGTTTCCCCGATAATGGCAACCGGAATGCCATTTTTGATGGCATTTCCCAATTGAAAAGATTGGAGAAGGCGCGAAATGTCCGTTTCAATCTTTGTTGCCAGTTCAAGCAATTTTTCGCGATTGGCAAATTCAACATCCTCTTCCGAAAAATCGAGTTCGAGCTCGATGAGCGATACAAATTGGAGCAACGCATCACGCAAAACCGACAACTGTTTTGCAAATCCACCTCTCATTTGATTCATCGCAACTCGATGTGCGGCCTTGGATGACGATGCTATTAAATCGGCCACTGCTTCAGCCTGACTTAAATCGAACTTGCCGTTACCGAAAGCTCGCTGCGTGAATTCACCCGCTTGGGCCATGCGTGCACCTGCCTGCAAAAGCGTTTCAATTATTTTTTGCTGAATATACAACGATCCGTGACAGGATATTTCGACAATATCTTCTCCCGTAAAGGAATGTGGCGCACGAAAAACCGTTATGAGTACTTCGTCCAGAATTTCGTCATTCGAATATATTTGTCCGAAATGAACGGTATTGGGAGCAGCGTCCACCAATTTTTTGCCTGATGGCGAACAAAAAAGGGTATCTGTCAAAGCGATGCATCCTTCACCAGAGAGGCGTATAACTGCTATTGCTCCCATGCCGGGAGGTGTAGATATGGCACAAATAATATCTGACATGTTTTTTGTAATACTGTTTTTCAATAAAAACGGAATCAATATCTGAAACTGCTGCCTCCCAAAAATTCCCTCAACAGTGAAGTTGGGGGCAATTCGCGATCGGTAATATAGTTGAAATAGCTCAAAAATTTCAGTAAGCGATAGGCTTCGGCATATTCGGGATCAGTTTTAGGCACCTGTTGCAAAATGGGTTCGACATGTCGGCGAATGGCAGCGAGCTCGTATATCATCGCCGAATTGAACATGACATCGGCATTTTCCTGATAAGGGAAAATCCATTTTTCTTCGCCACGACGAACACTTTCCCAGCGCGAAATTGTTTCTACAGCCGAATAACCACGATATCGATAATCACGAACCAACCTTCTCAACAAACGATTGTCGGCGGCAGGTATCCAGTTGTGATTGTCAAGCGAGATCGAAGTAAGTGCCGAAACATAAATCATAAATTTGTTGATTGCCGGAATTCGTTCCGTAAGTTCAGGATTCAAAGCGTGAATGCCTTCGACAATGAGAATGTTGTTGGCACCCATTTTCAAACGGTTGCCTTTGAATTCGCGTTTACCGGATACAAAGTTATAACTGGGCAATTCCACTTCGTTGCCGTTCATCAATGCAAGCAGATTTTCCTCGAAGAGATCCAAATCGAGCGCATACAACGATTCGTAATCCTTCTCGCCAAAATCGTCAACAGGCGTTTTATCTCTTTCCACAAAATAATCGTCGAGTGAAAGACCGATTGGCTTCAGCATTTCCACAAAAAGTTCAATTTCGAGACGTTTCCGAAAGGTCGTTTTCCCTGACGAAGATGGACCTGAAATAAGAATGAGTCGCACACCTTCGTCATATTTTTGACGAATTTGGGCAGCAATTTCGCCGATTTGTTTGGCTTGATAAGCTTCAGAAATTTGAATAACGTCCGATATTCTTCCGTTGATTTTAGCTTTGTTTAAGTCGCCAACATTATTCAAATCGCTTATTTTTAAGAATTTAAGATGTTCTCGATATACATTTAGCAATTTTTCCTGTTTCACAATGGGTGCAAGTTGTTCAGGTTCGGTGCGGGATGGCACCTGAAGCAAAAAACCTCCGTTATATTGGTGAATATCGAAAAGCTGGATATAACCGGTGGACGGTACAATGCAGCCATAGTAATAATCGATATAATTACCGAGTTTGAAATAATATGCATATAGAAAGTCGGATGTTTCGAGCAAAAGCGCTTTGTCCTCCATCCGATGCTTTCGAAAAAGTTTTACCACGTCGGTCGTTTCATCTTCGATAGATTCGAAAGGAATGTCCGCATCAACAATTTCGCGCATGCGGTTGCGAATATTATCGAGTTGTTCTTTGCCGATTATTTGTCCGGTATCAATTTGAAAATAATATCCGTTGGAAACCGAATGTTCGATGAAGATTTGGGCATCGGGAAACAAATCGTCCACTGCTTTGGCAAGAATGAAGCAGAGCGAACGAACGTAAGTGCGCATCGCCGATGAATTGCCGATATCAACATATTCAATGCGCTTAGGCCGATAGATGCGATAGGCAAGCGATTCGGTTTTGTTGTTGACTTTGGCATTAGCTATGAGATGCGGCATTTTTACACCGAAAACTTCAATCAACTCTTCGAGTGACGAACCCATCGGAACATCTTTTTTTTCGTTGGTGTTGATGCAATGAACCTGGACGGTATCTTTCATAATTTTCTGTTTTTCTCAATTGGAAACGCTAAAATACACTTTTTTCCTCATAGTAAAATGCTTTTCTTGGTCATAACAGCAAAAAATAATATCTTTGGAAAAACATTTCAGACAATGAACGACTGGAAAAAAAGACTGGATATAGTTTATTCCACCAATCCCGATTATCATTTTCAGGAGGACGAAAAATCGCCGATCGAAACTGTTGCAAAGGAAAAACAGCTATTACACATCCAACTGGACAAGCGCAACCGTAACGGAAAAGCGGTAACGCTGATTACCGGTTTCGCGGGTTCAGACGACGATTTGCAGGCGCTTGCAAAGTTGTTGAAAGTAAGATGTGGAGTGGGAGGTTCGGCAAAGGAGGGCGAAATCATTATTCAGGGCGATCATCGACAAAAAGTGCTCGACATTCTTCAAAAGGAGGGATATGCCAAATCACGCATTATCTGAAAACGAAGTTTTGCATATTTATAAAGCTTCGGCAGGATCGGGTAAAACACATCGTCTGACCGGAGAGTATCTTCGTTTGCTTTATGGAGGCGAGAACAATTATAGGCATATTCTCGCGGTTACTTTCACCAACAAAGCTACGGATGAAATGAAGTCGCGCATCGTGAAAGAACTCCATCATCTCGCTACAAACCAAGAGTCCGGATATCTCGACGATCTGATGAAAGAGTTCGAAATGGACGAAACATCCGTTCGTCAAAAAGCCAAAAATCTGCTCGAAACCATTCTTCATGATTATTCGGCTTTTTCGGTGAGCACCATCGACCGTTTTTTTCAGCAAACCGTGCGTGCTTTCACTCGTGAGATAGGATTGGCCGGCAATTACAATATCGAATTGGATCAAACCACTCTGCTCAACGAAGCCATAGATTTGCTGATTGCCGAATTGGATAAACCTGAAAACAAGGCGATTGCCGATTGGCTTCTTTCGATGATGAAATCGCAAATTGGTGACAACAAGAGTTGGAACATCAGAAAAATCTTACAGGATTTCGGAAAACAAATGTTCAAGGAAAATGTAAGGTTTCTTTCAGAAGATGAATTATCTACCATTCAGGATAAGGAAAAACTCGAATCTTATCGCAAGAAACTTGAGCAGATCAAACGAGAATATATAAATTCTGCGAAAGCTATCGGAAAAGAGGCTCTCGCTATCATGCAGCGTCATGGCATAGCCTATGATGACATGAAATTTGGTAGAAATTCGGGCTTTTCGATCTTTTCGAAACTGGCCAATGGCGAATTATCCAAACCTTCTCCTCGACTTGTGAATGCTGCTAACAACATAGATAACTGGACGAAGGACGGCAATTCCAAAGCATCGCAGATTCGTGTGGCTTACGCCGATGGATTAAACGATTGCTTAAACCGAATTATTGCGTTATCAGAAGACGATTTGTTCTTTAATACAGCCAATAGTATTCTCGAAAATTTTTATGCACTCGGCATCCTTTCGGATATCGAGAAACGGCTTCGTTTATTGCAACAAGAAACGGATACATTATTTTTGTCGGACACAACCGAGCTGCTCAATCATTTGATTTCGAAAAACGATTCCCCTTTCATTTACGAAAAAACCGGTACGCGTCTGCTTCATTTTATGATTGATGAGTTTCAGGATACTTCCCCGCTGCAGTGGAACAATTTTTTGCCTCTTGTCCGTGAAAGTCTTGCTTCCAACCATTTCAATCTCATTGTTGGGGACGTCAAGCAAAGTATTTATCGATTCAGAAATGGCGATTGGCGACTGCTTGAAGACCAAATCGATCGAGATTTTCAGCCTGCCCAAATCAATCATCATGCGCTCGACATCAATTGGCGAAGCGAGCAGTGTATTGTGGAATTCAACAATTCTCTTTTTGCCCGGATTCCTCAATTGCTTCAGGATGTTTATAACAGTTCGTCGGAAATTGACGACGGAAGTCAATTTTCGAAATACGCGCAGTCCAAAATCATCGATATTTATGCACAAGCTTATCAGAGTATTCCCGAAAAGAGAAAAACGGCTCAAGGTCACGTTAAGATGACTTTTCTGCACAATGAGAAAGATGATGATTGGAAATCGGAATCACTCGAAAGGCTGCCACTCGAAATCGAATCGCTTCAGGATCAAGGATTTTCACTTTCACAGATGGCCATTTTGGTGCGCAGCAATAAAGATGCTGTTCTTGTTGCCGAAAGTTTGTTGAATTACAAATGTGAGCATGCCGATTCTAAATATCGATATGACATAATTTCCAACGAAGCATTGCTGGTTGCCAACGCACAAAGCGTGAAAGCGGCAATAGCCATATTAAGGCATTTTCAGAATCCGGCGGATGAAACGCGTCGGCTGATGGCCATGTACGAACTCGTACGATTTCATCGGGCAATGACGCCCGGAGAAGCACTCGCTTTTTGCAACGATCCGGCTAATGCCGAAGCACTAGACGAAATGGGCGCTCGACTCACGCATATTTCACAACTGCCGCTTTACGAAAGCGTTGAAGCATTTTTTGCAATGTCTTCCGAGGCAATGAATGAAAATGAAAATGCATTCGTTCAGGCTTTTCTCGATTCGGTATTGAAATTCAGTGCCGATGCGTCGTCCGATTTAAACAGTTTTCTCGAATGGTGGAATGAAGAAAGTCAAAGCTTGACGTTGTTTTCGCCGGAGGGACAGGATGCCATCCGACTCATCACGATTCACAAGTCGAAAGGACTTGAATTCGATGTTGTACTTATGCCGTTTGTTGATTGGGAGGTGGATCATTCTTCGGGACATGCCGAATTTGTTTGGTGCATGCCCGATCGTGAACCCTTTAACGAATTGGCGATAGTTCCCGTGAAGTATAAGAAAGATATGGCCAATACTATTTTTCGTGAAGATTATTTGCACGAAAAACTGCTATCGTATATCGATAATCTCAATCTGCTTTATGTGGCTCTCACTCGTCCAAAGCAACAGCTCATTTGTTATGCGCCCAAAGGCAAGGACAATATCACGAGAATTTCGGATTTGATTTATCGAACCGTTTCCGAACCAATGGCTCTGTCCGACTCGATAAAGTCGGATATCGATCTGAAAAATTATTATTTCGAAAATGAGAATGACCGTGTTTTCGAATATGGTATTCCCTCTAAAATTGAATCCGACAACAAGCCCAATTCGATTGATACCTGTAAAATAGAAGAATGGAGGTCGATCCCATTCGAAGGCCGATTGAAACTGCGATTGAATTCCATTGGTTATTTCAACGATGACGGCAGTCGTGCACGAGGCATGCTTATGCACGAAATTGTGAGCAGCATCAAAACGGTGAGTGATTTGTCCGGTGCATTGCAACGTAGGGTAATGGAGGGCGAATTGACGGAAACAGAACAGAAAGAAGTTTTCGAAGAGATCACCGAAATGTTGTCGCTTCCGGAAGTTTCCGATTGGTACTCGGGAAAATATATCGTTCTTAACGAGATGCAAACACTCGATCCGGAATGGGGATTTAGTCGTCCCGACCGCATAATGATGGACGGCGGCAAAGCAATTGTGGTGGACTATAAATTTGGCGAAGCGGAAGATCCCAAATATCTTCGACAGGTTCAACATTATGTGAAGCTGTTGCAAAAAATGGAATTTTCGGACGTAAACGGATTTATTTATTATGTGAAATTACGGAAAATAGAACAGGTTTAAAAAATGAATTAACGACTTCGTATGTTTAAAGATATATTGTTTGTAGGCATAGGTGGAGGTATTGGAAGCATGATGCGATTTCTCACTTCGCGGTTTACGGCACGATTGGTTGCAGCGCAATGGCTTTTTCTGGGAACGCTGGCAGCAAATCTGATCGGTTGTTTTCTCATCGGAATCTTATCGGGATGGATGCTTTCGCATATGCCCGATAATCAGCCGTTCCGCTTGCTGTTTATCGTTGGCTTTTGCGGTGGATACACGACTTTTTCAACTTTCTCGTTCGAGAATTACCGTTTGATAGAAATGAATCAATGGGGAATTTTGTTGCTTTATTTGCCGGCAAGCGTTGTGCTCGGAATTATAGCCGTATGGCTGGGAATGAAAATAGTAAGTTGAATATAATAATGTGAGGATACGGATCGAAAAAATCTACTTGTTTTGATGTTTCATGAATGTGTACGAGTCTTTTTTCAACTGTTCTTCTTCCGGTCAATACCTATATCTTTCAGTGATGCAGGATCTTCAACCGGTTCGATATGCGAAGTTACCGTAACGGGTTCGTCGAACATATCTTCAATCGTTTCTTCAATGATATCCGCATTTTCATGTCCTTGTTGCACCGTCCATGCTCCGGGTACGAGCAAATGAAACGAAATGAATTTTCGTTGCCCTGCCTGACGCGTCATCAAAGAATGATACGTGATATCTTTTTCTTTCAGACTATCGAGATATTTCTTTACTTGATCGATTTCGGTTTCCGAAATTGATGCATCCATCAATCCATTGGTAGATCTGCTGATGAGGCGATAGCCCGTATAAACAATGTTGAGAGCTACCAATATGGCTATAATGGGGTCGAGAATGAGAATACCTGTAAATTTAACCAGCAAAATGCCTGCAATCACACCTGCTGAAGTCCAGACATCGGTCATCAAATGTTTTCCGTCAGCTTCCACGAGAAGCGATTTGCTTTTCTTGCCATTGTGAATCAACATCTGTCCCACAGCAAGATTCACAAGCGATGCACCTACCGAAAACAGCAATCCGATATTGATATTTTCCAATGCAATTGGATGTATCAATCGTGGAACAGCCGACCAGATAATGCTGAAAGCCGCTAAAAGAA
>Ga0255344_1006261_pt1 | contig 10886 bp, 8 predicted proteins | sample wastewater_treat_5_FD_192414 | JGI IMG/M metagenome (GOLD analysis project Ga0255344, IMG submission 192414) | Wastewater microbial communities from Lulu Island WWTP, Vancouver, Canada - plant18 | ecosystem: Engineered > WWTP > Wastewater > Unclassified | place: Canada: Vancouver, British...
ATACTCTCGCGTTATCTCAAAGAATCTATTTAGGTATGAAAGAGACTCACCTCTCTCATCTTCAATAGCAAGGCGGTAAAGGCCGGATGCCTGTGTCATGACCTCATGGACAAGTTCAGTGAGGACTATTCGTGACTTGAGAGCGGTGAACTCTTCAATCCGGTGAACAATCTCCTTCACCAGGATACCATCACCCATGAAAAACTCTTCTGCATGGGCCATAGCCTCATACACCCCGTCATTTCGGGTATCTGAATTTGTGTGGATGCCTGAATTTCGTAACCTGGGAGAGAAACATTTTTCTGCCGTAAAATAGAGTGAGGATTGTTCCATCCAATGCTCATTGAATGCTCAGTGAGCATTTAAGTCAGCATTAAACCGGATTGAATGCTCGGGGAATGCTCATTGAGCATGTGGATCAGCATTCCCCTCCTGCGAGTGATACTCATAGCGTGCACCCTTCCCTTTTCCAGGCTCAGATATCTCCGGATTTTCCTGCCTGAGCTCATTCATCAGTCGAAAAACCTGGTGCCGGTCAAAGAGAGTAATCTGCCTTATATCCTGATTACTCAGTCCTTCCATGCCCTGCTCCTCTCTCTCTTTTAAAATTGAAAGAACTCGGGTTTTCGCTACTTCCCAATCTATCCTTCTTTTATGCTCGGTGGGACCTGATTCAGATAGTCTTCGAGAGAGAGCGGGTGATAAACTCCAATATGTTCCCTTTCCAGTTCCCCTCCGCTGTACAATCCGTTCTGACTCAAGCGTATTGAGAATCTCTTTAACATCACCTTCGCTCCGCTGACAGAGGTGGCTCGCTCCTGCGGTATCTATCTCCTGGTGACGAAGGAGGTGATGAATGAGAAGAAGATCATCGACGGAGAACACTCGTTCATCCGGAGACCTTTCAGCGATGTAAGACCGCATGTACGGGCTGATCATTTGAGCACGAAAGATAACCCGTACAGATTCCCCTGACTCCTCAATGATGGGGGGTTCTTTTCCTTCCATGAGAAATGCGGAAAAGATACGGGGAATCCCTAAACTACTCCGGTTCACTAAATGAAGTTTAATCAAAGCAGCTACGAGGAGGTGATTTCGTGGTGTCGGAGTATGATGGAGAATATTATCAGGAGTGATTCCCCCAATGAACCCACCATGATTTGATATTTCCACCCGGGTTTGAAAAACTTTCACCATGATAGGGCCAGCACGGCGAAAGTCTGCATGACAGAATGCATTCATCAGAACCTCTCGAATTGCCCTTGTTGGATATATTGGATACTCATACTCATGCATCCCGTCTTGAGTTGTGTCGACCGTATTATATGGGGTTATAAGTTCTTCAATACGAAGAATTGAAGGTGGGATTGCTGTTGTTTGATCTACACGGACATCATAATCAGTATCAGTCCGCATATGAAGAAAAGTCCAGACATATCCAGGAATATGGGCTCTGATCGCTTCTTCTGTTCCTCCGAGAATAAGTCCTGCCCGGGTTAGACTTCCCGATGAAACAACCCCAAGACTTGAGAGTAATTCAACGTCAGAAAGATGAAGCAGATCTTCAGGAGCATGTTCTGCCCTGGCTATCTGGCGAAGTCGTTCCATTGCAGAAGGAGAGATCTTGGATATGGCATCTCCGGGAATAACTTCAGCAGAGTAATCTGTCTCTCCTGTCTCTGCAGAAATCTTTCTCCGCATCGTCCCGGTAAGTGGTTTACAATCCTTTCCTACCCGGATAGTACCTCTTCCTTTGGTATCGGTGTATGGTGGCATACCTGGATGAATCTGCATCAGGAGAAGCCGTCCTGTACCTTCAGGTACAAAAAGATCTTGAAATTCAGGAGTTATTTTGGGATCAGTCTCATCGTATACTGCTAATTTAAGCCGATTGATATCGATGGAGAGAGGAACTCCTTTTATTGCCATTGTTCGACCAATCACCTTATCTGCAATCCCAAAAACGACTGTCCCTCCTCCCCCATTTGCCATGCAAATCGCCATCTTCACCACTAAGTCGATTGCATCATCGATACTCGACTCATCCCATTGTTTGAAGTCAAGATCTTGATCTTCAAACGAATCGGCGATAAAATGTTCGAGTGCCGGAAGAATCCCACTAATCTGGTCAACAGTTCGCATACTCTTCTCTATTTGATTTTTACATGGCCTTTTTTGAATACTTCTTTTAATTGTCCAGTGACATTCATAGCCCACTTATCGTTTTCAGTATAAGTTCTGATAGTTGGCCGATTGTGTCAGTAAATATGTCATGAAATAACAATATTAAATAGAGATGTAAAAAGATATAATATCCATCTATAATTATTCATCGATAATAGGCTCATCTTAATTTTTATCACTCCCCATCCCCCTTCTCCTTCCCTGGACATAATCCCCCATAATCACAGAACCGACACTCCATGTATCCGGGAGTCGGATCAAACCGCTCATCTATTATCGCCTGAACCATCCCATCTAATTTCTCCCGAAACGCCCCAATCGACTGTTCAGTCGGGAAATAATCAACCTGCTTCACCCTATCACCTTCCAGGTAAACCAATGAAGCCCGTTTCGGCAACTTCCCGTTCATCATCTGCAGCGCCATGGCATAGATATTCAACTGAATATCAAGTGGAATATCCTTCTTCGCTATCCGGGATTTTCCTGACTTGAAATCAATAACTACCATCTCTCCCTTTTCCTCCTCTATCCGGTCAATCCGTCCCTTCACGATCCATCTCTTCCCGTTCGGAAGGTTGAGTGGGTAGGTGAACGACTTTTCAGTCTCAAGAACGCGGTTCTGATTCGTCTCTTTCCATTCCAGGAAGTTTAAAAGACTCTCTTCCGCAGATACCTTACTCTGCTCGGCGACGGTTTCAGAGTCATAAGCCTGAGGTTTCCAGCACTCATGGAGTATGGATATAAGCCGGTCCGCATCAGGCTCCTTTCCTTCAGCCATCTCAGCAGTTGCCCTCTCAATAACCTTATGAATTGCCGTTCCTTTCTGGAAGAATGATTTATCCATGGTCGGGATGCGAAGAACATACTGGAATTTGAACTTGAGTGGGCAGGATTCATAGGTATTTAAAGAACTGGGCGATAATGTGAAATCATCCGGGATAAGAGATCGGCTCTCCTGGTTCATCAGTGAAAGAACCCGTTGATCAGGCTCATTTAGATCCAGAAGATGCACTAATCCGGCCGCCATTGGATCTTTTCCGTCACGATAAAGAAGAACCTGTTCCAGGGTGCAGAGATGATGAGTAGCAGCCGTGATCCGTCCATCAGAGAGTGCCCGGATACATTCCTCCCGCACACTTCGTATAACCGTATCCAGGGAGATATCGGCAACCTGTTCCCGAACCACACCTTCACATGAAAAATCCACATGGACAATCAGGGGATGATCCTGCCATTTCATCTCAGCCAGAAATTGGGACGGCTTGCTATCCTTCTTATTCCGCCGGTATCGAACCGGGCGAAGAAGATATAGTTCATTCTCTGCCCTGGTCATAGCCACATAACAGAGTCGGCGTTCCTCTTCAAGGAAGAGAACCTTCTCAGACTTCTCAGATCGCATCGACTTCACCAGGACATTTGTCACATAAAACTGTTTTTCACGAAAGTTCATCGGAAACTGGTTCTGGACCAGGTCAGGGATGAATACAACAGGAAATTCCAGTCCCTTACTCCGGTGGATAGTGAGGATCTGAACAGCATCCTTATTAGATATCTCTTCCAGCGAGACCGGGAACTCGGTTAAGATACTCAGGTAATCAAGAAAGCTGGACAAAGAAGGCTCATCAGTAGCATCTGCATACTCTCGCGTTATCTCAAAGAATCTATTTAGGTATGAAAGAGACTCCCCTCTCTCATCTTCAATAGCAAGGCGGTAAAGACCGGATGCCTGTGTCATGACCTCATGGACAAGTTCAGTGAGGACTATTCGTGACTTGAGAGCGGTGAACTCTTCAATCCGGTGAACAATCTCCTTCACCAGGATACCATCACCCATGAGAAACTCCTCTGCATGGGCCATAGCCTCATACACCCCGTCATTTCGGGTATCGTCATCAGAATAATCCCTGGCATGGTTATTAACTTTAATAGAACTAACCTCTGAAATTCCGCACAGTCGCATGATCCGGAAAAGGGATGCCCCGGCATTAAGTGGATTATTAATGATCCGAAGCCAGGCGATAAGATCAAGAATGACAGGTTTTGTAAAGAAGTCAACATCTCCCCGGAACTCACATGGAATATTATGCTGCCGGAGAATTTCGAATACCTTCATCCCATGATATCGTTTCCTGCATAAAATTGCAAAATCCTTATATTCCAGGGTTTGAACCTTCTTCTCCGGGTCAGTCTCCTTATTCTTTGAATAAGTCGTCCCATGAAGGGAGGTGATCGTCTTTAGAATGAATTCTGCCTCTGCATATTCATCATCACATACCGCCTCTGTAATCTTCTTTCCTTCAGGATTATTCGTATACAGATTCTTCCTTTCCCGATCCGGAACCTTGTTCATAAGATCCAGGGCAAGATTCACGATATTTGCAGAACTCCGGTAATTCTCAGTCAGATGGTAGAGTTTCGTATCCGGATAAGTCCGCTTAAAGTCCTCAAAGTTCGTGAGATAAGCACCCCGGAACCGGTAGATGGTCTGGTCATCATCACCGACAACGAAGACATTATCCTTCCCGATAAGGCGAATCAGTTCAAACTGGGCAAAGTTAGTATCCTGGAACTCATCGATAAGGATGAACGGGAACCTGTCCTGGTATCGGCGAATTACGAGAGGTTTCTTTTTTAACGTTTCCACCGTCAGATGGATCATATCGTCAAAATCGATGAAACGGTGATCCAGCTTATACTGTTGATAGGCTGAATATACCGAATGAAGATCCCGCAATTTCTCTAAGTAATCCAACTCTTCATCACTGATATCTTCAGAAATCCTTTTATCGATATACGCGATCAATTCTTCCGGAGTGACAAGTTCATCCCTGAATGAACTAATCCCGGTCATGATCTTTTCAACCACTTCGACCTTTATTCCTGACCTCAATAGCCTGGATATTGAAATCGTCAAAGTTGGTGATACCCCAGACCTTCTGATGTTCCGGAGAAATCATCCCCCTGGCAAAACTTACCCCTGAGTCCAGAATCTCCTCTTCAAGGAAATGGTAACAGAACGAATGAAAGGTCCGGATGGTAAGATCATGGCTTCCGCCCTCCTTGTCAATCCTGTCCTGCATCTCCCTGGCAGCCTTCTCAGAGAAAGTAAGTGCCAGGATCTCATGGCCTGGCACCCCCTGATTCAGGAGATACTTAATCTTTTCAATCAGCAGCCAGGTCTTCCCGGAACCTGGACCGGCAACGACCAGCTGATGCCCTCCTTCTTCTATTGCACGTCTTTTATCGTTTATCGGTCTCATCTCATCCACCAGAAATTAACTTCGTTCTCTATTCTTTACTGCCAGGCAATTCCTGAACTGACTTATGGCTTGTCTCCTCCTAATACCCCACGGTTGTTCCCGTTCGTTTCAGGATAACATATTCTTGTCACAAGGCGTAATAAAAATATTAATGTGAACAACCTGAGCATTGTGAGATTAGCGACTCATGAACAGATATCGTCCTGTTCATCAATGATATACCCATCATTATCTTTGAACTTAAAAATCCGACTGATGAATAAACGACCCTGGCTGTTTCACATAACCAGTTTCAAACCCTCATATGAATTTTTTATATATCTGTAATACCAATTAAGATGATTATTATGAAAAGTTTTTCGAAGAAGAGATGGACACTGGTGATACTGACCGTGGCAATTCTTGCATGCTGCTGTTTACCAGTGATGGCTGAAGAAAAAACCTTACGTATTGCAACAACCAATGAAGTCAAGTCACCTGCTTTCATCGGAGACTACACCCTTGGTCTCTTTAACCATATCTCAAATCCTCCTCTTATGCAGATGAATGATAAAGGAGAACTCATCGGTCTTCTTGCTGATCGTTATGAGGTTTCACAGGACAATACTGAATGGACCTTTATCATAAAAGGAAACCAGTTTTGGAGTGACGGGACTCCGGTAACTGCTGATGATGTTGCGTACTCAATTCAGATGTATGGGACAAGTGTGCCAAACGCAGGCTGGATTGGAGAGACTTTAACAGATACCCAGGTTGACGGGGATAAAGTGACCTTCAGGTTTAATAAACCATACACTAACATTGCCCTGGAATTTACATCCTACAGCATACTGCCTAAACATATCTGGGAATCTATTGAAAACCCGAATGAGTATACCAGTACAGGCCCGTACGTGGGAGCAGGTCCTTTTTACATTGACAATGTGGATCTGAATTCAGGCAAGGTAATCTTCAGGCAAAATCCGGGCTGGAAAGGAAAAACTCCTGCATATGATACTGTAGAGATAAGCTGGTTTAAGAACGAAGATGCAGCTGCAAAGGCACTTGAGAGCGGAATTATGGACACATACTGGAAGTACGCCGCCTCATATCCTTATGCAGCAATCGCTTCACTTCAAAAAACAGGCGATTTTGAGGTGCTTGAAAAACCAACCAGCGGGATGACATTCTTAGGATTTAACCTTAAAAAAGAGCCGATGTCAGACATCGCATTCAGAGATGCTATAAGTAATGCGATAAATTACCAGGAGCTTGTGGACATATCCACCCTTGGCCATGGAAAGATCCCGGAAAAAGGATTTGTACCTCCGGCAATGGATGGCTATGTAAGAAGTACACCTATGGAGTATAATCCTGATACTGCCAGAAACAAGCTGGAGAAGGCCGGGTACATTGACTCTGACAAGAATGGCATCGTTGAAGGAAAAGATGGTGATGACATTATTCTAAACCTTCTAATCAGGAACTCTTATGCCAGGGAAGCAGAACTGGTTAAAGAGTACCTGGAGAAAGTTGGCATAGGTGTTGAAGTCAGATCTGTTGAGGACAATACCTGGTTTGAACTGAAGGATAAACTTGAATATGATATTACGCTCACAAGAACGACACCGTGGGGAATGCTCATGCATGCCGGATGGGCAACCGGGTATTTTGACAGCCGGAGAACTGGCCAGGGCGTACTGCATACAGTAGATGATGAGGCATTCCTGACATTGTGTGATAATATCCTTGGAACAACGGATAGGACACTCCTTACAGGATATGCAAAAGAGGTTCAGAAGTATTATGCAGAAAACCTCCCGGGCATTCCATTATACTGGAAGAATGATATTACTCCATATAACAAGGAGATCACCGGCTGGTATTCTAATCCACTTTATGGTATCATGAATGAGTTCACATTTACCGGTGTAAAACCGGCAACCTGATTTTCCAGGTTTTTTATGAGACCATTCCTTCAGGGATCAATCTTTCTTTTTAGAAAATTAATTCGATACTCATGCTCTTTTGGTATCATCGTACTTCTTGTATTCCTTCTTCCAAGGATGATGCCAGGAGATCCGGTCGCAAATCTGGTAGGGGAGGATATCTATCTCACCGATGAGACAAAAGAAACGTTGAGGGCAGCTTTGGGTCTTGATTCTCCTCTTCATGAACAATTTGTCTTGTATAGTATTCATCTTCTCCATCTTGACCTTGGATACTCATACCATATGCATGGAGCGGTGTCTGACATTCTGGCAGACAGGGCAGGCTGGACTCTTTTATACATCGGTATATCTATCATAATCGGTACCTGTACCGGGATTTATCTTGGAGCACGTGCAGGTTTTGAACATGAAACATGGTGGTCCAGCCTGATATCCTCCCTTGCATTGATCATCTCCTCTACTCCTCCGTACCTCTTAAGCCTCATTGCAATGGTAATTTTTGTCTACCATCTTGGATGGTTTCCTTTCAAAGGATTTTATGACACTTTTCACATTCTGAGCATTATTCACCATCTCACATTGCCTGTTCTCATCCTTTCCGTCTTTTACGCCGCAAGAAATGTTCTTATTATGAGAGGGACAGTACTGTCTGAAAAAATCCAGCTCTACCCATTATTTGCAAGATCACTTGGAATACCGGAGAGACGGATATTAATTCGCCACATAAGAAAAAATGCAATCATTCCTCTTATAGCACTTATAGCCCTGGATTTTGGGTTTCTCTTCTCCGGGGCCCTTTTTATTGAGATAGTCTTCTCGTTAAATGGCATGGGAAGCCTGATGTATGATGCAATTCTGAACAGGGATTATCCGGTTCTGACCGGAACTTTTTTAGTAATCGCAATATTCGTGATATGTGCAAATTTTATTGCAGATATTCTGTCACTTGCACTTGATCCACGTACAAGGAGCCATCCATGATCCCAGGGTTATCAAACCTGAACTTTCGAAGACATGGATATGTTCCGCTGCTGTGTATTATTGTTCTTACATTACTTCTCATTATTGCACTATTTCCAGAGCAAATCGCGCCATACGCCCAGAATAAACGATTTTTACCCTATATGGATCCTGATAATGCCCATCTCCTTGGCACAGATGATATGGGGTATGATATCCTTACTTTGCTCGTCTATGCAACAAGGATATCCCTTACTATCGGTTTTTTTGCCGGAGGATTATCCCTTCTGATTGGGACCGCTACAGGCATATTAAGCGGTTATCTACGTGGATGGGTCGATGACATGATCATGGGGATTACCGATATTACCCTGATAATTCCGAAAATTCCTGCAATTATCCTTATTGCTGCATATGTACGTCCAGGGATATGGATCCTGATACTGGTCCTCGGGCTTTTATCATGGGAGACTACTGCACGTGTGGTCAGGGCCAAAACCATGCAGATAAGTAATGCCGGATTTATTATGTCCGCACGCTGCCTTGGGTTTCCTTCCAGATCAATTATCATCCAGGAGATTATTCCGGTTATATATCCGGTAATACTTCCCAAATTTATGCTTACTATTGCAGGTGCTATGATCTCCGAGGCCTCATTGTCCTTCCTTGGACTCTCTGATCCGATGATGGAGAGCTGGGGAAAAATGATCTCTGATGCATTTACTCATGGAGGGTTTATTCGCGAGATGTGGTGGTGGTTTCTCCCTCCCACCCTTTGCATCTGCATATCAGTGCTTGCTGTAACACGTCTTGGAATGATGTATGAAACAGATGAACAGGAGATAGTATCAGAATGAAAGCCACAAGCCCTTTTCTTGAAATAACAGATCTCTCAATCACATTCTGTACTCCGGGCCAGGATATTCCAGCGGTCTCAAAATGTTCCTTTACCGTGAAAAAAGGGACATGTATGGCAATAATTGGAGAATCCGGATGTGGAAAGTCAGTAATAGCTCATGCCATTCTCAGGATTCTCCCTAAAAACTCCCTGGTCTGTGGCACTATCAGGTTCAGGGGATGTGATCTCTACCAGTTAGAAATTTCTGATATGGAGAAGATCCGGGGATCAGATATTGGAATCATGTTTCAAAGTCCGGACCGGGCCCTTAACCCGATCTATAAGATATACCGCCAGGTAAAGGAACCTGTTACTGTACATCAGACTGTTTCCTGGGAAAAACAGCATAATCATATCCTCTCCATGTTAAAGAAGTCAGGCTTTTTTGATCCTGAAAAAGCTGCCTCCCTGTATCCTTGTCAATGTTCAGGTGGCATGAACCAGAGAGCAGTAACAGCCATAGTGCTGTCCTTAAAGCCAGAGCTTGTTATCGCCGATGAACCTACAAAGGGCCTTGATACAGCCAGGATATCAGATGTACAGGACAGCCTGATGGAAGTAATTCATGAGGACCGTACCCTTCTTCTTATAACGCATGATATCAGACTTGCACGAACCATTGCAACGGATATTGTGGTAATGTATGCAGGTGAAATTGTAGAATCAGGCCTGGCTGATGATGTGCTTTCCGACCCGTTGCATCCCTACACAAAAGGTCTCATTCAAAGCCTGCCAGAGAACGGGTTTATTCCCATTCCAGGATATGCACCGCCACTGACAGACCTTCCAAAGGGTTGCAGGTTCGCACAAAGATGCCCATATGCATCAGATATCTGCCACATTAAACCAGCTCAACCTGGGATCTTGAAAGGGAGAGTGATTCGATGTCATCAGTACTGATTGAAGGTAAAAACATTTACAAAGAATATCGAAGCGGACTTACAGGATTGAAGCACACCATCCTCAATAACTGTTCCATTATTGTTTATACCGGAGAGACTGTTGGTATTTGCGGACCATCAGGAAGTGGGAAGACCACCCTTGGAAGAATTCTTGCATGTCTTGAAGAACCTGATAGTGGGGAGATATGGTTTCAGGGGGTGAATCTTACATTAACCAGTCAGAGAATAAAAAATGAGATTCGAAAGAAAATCCAGGTATTATTCCAGGATCCTGGAGGTACATTTAATCCGGTCAGAAAACTTGAAGTAACTATGAACCGCCTGCTCCAGCTCCCTGGTGTTACTCTGCCAAAAGGAGGATGGGAGGAGGTTTTACATGATGTGGGTCTTCAGACGGAGATACTTGCACGCTACCCCCATGAAATTTCAGGTGGTCAGGCCCAGCGTCTTGCACTTGCCCGTATTCTCTTAGTAAAACCAGAACTCATAATATTAGACGAACCAACTTCCGGGCTTGATATATCTGTCCAGGCCCAGATACTTCGACTGCTAAAAGATATCAAAAAACGGGATTTAATGACATATATCATAATCTCCCATGACAAGGATGTTCTCTCCTTCATGTCAGACAGGATCCTCAATCTGGAAAATGGAACACTGAAACTTGCCAGTCAGGCAGTATAATTGAATGTCATCCGGTTATCAATAATTTTTAACTGATTAACTGGTTCCAAAAGAAAATCAGGGAAAG
>Ga0255344_1006267_pt1 | contig 10873 bp, 8 predicted proteins | sample wastewater_treat_5_FD_192414 | JGI IMG/M metagenome (GOLD analysis project Ga0255344, IMG submission 192414) | Wastewater microbial communities from Lulu Island WWTP, Vancouver, Canada - plant18 | ecosystem: Engineered > WWTP > Wastewater > Unclassified | place: Canada: Vancouver, British...
CCAAAAGGTGCTTGCCAATTGCTGCCAACGACAAAGCAGCCTGCACAAATTGCACAGACTGCTTTTGGTTACTACATAGATTATTTTTGTTTTTTGCGCTGTCTACTTGACAGGGGGCGGGTCAAAGTGCTCAGGGGCATTGTACTTATTGTTATTGCTCACCCAATTAATCTTTGCCAAAAAGGCGAAGTCAGAAAGGAAATTAATCAAGGAAGGAAAACGCAGGAATGCTTTCGCATTTCAAGTTTTTCTGACGCAGAGAAATTTTCTTTATGGCGAGCATTTTTCGGTAAGGTTTAGTTGTGGGAGCAATACTAAGCTAAATCAGAATTTGCCGCATATGTGATAAATTGAAAATGTAGGGGGCGATGCCCACATCGCCCCCTACATTCACGTTGATCTATCGGGCTGATGTGGGCATCAGCCCCTACAACACTAATTATCGGGACGCCGAGGGCGGCGTCCCCTACAAATATAAATTCCGATTTTTGTTAGCAGCAATTATAACACAGCCATTCGTTCGCAGTTGTATCAACAGTTAAGGATCATTTTTACAGCTTCATCGATAATGTCCCCGATTTTCTTGGTACCGTCAATTACATGATCTGATGATGGCAGCACTGTTTCAAGGGTGTGGATATAAGCAACTCTTGCATACTTCAGATAATGTTCCATTTCGTTACGGATATCATCAGCAGAAGCGTCTTTCATATCTCTCAGCACTCGCCGTGCCATTGCAATGTCTAAAGGGGTATCGATAAATATGCAGCAGTCAAGATAGTCCCTTATCATCGTATGCAGATATGCAAAGGGATAATCCAGCAGAAGATAGTCGTATTCTCCGCTTTGAATGATCTTTTCGATATCTGCTTTCAGCGGCGACAGGTCCCATACATTACAATCTGCACCTTCTGATACCCACTTGTAAAAATCTTCGACCTCTCCCTCAAACGAATAGTCGTCAAAGTGAAGCGCTGCCGTCCTTGTGAGTCGGTCTTTCAGCGCATTTACAACTGTTGTTTTTCCGCCTGCTGTTACAGCACCGATCGCTATTATTTTCATTGCATTTCTCAATCATACTCGGACGCAATAAACTGAAAATCGTCTGTTTTATCAAGCAGCGGAACCACACGTTCTCTGATGCGTTTTGTCATTTCACTGACCACAAATTCATAAAGGGCGCAAGGTGCACATTGCAGCATTATTCCGATAGTATGGTTGTCGCACGGGATTCGGTTATTATACGGATAGTCTCCCGAGTTGTTTATCAGCATCTGTAAAAATTTCGGATCCTTTGCCCGATCACCTGCACTTGCGATCAAGGCTTTACGGTCTTCTTCAGTTGCGATCTTTGCGGCAAAGTCAAAGCTTTCGCCGTCGTAGAAATGCTCGGTAAAGAGGCGGAATACTTTCTCACGGCAGGATAAAAGCTCATCTGAGATCATAGCAGCGCTTTGTTCGGCAAAGTCAAGAACCTCAGCTTTTGCATCTTCCGCATCAAGATAATGCAGATAGACCAGCAGCACATTCTCGCCATTGCGGAGCTCAACGCAGTATAGTTCGCCGCTGCTGCGGTAAGTTGCGGTCAGATAATTCATAATATCCTGTTTTGGTATGGAATAAAGTCTGACAGTATTTTTTTGTTTTGGAACTCTGTAAGATAATATATCAAAAGATTCCGGGCAAAGTACCAGATCATCGTCTGTCCCGTCAGGCAGTGAGGAAAGGGGATAAACTCCCTCTTTGAAATGTAACGGTATCCTTATTTCTTCATTCATATCCAAATCTCCTTTGACCAATTAAAATGGGGTTTTATAACCTTATTATACATCATTGCCTGTTATAAAGCAAGGAGATTTCCATTACGAACTTGCAATCGGCTTTTTCTCAGCAACACCATTATTATCAAAGTCCTCTAAGGCAACACCGCACAAAGCCCGCCTGACGGCTTTGCACTTAGAACCTGTCCACATAGGGATTCATGCACGTCTTTTCGTCAAATTTTGCCGGTGACTGCGTTAAAAATCCTTGAAGGGCGACAGCCCGTCGGCGGATTTTTGCCTTGTCACCGACAAAATTATGCCTGATAATCCGTACATTCACCCTATGTGGACAGGTTCTGAATCTGCGGACATATTTTCCGTCATCTTGCACAGAAATCCCTTGACATACGATAGTATGCCTGCGGAATTTCTATACAATCTGACGAAAAAATCTGTCGGCGCATCTTCAGCACAAGCTTTGTGCGGTGTTGCCTATAGCAAATTTCGGAGCTATCTGTCTATTCGCAGGGCGTATGAACTTTGTGCGCCATTAGTGTTTTCGAGTTCGTCAAGTTGTTATGGGGAAAATGAAAAAGCTGTGGAGCGGAGAACGCTCACACAGCTTGTGGTGATAATTGAATTCTATTGAGTGCCTTAATCGCATTCTATCCGATATGTTCATTGTAGTCTAATGACTGTACAGGGCAGCCTATATCTTCTAATTTGGCAACGATATTTTCAATATACCAGGAAATATCCGTGAAGTCACCGCAGATAGTCTTTCTATTGATAATAATATTCACCATTATTTCTTTAGTATTGCTGGCAAGTAAATGAATACCTTTATCAGAATCCTGATGATAGAGGGCAACTCCGCAAAGTTCACCGCACTCCTGCTTATTTGTGATAATGGATAGCAGTTCTTCAATGGAGAGAGCTTCTGCTTGCCATTCAAACATATCATCGTCATGAAGTGGCAGATATTCTCTCACGTTGTCTGAATAGCCCCAGCCGATCTTATTAAAGGCAGATATAACTTCCGCTATACTGCTTGAATACAAACTACAATCAATCGTAAAAGATGCTTCTCTTGCCATACAGTTCACCTCAAATAGTCAATCATGGATAGTTAATCAGATACTTTCCAATTATTATATCACACCTCTCCTGAAAAAGTCAATCTTCACTTTCATCAAACTGCCGCCCAGACTGCGCAATAACTGCGCCGTCAGCATTTGCCGAACCAGATGTTCCGGAGTAATCCCAATAATTATTACGGGCAATTTACTGATATCACCTTCATCATAAATTGCCATTAGACTGTTTTCAATATGGTTTTGTACATTAACATTCATTGTATAAGCAAGCCTCTGAATTTCAACATCGGGATCATAACACTTATCAAGAATAGAGGTTTTGCAGCAGAAAGATTCTCAGCATCAGTTCCAGCGGATACGGTTTATTGCCGTGCTCTCCTTTGTAATAGCACGGCTCAATGATTACTATGAATGTATCCCACGGTATGATGCTTTCAATTTTATCCAGAAATTCTTTTTTGCTGGTTCCGGCCTGTTCCAGCTCATCGTTCATCATGGCCAGTGTCAGTTGTGTTTCAATATTCCTATTATACCACGTTTTTCACCTTTTGCAATTGTGCGGTGTTGCCTTAATATCTTAACTCCGCTGAACGTAAGATATCCCTATCTGAAATAATATCATTAATAGCTTTATCGTTATCAGCAAATAAGTCTGCAACAGGGATATAAAAAGAGCATACAGCATTATAAACTGAATCAGTGAGTCTTGTTTCAAATTCTTTTAACTTGTATATGGCAGCCGAACGTTTCTGCGTACTCTGAGTAACCTCTGCATCAGTTGCAACCCAGTAGAATCCTCCTCCACGTTTTGCAAACACAAAGTTGAAGTTTTCTGAATTATATGCTGCAAGGAAACACTTGTTAAGGGACTTGATAATAAATTCGAGAAGAATGGCTGCAGTGTTTCCATTAGACATAATCTTCTTTTCTTCTGATAGAAATTGTTTTTCTATTTTATTGTATATATCATCATAGTATCCATCCATGATTTTGAGTGGTTGACCATCACGAATTATCTTGAATGAGTATTCATGATGCTTTGTATTATCATAAATGTATTTTGCAATTGATTCCACATCTTTAATACTTGACGAACGTAAGCGCAAACCAATCCCCAGCCACATAGTATAAGAATCAGAGGGCTGCAATGCAGTCTTTTTTTTACATTATGGCAGGCTGGGCTTGGTTGGCGTGTTACGAACTTACATTGCGATACACTTGATATACAAATAGTATATAATTATACAAATATTACGTTTCTGACAAATTAGTTGACAATAATATGTGAAAATGATATAATGTTATATTATGACTATTAAATGTTATTTAATAGTCATAATTAAAAAAAGGTGGATTTCATTATATTTTTATTTCGAATAGAGAGCATATGAAGAATTGTATAGAATACGATTTATAATTAGTAATACATAAATAATTAATTTGCTTCTGTTTATTATTGTTAATTATGTTCCCGATTTTGGTTTGGGAATAATAAATATAGGAGTGAAGAAAATGGAAAACGAAAAGGCGAAGAAAAATGGTACAATAAAAATATCTGTTTTAGTGCCCGTATGTAATGTTGCAAAATATCTTCCAAAATGTCTTGATAGCATTATTGATCAGACACTTGAGGACATCGAAATCATATGTATCAATGACGGAAGTACAGATAATTCCCTCGACATTTTAAAAGAATATGCAGAAAAAGATAAGCGTATCATTCTGATAGACAAAAAGAATTCAGGATACGGCGACTCGATGAATCATGGTTTGAAAGCGGCTACAGGTGAGTATATAGGCATAGTTGAAAGTGATGATTTCATTGCACCTGATATGTTTGAAACACTGTATTCATTAAGCAATAATGGTTCTGTTGATGTTATAAAATCAAATTTCTACAATTACTATGAAGATGGTAAAACAGTTCCTAAAGCAGAACCCGACACCGACAGGATTAATATACCTGATTCAAAAAAGCCTTTTGTACTTAAAGAGAATGGCCAGTTTTCATGGGGACATCCATCAGTGTGGAGTGCAATATATAAAAGATCATTCCTTGAGAAGAATAAAGTGTCATTTATAGCAGCTAAGGGCGGCGGCTGGGTAGATAACCCATTTTACTATGAAACTCTTTGCTCCGCTGAAAGCATAATGTGGACAAAAAAGCCACTGTATTATTACAGAAAGACAAATCCGACATCATCATCAAATTTACAGAAGGATGCAAGTCTTCCTTTCGTCAGAATGCTTGACAACTTTGATATGATCAATAAGTATAACGTCACTGATGAGGAAACCCTAAAATGTGCTTATGCAAGAGCTTTAATGTATTATACAGGTGCATTGGCAGATTTTGATTATGATGCCAATGCAAAGCTCATTAATGACTATGCTGCTAAATTAATGGAAAGATTTGATATTGATATATTCAAGGATAACTTCAACCTTGCAGATCAGCATAAATACTATGACGCTCTTTCGCCAGTCAAAAACATGAAGTTGAAGGGACCAAGGATCCTCATATACAACTGGGTCCCATACAATAATCCGTGGAATTTTGGCGGTGGAGTAACAGTTTACTGCCGCAATCTGATCAATGAGATAAAAAGAACTAATCCCGAGGTAACAATATATGTTCTTAGCAGCGGATTTGCATATGACGCTACATCTCTTGAAATATATATAAGAAAGATAGACAGCGATGACGCTTCTGTTCATCAGTATGAGATCGTCAATTCGCCTGTTCCGGCTGCACAGGATAATATGTTTGTAAATCCATCTGCTGCACTTGAGAACAGTTCTCTCAAAAAAGCTTTTGCAGATTTTCTTAAGTATTATGGTCCATTCGATGTTGTTCATTTTAATAATATTGAAGGTCTCTCTCTGGATGTTATGGATCTGAAACAGGACTATCCTGACAGTAAGTTCATTTTCTCTATCCATAATTACGTTCCTATGTGTGTTCATGGTTTCTATTATATGCGTCATAAGCATTGTAACTGTTTTCCCGGTCATACAGGCACTGATTGCATGGAATGTACTCGAGTAAATATGAAACGTAATATTGCTGACGCAACATATGAAAGAGGACTATACGGAAACGATGCAGAAAAATGTTATTCTAAGCGTAAATGGGTCAAAAATTTCGGGTTGGAGATACTTGACAAGGATACAGATGAAGATCATATTATGGACTTCAGTAAAACTGCTATAGAAAAAATCAATAATAACTGCGATTCTATACTTGCTGTTTCAAAGCGAGTTTATGAAATAGCTGAAGAAACAGGATTTGACATGAGTAAAACATACGTGTCCTACATAGGAACAAAGGTTGCTGAAAGACAGATTGGAAAGGGCGCATATCCTGCTGAAGATGGATTAAAGGTCGTTTTCCTTGGTAATGATATCAACTATGAGGAGAAAGGATATCCTTTCCTGCTTGAGGCTCTTTCCAATCTTCCGTTAAAGTATTCTTCAAAGATAGATCTTGTTCTGACCGTAAGACAGAAAGAATACGCCGAGATTTACTCTATGCTCAAGGATTTTCGTTCAATTAAGGTATATAACGGCTATAAGCATTCAGATCTTCCACAGATATTTGAGGGATGCAACCTTAGTCTTGTCCCCGTACTCTGGGAAGATAATCTCCCACAAATAGCAATTGAATCAGCTGCATTCGGCATTCCGGTTCTTGCAAGTTCAGCAGGCGGTGCTTCCGAGCTTACAGACAGCGAGCTTTTCAGATTCACAGGTGGAGACGCTGAGGATTTCCTTGCTAAGCTCGAACACTTTGTTGACCATCCTGAAGATCTTGATGAGTATTGGAAGCATCATCACGGTCTGGTTACAATGGATGAGCACTGGAAGAAGCTGAAAGAGTATTACGGAATTCAGGATAAGGATATAACAATTACAGCAGAAGAGTTCCGTCGTTTACTTGCAGAGCACGATTTTCTGGAATCACACCTCTCGCTTCGAGAGAATGCATTCCTTGTTCAGAGTACAGTCAACGGCTTGAATGCTAAGATCTCAAAGGCTGAATCCGAAAATGCTAAACTGAAAGAAAGAATAAAAGAATTGGAAAAAGAAAGGGAGAAGGAAGATATGAGAAACGAAGCTAAGGTTATTTTCCAGACTGATCACAATCCTCTGCTTGGTGAAGTCGGAGCAAATCTGTTCAAGATAGTTCTTGAGGATTTTGTTTTCAGTGATTTCTATGCAGAGATCAGATTTATAAATATTGCCAATATTGCTCCATCCACTGCTGATACACTTACGATATCAGGAACAATTCTTGAAGATGAAAATGATGAGGGTAAAAAGGTACATTCTATCCATTTCCATCAGTTTGAATGGGCAGACAACAAGAGCGTGCTTGCTGACAATATTTCCATATACGTCCGTGAAAACGAGATATACTTCTTTGCAAAGCATAACGGCAAGGCAAGCGGATATCTCTATCAGCTGTTAACTCTTACAAGCAGAGCCAACCATGATTCTGCTAAGTTTGAAAGAATGAACAAAGGCTTCATTTTTGAAAATGAATTAAAGCCGGAAGACTCTTTTAATGGAATCTCTTTTATGGGGGCTGAAATATGAAAGATCATTATGATGTTGGAGTAGTAGGTTGTTGGTGGGGTGCTAATTACGGCTCCGTCTTAAACGGATATGCAGTGTATAAGACACTTAAATCATTGGGCCTTTCTGTTTTAATGATACATAAACACAATGCTTCAGAAAATGATTGGGAAATCTGTAATACTCATAGTGAAAAATTCGTTAAGACTTTTTATCCCGAAGATGAAGTAAGCCCTATTATTCCTTTTGATAAGCTTAAAGAATTAAACAGCAAATGTGATATGTTTTTGACCGGTTCAGATCAGATATGGAATTATGGTATCAACAAAACCTTTGATTTCGTTTTCGTGCTGAATTTCGCTGATGATTCTAAAAAGAAAATCAGCTTCGGTACATCATTCGGTCATTCAAAGGACGGAACCCCTGCTGATCAGTTACCTAAAATACGTAATCTGATAAGAAGATATGACGCTGTTTCGCTCAGGGAAAAAAGCGGTGTTGATATCTGTCGGGATGTTTACGGCATAAATGCGCAGGAAGTTGTTGAACCTGTGTTCTGTATGACCAAGCAGGAATATATTGAGATTGCTGAAAAATCCGAACTAAATATAGAGACACCTTACATTGTTACCTATATTTTGGATCCAACTCCTGCCAAAAGGGAAGCGATACAGTATTATGAAAAAATCTCAGGTATGAAAGCAATAAATGTACTTGATGGCGATCCAAGAGTATATGACAGAAATAAAGATATTTTAAATCTGCCTGATACCATGGGAAAAATAGGGGCTGAAGATTTAATGAAGCTGTATTCAAATGCTTCATTGGTTATTACCGACTCATTCCATGGTACTGCTTTTGCTATAATTTTCAATAAGCCGTTTTTATCTGTCTGCAATCTGAGAAGAGGTTCTGTTCGCTTTGTTGAGTTACTGAATAAATTCGACTTATCAGACAGATTAGCCGGTGATCCTGATAACATCCCCAAAGACATACGTTTTTTTGATACAATTGATTATTCAAAAATAAATAAGACTATCGAAGCTGAAAGAAAAGCATCAATATCGTGGCTGCAATATGTAATTTCAACTCCTAAGAAAAAACTGCCTGATATTAAACTCCCTATTCCTAAGCCTGCTGAAATTCCTGTTGATGTGAGAAGATGTCAGATGACAGTATCATTATTAGCTTCATATAAGATCAGACATATAGTTATTTCATCAGGAACAAGGCATATAGAGTTAGTGCGATTTTTTGAAAATAATGATTGTTTTGAAGTACATCGTGTAGTCGATGAGAGAAGTGCCGGTTTCTATGCTATAGGTTTAGCTGAAAAGCTTCAGGAGCCTGTTGTTTGTTGTTGTACTTCAGGTACTGCATCTTCTAATTACCTTTCGAGTGCTTCCGAAGCATTTTATCAACACCTTCCAATCATATATATCACTGCTGACAGATATCCGTATCTGTTAAATCAAAGAGAAGAACAAATGGTTCCACAGGAGAATATATATGGTGATGTTGTATTAAAATCTGTTACATTACCTATTAAGGATGATTTTGAAAATTTCTCAGCAGCCCGCAGATTAGCGTGCGAAGCTATAACGGAATCAACTCACAGATGGTCAGGACCTGTTCATATCAATATTCCTGTAAAGACTTTTAACCGATATACTCCTGCGAATGAAGCCGAATATTATGATCTGCGAAACTGTCATTACGATCCAATCAGATTATATAGCTTACACAAAAATGAAGAAGCATGGGAAGAAGCAGCCAAAAGACTTCAAAGAAGTAAAGTTCTGATCGTATATGGTCAATCACATAGTCTTTCTGATTCGGATATAAATATTATCAATAAATTTTCAAAATCATTGAACTGTGTCATTGCAACAGATATCCTTTCTAATATTAAAGCAGATAAGACAGTATCATCATATATTATGATGAGAGAAGTTAGTTCTTCAAAAGAAATGGCTGCTGAATTGAAACCGGATATTGTAATCACAATGTTTGGTTCAAATGTAAGCCAGATCAGAGGCTATGTTTCAAATGCAGGACGATATGCACATCGGGATATCGCTCCGCACGGAAAATTTGCCGATCCATACAACCGTCTCACCAGAGTATTTGAATGCGATCCCATACAGTTCTGTCAAAAAATGACTCAGATAATCGGGGATCAGACAACTAACGACTCATATTATCAAACATGGAAGAAATATGAGGTGCTTAGCGATCCTATTCCCAAAGAATATTCTCAGAAATATGCTGTAGGAAAACTATTTGAAGATATACCTGCCGGTTCATTAGTTCATCTTGGAAATAGTAATACAATAAGAATGGCGGCATCATATTCATTAAATAGCAGAATCGAAGTCTTCTGCAACAGAGGAACTAATGGCATTGATGGTTCAACATCAGCCTTTATGGGCCAAGTGTCTGTCAGCAACGAGTTATGTTTTTTACTTGTTGGCGATTTAAGCTTTTTCTATGATATGAACTCATTATGGAATAAAAATTTAAAGGGCAATGTCAGAATAATGCTTTTCAATAATTGGGGAGCCGGACTTCTCCGTCACCTTAAAAGCGCATCTATTACTTATAAACATAATGCAACTGCTGAAGGCTGGGTCAAATCTCTCGGATTCACATATATTTCATCTCATAACAAAGAAGAATTTGATGCTAATATCGAAAGATTCACTTCAGATGAAGACACACCAATGTTCTTTGAAGTATTTTGCTGATTCCGTGTCTGTTAGATCGCTGAATCCAACTAATAGCATTAAACCTTTGAGCCGAGATCAATTCTCGGCTCTTTTTTATTCATGTCACTGCCGGTACGCTTCATAATAATCGTAAGCGCCAACCAGACCAGCTGGCAAAAAAATGAGCCGAGATCAACCTCGGCTCAAATCCCATATTCGGTTCCGTACTCAATAAATTCTCATACTCAAAAGTGGACTGCGTTGAGGGGGAGATCCTTCGCATTGAAAGCAATGGAGATATCAGCCGTGAGGAGTTTGAGCCTGCACAGTATAGTTCTAACTTCGCCACATGGTACGACTATGAGGATTCCTATTATAGCATACATGAGGAACTGCTCCTTGCATATTGCGGTTGTTATGGTGTTGACAGCAGTGATGTGGAACTGCTACTGGAATACGGTTACACCTGTGACCAAATTGAGGATATGCTTTCCGACCATGACCTGCTTCGTAAGACGTTGCAGATGGTGAAGTGTGAGGATGATATGAGTATATATTGGCTTTATTGTTCGAAGCAAAAAAGATGAATAGGTAAGCCCTGTGATGAATGATATAATCCCCTTAAAGTAGACACACGAAAAAACAAAAGCGTGTGAAAGCTGTAAGGGGGTTATTTTATGTCAAGAGGAAGTAAGCTAACAGATGAAGAACGCATAGCGGCAGTGCA
>Ga0255344_1006268_pt1 | contig 10873 bp, 7 predicted proteins | sample wastewater_treat_5_FD_192414 | JGI IMG/M metagenome (GOLD analysis project Ga0255344, IMG submission 192414) | Wastewater microbial communities from Lulu Island WWTP, Vancouver, Canada - plant18 | ecosystem: Engineered > WWTP > Wastewater > Unclassified | place: Canada: Vancouver, British...
CGAAATAGCGCAAATGTCGGAGAATAAGGCTATTGCGAGGCTTGGAATGCTCCGAAGCGCATATTCTGCCAAGAATTGGGCTCAGGCAATAGAGGCGGCTGATAAAATAGAGTCATCTACTGACCCGGAGGCTCAAAAACGCGAGGCTCAATTTATAAAAGCCAATTCTCTTCTTGCCCGGAGCAAACGCAAAGAAGCTTTCAGCATTTTTGCAAAACTTGCAGTTCTGACAACGACTGATGAGGGTGCAGAATCTGCTTATATGGTGGTTCAAGATCATTTCGACCAAGGCAATTACGATAAGGTGGAATCCTCGGTATACAGCTATGCCGGCAAGTTCGGACGCCAAGCCTATTGGTTGGCCCGATGCTATATTGTGTTGGCGGAGACCTTTGCCGCCAAAGGCAATAATGTGCAGGCTAAGGCCACCTTGGAAAGCATCCGCGACGGCTATATACCATCAGGAGAGACTGATGACATAATGACGCTTGTAAACGAGCGGCTTGAGAAACTCCAATAATGAAGTACGACATGAAGAAATTATACTTGTGCATAGCTTTCGTATTTGTCTTCTGCCTCTCTGCAGAGGGACAAAGCCTCAATCCTGAGGTGCAGGTTACAAACGAGTACGAAGCCCGTCTTGCTGATGTACACAAGAACGGAGTTTTTATGACAGTGCCGGATTCGCTTACCAAATTCACTACCGACATCGACTATAGTGTGTTCGAGACAGAATATCGCGGAGCTTATGATTTTGCTCCCTACTTTATAAATGTGGCTCCGCAGCCGGCTGTTTTCGATGGTAAGCGCTTTTATTTCAGAGCCGGGGCAGGTTACGGTTTCCATCCTGTAGCAAGGCTCGTGTATTCGCCATTGCAGCGCGGTCTCGTCCGCCTTACAGGGGCTGCATCTTTTGACGGCTACGCCGGCACCTTTACTTCTTTGGATACAAGGCCCGATTATTCCGGCAACGATTTCTCTCTATCTTCCGGCTTTGATGTCCGTTGGGATAAAGAGACCTTCGACCTTTCGGCCTCAGCCTCTTACAACGGAATTTACAGTAAGGATGACAGCCTCAAAAGCAGCTTCCATAATGTGTTGCTTTCCGGAAAGATACGCTCCAACAGTGAACATACGCTGTTTGGTTATGATATAGACGCAAAAGTATTTTATTCGCGAGATGATTTAAATCATGTAATTTCGGGAAAAGAGCATATCAACGAATTGGGTTTCTCTCTCGGAGGCCTCATAAAACCATTGGACTCAGGAACATTCAAGCTCTTTGCAGATATTGATTTTGAAGGCAGCCTCTATACCAAGCTTTACGAAAACCAGCTGCTTGCATCTTTTGCCGCCATTGCCGCATTCGATTGGGATTTCATCGATCTTTCGCTCGGGCCGCGCATTTCATTCGGCTACGGTTTCGGGCTTTATCCCGAATTCCATGCCTCCACCATGTTCGGAGGTAATGTCATCAAACTCTCCATTGATGTTACGGGCGGTCAGCAGATGTATGGCTACACCGCTCTTAAAACGCTTAACCATTGGGTGAATCCTTCTTATTTAGTCGCTTTCAAGCTTCCGCAAGAAACAGTGAATGCAAGTTTGAGTTTAAGCGGTAAAATGCTTAAGCGTCTGCAGTATTCGTTATCCTCCGGCTATATAATTCATAAAGACGGTCTTATGGATGGCTTGACAGCAGGATTGACGCCCGGTTACGTGGTTCCGAGCATAGCTTATGCCGACTATCAGGAAGCCTTCGGGAAATTGCTCCTCTATTGGGAAAGCCCCCGCTTCAGCGCCAATGCCGATATAATGTACAGATGGACAGACTTGATTGCCAACAATGCCTATCTTGGCGTGCCTGCATTGACAGCAGAGCTTTCCGCTTTATATAATTGGAACAATCGCATTTATTTGGGAAGCCGCCTGAAAGCTCAGAGCAATCGCGCATCCACTGTGCTGGATGTGCCGGGCTTTGTCGATTTGGGTCTTTATACAGAATATAATTTTGTCCGCAATTTTGCATTGTGGGCTCAGGTGGGGAATATACTCAATCAAAAAATTGCATATTCCCCAACACATATAGCCGGAGGGGTTTATTTCACCGCCGGTATTTGCCTTAAACTAAAATAAATTCAAAAATACATGTTGGAAAAAGAAAAAATGATTAAAGCGGAACAACAATATTCTGCAAACAGTATCCAGGTTTTGGAAGGCCTCGAGGCAGTTCGCAAAAGGCCGTCCATGTATATCGGTGACATTGCCGAGAGGGGCTTGCATCACCTGGTTTACGAGGTGGTAGATAATAGTATAGACGAAGCCATGGTAGGCTTTTGCGACCAAATAGATGTGGAGATTTTGGAGGGCAATTCCATACGCGTGCGAGACAACGGGCGAGGCATTCCCACCGGAATAAACGAAAAGGAGGGACGCAGTGCGCTTGAGGTTGTAATGACCGTCCTTCACGCCGGAGGAAAGTTCAGCAAGAGCAATTACAAGGTCTCCGGCGGTCTGCATGGCGTGGGTGTAAGTTGTGTGAATGCTCTCAGCGACCTTCTCACCGCTGAAGTGCATCGCGAAGGAAAAATTTTCCGTCAGCAATATTCCAAAGGAAAGCCCATTACCGAAGTTGAAGAGGTGGGAACTTGTGACGATACCGGTACAATTATCACCTTCCATCCTGACCCAAGCATTTTTATCCATACTACAAATTATAAATACGATACTCTTGCCGCCCGTCTGCGCGAGCTGGCCTTCCTTAACAAGGGGATACGCATAACTCTTACCGACCATCGCGAAGAAGTGGATGAGATGGTGGTGGACAGCAACGGTGATAAAAAGCCCACAGGCCGCAAGGTGAAAAAATCAAAGGTGTTTTACAGTGAGCAGGGACTCCGCGAATTCATCGACTATCTGGATGCCGGAGCAGAAAAGCTCATTCCCGAGCCGATTTGCGTAGAAAACGATAAAATTATTCCCATCAATATCGCTCTTCAATACAATACCGGTTATTCCGAGAAGGTTTATTCTTATGTGAATAACATTAACACAATAGAAGGCGGAACGCATCTGCAGGGCTTCAAAATGGGTCTCAGCAGGGCGATGAAGAATTATGCCGAGTCCAGCGGTATGCTGGAGAAGGCTAAGGTTGAACTCGCTCAGGAAGATTATCGCGAAGGACTCACGGCAGTTATCAGCGTAAAGGTTCAGGAGCCTCAGTTTGAGGGCCAGACCAAAACCAAGTTAGGCAATACTGAGGTTACAGCAGCTGTAAGCCAGGCGACAGGAAATGCCATAAGCATTTATTTGGAAGAAAATCCTAAACACGCCAAGATAATAATCGAAAAAATATTGCTTGCCGCCACCGCGCGTCACGCTGCCCGAAAGGCCCGTGAAATGGTACAGCGTAAATCTGTACTCTCCGGAGCCGGAATGCCGGGCAAACTTGCCGACTGCTCGGAAAATGACCCCGAAAAATGCGAGATCTTCCTCGTGGAGGGCGACTCCGCAGGCGGAACGGCAAAACAGGGGCGCAATCGCCGTTATCAGGCAATCCTTCCGCTTAGGGGCAAGATACTCAATGTGGAAAAAGCCGCCTACGGCAAAGCCTTCGAAAGCCAGGAAATTCAAAACATATACACTGCTCTCGGCGTGCGCTTTGCCCAGGAAGAAGATGAAAATGGAGACAGACGCCTGGACCTCAGCCGTTTGCGCTATCATAAGGTGATTATCATGACTGACGCTGATGTGGACGGTTCGCATATCTCCTGCCTTATCCTTACCTTCTTCTTCAGATATATGTTTGACCTTATAAAAGACGGTTATGTATATCTTGCGACTCCGCCGCTCTATTTGGTTAAGAAAGGCAAGGACGAGGAATATTGCTGGACTGAGGAGCAGCGCGAGAATGCCGCTTTGCGCATGGGAAAAGGTTACACCGTTCAAAGGTATAAAGGTCTTGGAGAAATGTCCGAGGAACAATTGTGGGAGACCACTATGAATCCCGAAAAAAGACGTCTGCGCCAAATAACCATTGAAAATGCAGCTGAAGCAGAACGTACTTTCAGCATGCTGATGGGAGAGGATGTTCCTCCACGCAGGCAATTCATAGAAGAAAACGCTCATTATGCAAATATAGACGCTTAAAATTATGTATTCAGATATTTTTACCCGTATAGAAAAAGGCTCAGCCGGTCCTATAGGCCAGTATTTCGACCAGGCCTTCGGCTATTATGTATATCCGCGTTTGGAGGGAGAACTCGGCCCTCACATGACTTTTAATGGCATACAGGTATTAAACTGGAGTCTGAATGATTATTTGGGACTTGGAAACCATCCCGAAGTGCGCAAAACCGATGCGGAAGTTGCTGCGAAATACGGTCTCGCATATCCTATGGGCTCACGTATGCTTTCCGGCCACACCCGCGAACATGAAAGACTTGAGAAGATTTTTGCCGACTTCGAAAAGAAAGAGGATGCATTCTTGTTCAATTTTGGTTATCAGGGAATTGTAAGTACAGTTGATGCTCTTACCGGCCGTCATGATGTAATAGTTTATGACTCCGAGTCGCATGCCTGCCTTTTGGATGGAATACGCATGCATTTGGGCGAGAAATACAAATTCCGCCACAACGATATGGAGCATTTTGAAAGAGTGATTCAAAGGGCGGTAAAGAAGGCGGATGAAAACGGCGGAGGCGTGTTGGTGATAACCGAAGGGGTGTTCGGAATGACGGGCGCAATGGGCAAGGTTGCCGAGATTGCGGCCTTCAAGGAAAAATATCCTTTCCGCCTTTTGATAGATGATGCCCACGGCTTCGGTCTTATGGGCAAGCACGGTCGCGGTACTTCCGAGGAGCAGAACTGCATGGATGGGGTGGATGTATATATTGCTGCTTTTGCAAAGAGCATGGCGAGCATAGGCGGATTTGTAGCCGGTCCTAAATCCATAATAAATTATCTGCGGGCCAATCTCCGCAGCCAGATGTATGCGAAGAGCCTGCCGATGGTTTATGTGCAAGGCAATATCAAGCGCATGGAAATAATAGATTCTCCCGAGGGGGATGCCCGCCGTAAAAAGTGCAAAGATATTACAGATGCCATTCAAAAAGGCTTTTTGGAGGCAGGCTTTGACATAGGCGAGGCGGAAGCCTGCGTTACTCCCATACATATAAAAGGCGGTGTGGCTCAGGCCACCCAGATTGCAAAGGATTTGCGTGAAAACTATCGTATCTTCTGCTCGATTGTGGTTTATCCCGTCATACCGCAGGGAATGATAATTTTCCGCATAGTTTCCACCGCTGCTCATAGCATGGAAGATGTGAATTACACCCTCAATGCATTCAAAGAGATAAAAGCCAAGCTTGAAGCAGGTAAATATGATGACGAAATAGCCGCAATGACCATAGAATAATGAACAGCTCCGCATACTTCAAAGGCAAGGTGATTATAATTACAGGCGCCAGCTCAGGAATAGGCTTGGCCTCTGCCCGCTTGTTCGGAAGTTATGGAGCAAAAGTGGTTGCCGCCGCCCGCAGATTAGAGCTTCTGGAAGAGCTTGGCCCGTCCATAGCTCCACCCGAAAATCTGCTCTGTGTGCGTTGTGATGTATCAAAGGAGTCTGATTGCAAGGCGCTTATTGATGCCGCCATAGAGCGTTTCTCACGTATAGATGTATTGGTGAACAATGCAGGTTTGAGTATGAGGGCGATGCTGCGCGATGTCGATTTAAAAGTGCTGAAAACCCTTATGGATGTCAATTTCTGGGGGACCGTCTATTGCACCAAAGCCGCTTTGCCGCATCTGCTAAAAAGCAGAGGCACGGTAGCGGGTGTAATAAGCATTGCAGGCCTATCTTCACTGCCTGCGCGCAGCGGCTACTCATCTTCCAAGTTTGCAGTACGGGGCTTTTTGGATGCGCTTCGCATAGAGCATCTGAAAGACGGCCTGAATGTGCTGGTTTTTGCCCCCGGCTATACCTCCAGCAATGTTCGCAATGCTGCTCTTACCGCAGACGGCTCGCAGCAGGGGACTACGCCCCTTAACGAAGGCAGGCTGATGAGCGCCGAAAAGGTGGCTCTTAAATTGGCCAATGCCATAAAGCGTCGCCGCAATCAAGTAATACTCACCGCTTTGGGCAAGATTACCGTGTTTTTGCGAGGCCTGTGCCCATCTCTTTTAGACCGTATGACTTACAGCTACATAGCCCGCGAGGGCGAAGTGCCGAAAAGCGATAAAAATGAATAGAATATTAAAGATAATCCTTCCCTTGGCAGTCCTTTTTCTCGTGCTGCTTTTTGTCATGCCGCGCAATCCCAAACTCAGCTACGAATACAAGGTAGGGCAAGCCTGGAAGTATGAAACCCTCATCGCACCCTTTGATTTTCCGATTTATAAGACCGAAGAGCAGATGATAGAGGAATTGTCCCAGAATTCAACTCCTTCCATACCTTATTATCGGTTTTCTATCGAAACGGAAAACAAAAATCTTAGAGCCGCCTCTGAAATTGATTTGCATGAAGCTGAAAATCTTAGGATTTCCATAGTCTCGAACATTGCAGGCATTTACGAAAAGGGTGTTGTTGGAGATGATGGCATAGTAGCAGTTTCCGGTCAGCCTTCCGAAATAATTTATCTGCAACGCGGCAAAAGGGCATGTACAAGACCTATATCTGAGGTTTACAAGCTTTCGGAAGCACGTTTGGCCCTGCATGCAAGCGTTTTGGCCGAAAATCCGGGTGTGAATGTCGATTCCGTCCTCAGAACTGCCGGAGTCTATGAATTACTCACTCCCAATTTGATTTACGACCGCGAAACCAGCGAACTCATTGAAAAGGAATCTTCAAAAACAGTATCTCCTACTCAGGGCTTTGTTAGCGCCGGTCAGCTCATAGTTTCCAATGATGAAATAGTTACTGCAGAAATTGCCCAGATGCTGGATTCATATACCAGAGAATATCAGAACAGCCTCGGCCACGGAAAGCATGCTCCTTTTTTCTATTGGCTGGGCAACGGCATATTGGCGTTTGCGCTGATTCTTTTGATTTTCTTTGCTATTCATTTCTCCAATCCCGAAATATTTTCTCAAAAAAGCTTGTATTCTTATCTTATTATGGTGATAGGAATTTTCATGCTGGCAGGGATTATTGTGCCGAGAGTTGAAAGCGGTTTGATTTATTTGGTTCCTTTCGGTCTTTGCGCCATGCTTTTGGAGCCCTTCTTCGAAAACCGTCTTATTTACATAGTTTATGCAATCACTCTTCTTCCTATACTTTTCTTTTCGGAGTCTCCTGTGGTGGTGTATATGGTATTTCTTGTAGGGGGCGTTGTGCCGGTGTATTTGTTCCGCCGCTTGAATAAAGGCTGGCTGCAGTTTGTGAACGCATTTATCTCTTATGCTGTCATGATATTGGTATATTTGGGAATGAGGATGATAGATCTTACCGGCGGCGGAATGCTGCGCATTTCGGTGTATCTGTTTGCTGCCGCCATGCTTCCGGTTGCGGGTTTCCCTCTGACATATCTGTTCGAACGCATCTTCAACCTGGTATCGAACTCACGGCTCACGGAACTTGCAGACACTTCCAATGCGCTTATTCAGGAGCTTGAAAAGAAGGCGCCCGGCTCGTTCCAGCATTCGCTTCAGGTTATGAATATGGCGGATGCCGCTGCACGTGCGATAGGAGCTGACCCGCTGCTTGTACGAGTAGGAGCACTCTATCACGATATAGGCAAAATCCAAAATCCGCTTTGTTTCATCGAGAACGAGTCAATGCTTAATGGAGCTGACGTAACCAAAAGGTATCATTCCGCCCTTACATCTCTTCAAAGCGCTCAAGACATTATAAGGCATGTGCAGGATGGGGTGGAATTGGCCGCCAGGCATCATCTTCCTCAAGTTGTGGTGGATTTCATACGCACCCATCACGGAACCACTCGCACCGGCTATTTTTACAATAAATATATAAATGAAGGGGGAGATGCTATTTTTGCCTCGGATTTCGAGTATCCGGGTCCTCGCCCTCAGACACGCGAACAGATAATAATAATGCTCTGTGACAGCATAGAAGCGGCTTCCCGTACGCTCAAAGACTATTCTCCCGAGAGTTTCGACTCTTTTGTGGAGAAAATTGTTGAAGGAAAATCCGAGCAAGGGCAATTCCGCGATGCCGAAATTTCCGTGAAGGATCTTGAAAAGGTAAAAGAAGTGCTGAAAACCTATCTGTCTCAGATGTATCATGAAAGAATAGAATATCCAAAAAGAAAAAATAAAAAATGAAAATTTCAAAAAAACAGATTGATGCCCTGAACCTTGAGATTACACTCGAGATAGTCAAGGACGATTACGCCGAGATTGTACGCAAGAAGCTTGCAGAACGCAGGCGTACAGCCGATTTCAAGGGCTTTCGCAAGGGCATGGCGCCGGAGAGTATGATACGCCGCGTATATGGCGAGCAGATTCTCGCAGAAGCCGTAAATCAGCTTGTATCGCAAGGACTTTACGACTTTATAGAAAAGGAAAAATTACATATTTTAGGTGAGCCTCTCGGCAGTGAAAAGCAGCCTGAACTCGAGTGGAAGGATGGTAACGATTTCACTTTCATTTTCGACATCGCTCTCTATCCCGAAGTAAATGTGGATGCAGGCAAGTCGGACAGCATAAACTCTTATAAGATAAGCGTTTCCGCTCAGGACAAGAAGAATATGAAAGAGAGCTACAAAAAATATTATGAAGATAAAGAAGAGAAAAAATCTGATGAAGAGATAGATAAAGAAATTACCGAGCGTCTTACAGCAGAATATGAGAATCAGAGCGAATGGAGGCTGAATTCCGACATACGCAAACATTTTGTTAAAAAGGCGGCGGTGGAGCTTCCCGAGGCGTTCCTCAAGCGCTGGCTTGCCGCAAGCAATGAAGAAGTAAAATCCGAAGAACTCGAGAAGGAGTTCCCCGGCTTTTTGGAGGATTTCCGTTGGCAGCTTGTGCGCAGCGCTTTCATGAAGAAGTATGGCTTCAAGATAGAGAAAGAAGATATTGAGGATGCGGCAAGAGCTTATGTCACCTATCAATATGCCATGTACGGCATGAGTAATGTTCCCGAAGACATAATCAACAACAGCGCAGAACAGCTTCTGAGCGACCGCAAACAAATAGATCGCCTTGTCGAACAGGTGGAAGACAGAAAGGTGATTTCCAAGCTTAAAGAGGAGATAACTCTTAACTCTAAAAAAATAAGCAGCGATAAATTCCGAGAACTCAAATAATGTCAAATAATGAAAGATTTTGAAAAATTTGCATTGTCGCAGGGTATAGGCTCTGCCACGCTTCATCGCTACGAAAACTATGTGAATCCCACTGTATTAGAAGAGCGCCAGCTCAACGTAGCGGCCATGGATGTCTTCTCTCGCCTTCTGATGGACAGGATTATCTTTTTAGGGGCTCCCATAAATGACGAAGTAGCCAATATTGTAAATGCTCAGCTCCTCTTCTTGGCTTCCAAGGACCATGGGGACATTTCTCTATATCTCAATACTCCCGGCGGAAGCGTTTCAGCCGGACTCAGTATTTATGATACTATGGGGCTTATTGAACCGGAAGTGTCTACCATCTGCATCGGCATGGCGGCTTCTATGGGCTCAGTGCTTCTTTGCGCAGGTGCAAAGGGGAAACGCCACGTTCTTCCGCATTCCAGGGTACTCATTCACCAGCCATTAGGCGGAGCTCACGGCCAGGCATCCGACATTATGATTGCCGCAAAAGAAATAGAGAAATACCGCAATGAACTTTACACCATAATCTCGGAGCATACCGGACAGCCTTTCGATAAAGTATTCAAAGATGCCGACCGCGATTATTGGATGACGGCTCAGGAAGCTCTCGATTACGGAATGGTAGACAGCATACTATCCAAGAGAAATGTCAGATAGCAAACAAGAGCAAAAATTAAAGCTTCCCAAGCCTCGGCAGATAAAGGCATTCCTGGACCAGTATGTAATAGCTCAGGATAGGGCCAAGAAGACACTAAGCGTAGCGGTTTACAACCATTACAAGCGTATTCTGAACAATATCCTTCAGGATGACCCGGATAGTGTGGAACTCGAAAAGAGCAATATCCTTTTGGTGGGACCTACCGGCACGGGAAAAACCCTGCTTGCCAAGACTATAGCCAGGATGCTGTATGTTCCGTTTACAATCGTGGATGCTACAGTGCTGACTCAGGCTGGCTACGTGGGCGAAGATGTGGAGAGCATACTCTCGCGCCTTTTGCAGGAGAGCAATTACGACCCCAAGCAGGCGGAACTCGGCATTGTGTTCATCGATGAAATGGACAAAATTTCGCGCAAAAGCGACAATCCATCCATTACCCGCGATGTTTCGGGCGAAGGAGTGCAGCAGGCCCTTCTGAAACTGCTCGAAGGCTCTGTAATTAATGTTCCCCCTTATGGCGGACGCAAACATCCGGAGCAGGAGTTTATACAGGTTAACACCCAGAATATCCTGTTCATTTGCGCCGGTTCTTTTGAGGGGATAGAGCGTCATATCGCCTCCCGCCTGAACACGCAGGTTATCGGTTTTGCTGCGATGAACAAGCAGAAAATTGACAAGGACAATCTCTTGCAGTATGTGGAGGCTCAAGACCTTAAAAAGTATGGTCTCATTCCCGAGATAGTGGGGCGCTTGCCGGTTGTAACCTATTTGGATGAGTTGGACAGGGATGCCCTCAAACGCATTCTATTAGAGCCCAAGAACGCCATCATCAAGCAATACAAAAAACTTTTCGAGCTGGATGGCATCAAACTGGAGGTGGAGCCTGAGGTCCTCGACTTTATTGTAGATACGGCTCTTGCCAAAAAAATAGGTGCCAGAGGC
>Ga0255344_1006269_pt1 | contig 10872 bp, 10 predicted proteins | sample wastewater_treat_5_FD_192414 | JGI IMG/M metagenome (GOLD analysis project Ga0255344, IMG submission 192414) | Wastewater microbial communities from Lulu Island WWTP, Vancouver, Canada - plant18 | ecosystem: Engineered > WWTP > Wastewater > Unclassified | place: Canada: Vancouver, British...
ATCTTCGACAGTTTGACAACATACCAGGCGATAAGCGGGATCAGCAACAACAGTAAATACAAATATTCAGGGTTTGCAAATTGCATATATTTCTTCGAATAAAAGCTTCAACATCAATTTAATTATCATCCATTATCAGAATCACCCTCTCCCCTATCCTTTTTCGATTCCGATTTATCGGGCAGCGGATCAGGTTCACGTGTTTGATTCACAAAAAGATAAGCGTTCATTATGCTCAAATCGTTCTCATCGGGATATGGTTTGTATTTGGCAAATTTCACCAAATCGGCAACCGAGAGTATTTGTTTCAAATTCTCATAAACCGAATCGGCATCACTTAACTTTCGAATTTCGTTTAAAATTTCGCCTGAAGTCATTTCCAGCGCATTTATTCCGTACCTTTCTGCGAGATATATTCGCAAAATGTCCGCAATTTTTGTGTAAAATTCCTTTTCGCGCCCTTCCTGCCGTCCAAGTTTATCGGCCTTAAGCTTATCAAGAGCCTGTATGGCACGTACATGGGCAGGAAGCACTTGGGGCGGAGTAAAGAAATATCCTTTGCGTTTCTTCTTTAAAACGAAATATATCACGGCAAGCACAATTGCAGCCAACAGACCAACGCCCAAAATCATCCAAAGAATCCACAGATAATCAGTCCAAACAAAAGGTGGTTTCTGTATTGGCTTGATATCGTTCAATTGCAATTGATTAAAGTCGATCGAATCGGTTTCTTTGTTTTTGAGTTTTTCCAAATATGTTCTTGTGGAGTCTTTAAGCACAGGTGAAGTTACTTTCAACCCGAATGAGTTGGAAAAAATGGTATCGGTGCCATCGAAAACAGGCATTCGAGGAATATTATAAAGAGTCGAATCGAAGGAAGTAACGACATATTTGAAATTAAGTGTCATTACATTGTTTTCGATTGTGGTATCGGGTTTGAGCATCGCAAGCACTTCAACACCCGGAACGATTTCTTTTTCGTAAACAGGAAATTGGATGTTTTTGTCTTTCGGCGTAATAACCTGCAGGTTGATGAGCGCCTGCTGACCGATCATGATTTCGGAAGGCTGAATCGTGGCCCGAACCGAAGCCCTTTGCGCCGAAAGGATCGTAGGTGCAATAAATAACGCAACAGATCCTATCCAAAAAAATATTTTATGCAGTGACTTATTCACGTGTAAACTTCATTATTTTCGTTGTTGAAAAAGCTGTAGTAACGACTTCACATAATCGTCATCGGTGGAAACCGACACATTATCTACTTTACTCTGACGAAAAGCGTTATTCATTTCTGTTTGGCGATCGTTCCACCATTTGCTATAACAGTCACGTACATTCTTCGAAGAGGTATCCATCCATACATCTTCTCCCGTTTCGGGATCGTGCAATTTCATCAGTCCTACCGGAAGAAGTCGTGTACTCATTTTGTCATACACCTGAATGGCAACAATATCATGTTTGCGGTTGGCTATACGCAATGCTTGTTTATAATCGCTTTGATCGACGAAATCTGAAAGAAGAAAAGCAGTACAACGTTTTTTGATGGCATTTGTCATATATCGCAAAGCCATGTCGATATCGGTACCCTTGCTTTTGGGCTCGAAACTCAAAATCTCGCGAATGATGAAAAGAATATGCTTTCTACCTTTTTTTGGAGGAATAAATTTTTCGATTTCGTCGGAAAAGAAAATTACACCGATTTTATCGTTGTTCTGAATTGCCGAAAAAGCAAGCGTTGCAGCAATTTCTGCCACCATGTCGCGCTTAGTCATGGTAGATGTGCCAAATGTCAAACTGTTAGATACATCAATCAGCAGCATTACGGTTAACTCACGTTCTTCTTCGAAAATCTTTACGTAAGGTCGATTGTAGCGGGCAGTAACATTCCAGTCAATGTCGCGAAGGTCGTCGCCATATTGATATTCGCGTACTTCGGAAAACGCCATACCTCGTCCCTTAAAGGCCGAATGATATTGTCCGGCGAAAATATTTTGCGACAATCCGCGTGCTCGAATTTCTATATGTCGAACTTTCTTTAATAACTCCGTTGTTTCCATTATTCTGCTTCGATTGACTTTACAAAAAAATCATTCATCGTCTTCTATTAAGGTACTTCCACCTTATTGAGAATTTCACTGATGATTTCTTCGGATGTCATATTATTGGCTTCAGCTTCGTACGTAAGACCAATGCGGTGACGAAGCACATCGTGACAAACTGCGCGAATGTCTTCGGGTATTACATAGCCGCGACGCTTGATAAAAGCAAAACTTCGAGCGGCGAGCGCCAAATTGATGGATGCTCGGGGAGATCCGCCAAAACCGATCATATCTTTGAGATTGGGCAAACCAAACTGTTCGGGGAAACGAGTTGCAAAAACAATATCGACAATATACCGTTCTATTTTTTCGTCAATATACACTTCGCGAACCACTTTGCGGGCATCAAGAATTTCATCGGTTGTTACTACCGGTTTGTCAATTCCCACAGGTTCGAAAATATTTTGACGGATAATGCGTTTTTCTTCTTCTTTCGAAGGATATCCAATGACAACTTTCAACATAAAACGGTCCACCTGTGCTTCAGGCAACGGATAGGTTCCCTCCTGCTCTATCGGATTTTGTGTAGCCATTACTAAAAAAGGATTCGGCAACCGATAAGTAGATTCTCCGATGGTAACCTGGCGTTCCTGCATGGCTTCGAGTAATGCACTCTGAACTTTTGCCGGCGCACGATTGATTTCATCTGCCAATACAAAGTTGGCAAAAACGGGCCCATGTTTCACCTGAAACTCTTCGTTGCGCTGGCTGTAAATCATTGTACCGACAACATCGGCCGGCAATAAGTCGGGAGTGAACTGAATACGGTTGTATTTGGCATCGATCAGTTGAGCCAGAGTTTTGATTGCAAGCGTTTTGGCCAATCCCGGAACTCCTTCCAGTAAAATATGCCCATCGGACAAAAGCCCGATTAAAAGCGACTCTACCAAATGTTTCTGTCCTACAATTACATGATCCATTCCCGTAGTTATGGTCTGAACGAAAATGCTTTTCTGTTCAATTCTCTCATTTAATTCTTTGATATCAACTACTTGACTCATATTTATTTGATTGTTAAATTTCAGCATGAAGATATGATTTACAAAAATAGAAATGTTAAAGGGCTTTTGGGCAGATTTGGGGTTAAAAATCTTTAAGGTTGTCGGATTGTTATATATCTTAAACATGCACTCCGTAATTTTGAAAAATTCCGGAGTGCATGACAGTACTGACCTTACTCAAAATTCATTCCAAATATCTTGGCAAACGACTGTTGCATTTTATTCTTTACTTCTTGAAAATCAACTTCTATGCCTAACTCCTTTTGCAAAGATGTGACGCCTCTATCTATAAAACCACAAGGGTTGATGTATGAAAAATACGTAAGATCGGTATTGACGTTGAAGGCTAATCCGTGCATCGTCACGAATCGACTTGTGCGAACGCCAATCGCACAAATTTTTCGGGCTTTAGCAGTATTGTCTGCATCTATCCAAACCCCCATTGCCTTTTCGTCTTTTTCGCCGGAAACTCCATAACTTTTGAGAACATCTATCACTACATCCTCCAGTAAGTCAATGTATTTTTTCACACCTATCTGAAACGTTTCCAAATCGATGATAGGATAAGCAACCAATTGTCCGGGCCCGTGAAAAGTAATGTCCCCTCCCCTGTCGATGGAATAAAAATCGATATTTTTGCTTTTGCAAATTTGTTCGCTGATGAGCAAATTGTGCTTATCTCCATGTTTGCCAAGTGTGTAAACCGGTTCGTGTTCGCAAAACAAGAGATATTGATCTCCGCAACCGCTTTTATTCACTTTCGATCGAATAAGCGAATCAAATAGTGTTTCCTGATAATCCCAAGCCTGTTTGTATCGAATTCGCCCTAAATCCTGAAAAGTTACTTTTTGGTTCATATGCAAGAAATTCAAAGCAAACTTGCGTTTTTAGTTTTGTTCTTACACATGTTTTTCGGCGTGATAAGACGAACGCACAAGAGGTCCACTTTCGACAAATCTGAAACCTTTTTTTAAACCTATTTCGCGATATTTGGCAAATTGTGCAGGGGTTACATATTCGGCAACAGGATAGTGTTTTCGGGTAGGTTGCAAATATTGACCTATCGTCATTATTTTGCAGCCGACTGCCAATAAATCATCCATAGTTTGTAAAACCTCTTCTTCCGTTTCACCTAATCCAACCATTATTCCGGATTTGGACCTGACGGTTCCGCTTTTCGAAATGGTTTCAATAGTTTTGAGGCTGATATCATATTTGGCGCGACTGCGTACAAGTGGTGTAAGCCTACGGACTGTTTCGAGGTTGTGTGAAATTATATTGGGACGTGCATCGATGACCTTTTGAATCAATTCGGGTTTAGCATCGAAATCGGGAATAAGCGTTTCGATAGTGATATGAGGATTCTTTTCTTTTATACACTCAATAGTCTTTACCCAAAAATCAGCACCGCCTTCAGGTAAATCATCTCTATCGACACTCGTGATGACACAATGTTTCAACTTCATATTTGAGATAGTATCGGCTAACCTTTGGGGTTCGTTCCAATCTACCGGATGTGGCCTGCCGGTTATTGTTGCACAAAATTTACACGATCTCGTGCAGATTTCTCCCAAAATCATAAAGGTAGCTGTTCCGTTTCCCCAGCATTCAGCTTTATTGGGACATTTTCCACTCACACAGATTGTATGCAGATGTCGTGTTTCGACCAATTCTTCAGTTTTAAAATATTGCTCACCCTTTGGAAGAGCAATCTTCAGCCATTCGGGTTTTCTTTCCATTATTTTGACTTTTTCAATGATTAAACATTCTTGATTCCGCAAATTTAGTATATTTTCCGGCCAACCTGCCTATTTTATCAATTATTATCGTAGTTAACTTGTCTAACTATTTTTAAACGAATACAATTCAAATTGTAGAAACAAAACCCGTATCTTTGCCTCCACAAAATTCAAAGCAAAAATTCAGTTTGGACTTCCAACTTATACACACCGATGCGAAATCGAGTGCCAGAGCAGGAATTATAACAACCGATCATGGCCTAATCGAAACGCCGATATTCATGCCCGTTGGGACTGTTGGCAGCGTAAAAGCTGTTCATATTAGCGAGTTGAAAAACGATATAGGGGCCCAAATCATTCTGGGAAATACGTATCATTTGTATTTGCGACCCGGATTGGAAATTCTGCGACAGGGAGGAGGATTGCACAAATTCAACAGTTGGGACAGGCCAATACTTACGGATAGCGGTGGTTATCAGGTGTTTTCGCTTTCCGACAATAGAAAATTAAATCCCGAAGGAGCTGAATTTCGATCACACATCGACGGTTCAAAGCATTTCTTCACGCCCGAAAAAGTGGTAGATATCCAGCGCATTATCGGCGCCGACATCATGATGGCTTTTGACGAGTGCACACCCGGGAATGCCGATTACAACTATGCAAAATCGTCTCTCGAACTTACCGAACAATGGCTCGATCGCTGTCTGAAACGTTTTGCCGAAACCGAATGTCCATACGGGCATCGGCAAACTCTATTCCCTATCGTTCAAGGTTGCATTTATCCCGATCTGCGCAAACGCGCAGCCGAAAATGTTGCTTCAAAAGAAGCCGACGGAAATGCGATTGGTGGACTTGCAGTAGGTGAGCCTACCGAAAAAATGTATGAAATGGTGGAATTGGTAAATGAAATTTTACCCAAAGATAAACCTCGATACCTGATGGGAGTTGGCACACCGGCAAATATTTTGGAAGCCATTGAGCGGGGAATTGATATGTTCGACTGCATCATGCCTACTCGTAACGGCCGTAATGGACAAATTTTCACGAAAAACGGTATTATGAATATGCGCAACGAAAAGTGGAAAGACGATTTTTCTCCGATCGAAGAAGATGGAGCTTCTTTCGTCGATTCGCTTTACAGCAAAGCTTACCTGCGACATCTGATCAATGTGAACGAAATACTCGGACTGCAAATTGCATCCATCCACAATCTTGCATTCTATATATGGCTTGTAAAAGAAGCAAGAAAACATATTATTGCCGACGATTTTTCGTTGTGGAAATCGAAAATGATTGAAAACGTAACCCGTAGATTATGAAAGTAACGTTGGACAAAAAATCGATGAAATTGCTTAAACTCGATAGATATATCATCAAAAAGTTTTTGGGAACCTTCGTGTTCATGATCCTGCTCATCATATCTATAGCAGTGGTATTCGATATCAACGAAAAGATAGATAAATTCATGACAAACAGTGCGCCACTCAATGAGATCATTTTCAAATATTATCTTAATTTCATTCCTTATTACGCCAATCTGTTCAGTCCGCTGTTTGTTTTTTTGGCTGTCATTTTCTTTACTTCCAAAATGGCGAACGACTCCGAAATTATCGCAATCCTTTCGAATGGAATCAGTTTCAAACGGCTCATGAAACCTTATATGATTTCGGCTTTGATTATAGCCGTTACCGCTTTCATTTTCGGGGCCTATATCATACCACCGGCCAACAAATCGCGTATCGAGTTCGAACAAAAATATGTCAATCCCAACAAACGTAAAATAGGAGATCATGATATTCAGTTTAAAGTAGCTCCCGGCACAATTGCCTATTTCGGCAATTTCGACCTGCAAACCAATACAGGATACAATTTTTCGCTCGACAAGTTCGACAGTCTCAACTTAGTTTCCCGTCTGACTGCTCAGTCCATTCGTTACGATTCGGCCTACCAATGGACTATAAGCAATTATCAAATCCGTCATTTTGATGGTCTCAAAGAAAGCATTACACGGGGAAACAGCATTGACACTACATTGCAAATAGTCCCCAACGATTTTATCATTGCTTCGAGCGATCAGCAAGTGATGACTTCACCGCAACTCCGAAACTACATTCAAAGTCAAAAAGAGCGTGGCATGGGCAATATTCAGCCTTTCCAGATCGAGTACCACAGCCGCATTGCTTCGGCTCTTTCGGCATTTATTTTGACCATCATTGGGGCATCGCTTTCGGCTCGAAAAGTAAAAGGAGGCATGGGCCTGAATATCGGCATCGGATTGGCGCTAAGTATGACCTATATCCTTTTTATGACCATCAGTTCGTCGTTTGCCGTTTCGGGAGTTATGACCCCAATGTTGGCAGCATGGATCCCCAATTTTATTTTTGCAGGAATAGCTGTATATTTGTATCGTAGAGCGCCTAATTAACAGAAAAGTTGTAATTTCACAAATTAAACGAGACTCGTCATGACAAAAAAATTGATATGGATTTTCATCCTGCTTTGTTCATCACTTCAGTTCACCGAAGCTCAAACCAAATATCCCGATATAGTGATTTCTACAAACTTTGGCGATATGAAAGTAATGCTGTACGACGATACCCCAAATCATAGCGAACACTTTCTGAAACTTGTGAAACAAGGATATTTTGACGGAACTCTTTTTCATCGCGTCATCAAAGACTTCATGATTCAGGGTGGGGCACAAGATTCGAAAAATGCTCCTGCGGGCGCTTCCATCGGGGCCGGACGAATGGATATGGAAATTTTACCGGAATTTCGTTCGGGTCACTTTCACAAAAAAGGAGCTCTGGCAGCTCCACGTAGAGGAAATGAAGAGAATCCCCAAAAAAAATCGGATGCCTCGCAATTTTATATTGTCGATGGCAAAACCTACACACAAGGACGCCTCGACACACTGGAAATGGCGGTAAATGTTCCTATCAAAAACACTATTATCAAACAACATTATAACCCGCACAAAGACGAATTGGCAAGACTTAAAACTACCGATCCTTCAGCCTTCAACGCTTTGCTCGATTCGGTTTTACAGGTTGTGGATTCTGTTTATGCCCAAACTCCCGGCAAATTAAAAATTGCAGAAGAAAAACGCGAAGCATATTCGTCGTTAGGTGGTGTACACACGCTCGATGGAGAATATACTGTTTTTGGTGAAGTTATTGAAGGATTGGATGTTATCGATAAAATTGCCGACCTTGAAACCGACGAAAGAGATCGTCCCAAAAAAGACGCAAAAATTATACGTGCCTACGTCGTAGAATAATTTATTCTTACGTTTTCCGATAAAGACTTATCTCGATAATTATAGATGGTATTAAACCTATTTCAAAAACAGCTATCATGCAAAATAAAATCCGTATCAAAGACATTGCCGAAAGAGCCGGTGTTTCAACAGGAACTGTAGATCGCATTCTTCATAATCGGGGAAAAGTTTCGAAAAAAGCACGAGAAGCCGTAGAAAAGGTACTGAGTGAAGTGGACTACAAGCCCAATATTCACATCAGTGGTATGTCTTTAAAACGAAAATACCGCATCATTATTACCATGCCTCATATTTTTCCGGGCGAATACTGGGAAAGTATCCGGAACGGTATTTTACGCGCTTTGGAAGAATATCAGAATATTCGCGTCGATTATCAAATTATTACCTATAACCAATACGATATTTTTTCTTGTCGTAGTATTTTTGATCAAATTATAAAAATGGAAGCCGATGCCATGATCATCGGACCTACATTTGCTGCCGAAACCGTAAAATTGACAAACGAACTTGATAAAAGGTCTATACCCTATATTTTTGTCGATTCGGCCATAAAGCAATCGTTTCCACTGGCTTTTTTTTCGTCAGATCACTACACATGTGGATATTTAATGAGCAAACTTATTACTTCCATCATACCGAAATCGAGTGACATTGGAATATTGCAAGCCGTGAGAATCGGTAACGAAAGCGCAAATACGACTGTATTGCGAAAAAAAGGATTTATGGATTACCTTTCTGAAAAAAAATTGGATAACAAAGTACTTTCTATTCCTTTTTCGCTTCTCGAACCTGAAAAAAACAACTTCTTTCTATCGCAATTTTTCAAGGAAAACAAAAATGTGGGAGGAATTGTAGTTTTAAATTCTCGAGGAAATATCATTGCCAATTATATGTACGAGAATCATATCGATAATATCAAACTCGTTTGCGTGGACTTGACTCAACCCAATATCGAAGCTTTGAAAAAGGATAAAATTTATTTTCTGATCGGACAGGAACCGGAACAACAGGGTTTCATGGCAATGAAAACCCTGATCGAATATTTGGTTTTCAGAAATCCCGTACAAGTTGAAAATTACGTTCCGCTGGATATCCTTACCAAAGAAACCATCAATTATTACAGGGAATTTAATGAAGCAATTTTCGGATAAATTTTTAAACAAATTTCATACATTAAACCGGAAGTGCATGATATCTCCATCCTGAACCACGTAATCTTTTCCCTCGACATACATTTTGCCTGCCTCTTTTACGGCTGCTTCAGAACCGTAAGTTATATAATCTTCATATTTGATGACTTCCGCACGAATAAATCCTTTCTCGAAGTCGCTATGAATAACTCCGGCACATTGTGGAGCTTTCCATCCCTTATGAAACGTCCAGGCACGAACTTCCTGAGGTCCTGCAGTGAGAAACGTCTGCAGATTCAATAATTTATAGGCCGATTTTATCAAACGATTCATACCTGATTCTTCCAGTCCTATTTCGTTCAAAAACATTTGTCGTTCTTCATAAGAATCAAATTCGGCAATTTCCGATTCTATTTTTGCGGCAATTACGAGAATTTCGGCATTTTCGTTTTTAACTGCTTCACGAACAGCATCGACATATTTATTTCCCGTGACAACACTTTTTTCGTCCACGTTGCAAACATACAAAACCGGCTTATCGGTCAGCAAAAAAAGATCGTGAGCAATTTTTTGTTCATCTTTGATATCGAAAGTTACGGTGCGTGCCGATTCGCCGCGTAACAAAGCTTCACGTATTTTGGAATATACTTCGAATGCAATTTTTGCATCTTTGTCTCCTCCCGTTTTGGCCTGCTTTTCCACTTTATTGATGCGCGCATCAATTGTTTCCAAATCCTTTAACTGCAATTCCGCATCAACAATCTCTTTGTCGCGAACCGGATCAACTCGTCCATCGACGTGCGTAACATTGTCGTCGTCGAAACAACGAAGAACATGCAAAATAGCATCTGTTTCGCGAATATTGGCCAAAAATTTGTTACCCAATCCTTCACCTTTGCTTGCACCTTTCACTAAACCTGCGATATCCACTATTTCGACAGTTGTTGGAACAATGCGTTGTGGATGAACCAATTCAGCCAATTTATTCAATCGTTCGTCGGGAACAGTAATTACTCCCACATTAGGTTCGATAGTGCAAAACGGAAAATTGGCCGCTTGAGCTTTTGCATTCGATAAACAATTGAAAAGGGTGGATTTACCTACGTTTGGAAGTCCTACTATACCGCATTGAAGAGCCATCTATCCGGAAATTTTTGAATATAAAACATTAACAGCAAAATAATTGATTTTTACTGAATTCGGGTTGCAAAGATAGCAAAAAACAATGATTTAAGCAATTAGTTTTGACGACACCCAATGGATTTACAAACTATATTTTTCGGATATTTCGAGCATTCTCTCAATGGGTTTCACCGCTTTCAGGCGAATTTCCTCATCGATGAATATTTCAGGAGTTTCATTTTTCAAACAAGCATACAGTTTTTCCAATGTATTCATTTTCATATAGAAACATTCGTTGCAAGCGCATGTTGAATCTTCGGGAGGTGCAGGAATAAACAGTTTGTCGGAATTGTCTTTTTGCATCTGGTGCAAAATCCCGGCCTCGGTTGCTACTATAAATTGTTTTCTGTCGGACCGGGTTGCAAATTTCAATAAAGAAGAAGTAGAGCCAATGTGATCGGCTATTTGAAGCAGATAATTTGGACATTCGGGATGAGCGAG
>Ga0255344_1006275_pt1 | contig 10868 bp, 12 predicted proteins | sample wastewater_treat_5_FD_192414 | JGI IMG/M metagenome (GOLD analysis project Ga0255344, IMG submission 192414) | Wastewater microbial communities from Lulu Island WWTP, Vancouver, Canada - plant18 | ecosystem: Engineered > WWTP > Wastewater > Unclassified | place: Canada: Vancouver, British...
CTTTTGTACTGAAAACTGTCGGTGCTGACAATGTATGCGAGAGAAGCGCTGTTCTGTGCAGCGGCGGAAAGCTTGTCATTAGTAAAACGGCCTGCGGAGGAGTTACTGTTGCGGCGGCGGAAATGCCGGTATATCTTGATCTTGAAAGGAAAATTCTATGAAGCTTTACGTTGTGGGAATAGGCTGCGGAAACAGAAACGGCATGACTGTCGGTGCGGAAAAGGCAGTGCTTGAAAGTGATATAATTGTAGGATATACGGTCTATGCCGAGCAGATAAAGCGGATGTATCCAGAAAAGGAGTGTATGTCCACGGGAATGAAGCAGGAAACGGAACGTGTTGAACTTGCCCTGAGATTTGCCTCAGAGGGAAAAAATGTATCCCTTGTTTGCAGCGGAGACAGCGAACTTTACGGTATGGCAGGCCTTGCTCTGGAACTTGCTGTGAAGCATCCCGATGTGGACGTTGAAACTGTTGCAGGTGTATCTGCGGCTTTCAGCGGAGGTGCTGTCCTTGGTTCGCCTCTCACATACGATACAGCTATAATAAGTCTTTCGGACCTTCTTACTCCCACCGAGAAAATAGTGAAAAGGCTGAGATGTGCCGCTGACGGCGACTTTGTCATAGTGCTGTACAATCCATCATCCAAAAAGAGAGCGGACTATCTGAAAAAAGCCTGCGATATCATTCTTGAATACAGATCACCTGATACCGTTTGCGGATACGTCAGAAACATCGGCCGTGACGGCGAGGAAAGCCGTTTGCTTACGCTTTCACAGCTGAGAGATACAAGCGTTGATATGTTCACCACCGTGTTCATCGGTTCGTCTGAAACTAAGATCATCGGCGGAAAAATGGTCACTCCACGAGGTTATAGAAATGTCTGATATCCTTATTTTCGGCGGAACTACCGAAGGCCGTGAACTTGCACAGTTCTGCGCTGACAGCGGAATAACGGCTGATATCTGTGTTGCTACCGATTATGGTGCAAAAGTTCTGCCAAAGTCGGATCTACTGAAGATCGGGATCGGCAGACTTGACTGCGATGATATGAAAGATCTGATGATGAACGGCTATAAAATGGTCATTGACGCTACTCATCCTTTTGCCGAAGAAGTCACAAAGAATATCCGCTCAGCCTGCGATTCTACAGGAAATGTGTATTACCGTCTGCTGAGGGAGGAAACGGAAGTGACATACGGTTTAAAGGTAAGGAGTATGGACGAACTTGTGGAGGTGCTCAACATATCGGACGGGATCATTCTCAGCACTCTCGGAAGCAAGGAAGCAGGAAAACTGACCGAGGTAAGGGATTTCCGGGATCGTATATGGATAAGGGCACTTCCTGATGATAAAGTAAGGGAAATGTGCGTTTCACTTGGCTATGATAAAAATAAACTTATCCTTGAAAAAGGGCCGTTCTCCGCTGAACAGAATCTGCGACATATAAAGCTTAGCGGTGCAGATATCGTTGTTACAAAAGAAAGCGGAAGTGCAGGCGGATATACCAAAAAAGCAGAGGCGGCAAAGCTGTGCGGTGCAGCACTTGTAACGGTAGTTCGCCCCGAAGAAACAGGGCTGTCGATGGTAGAGATACAGCAGTTGCTGTTGCAGTCGAAGGAGGTGCGGATGTGAAGATAAATATTATCGGGATAGGCATGGGCGGAGACGGTACTCTCACTGAAAAAGCAAGGGAAGCGATCTCAGCATCCGATCTTCTGATAGGTGCGGAGCGAATGCTTGAAGGGTTCAGAAATGCCGATATACCATGTGTTGCAGAGTACAGGCCGAATGAGATAACCCATATCATAAAAGAACGGTCGCCCGAAAAAGTATCAGTGCTGATGTCGGGAGACTGCGGTTTTTACAGCGGTGCCAAAAAGCTCATAAAGGCGCTGGATGAACCAGATGTTACAGTAATAAGCGGCATTTCAACTCCTGTATATTTCTGCGCAAAGCTAAAAATGGACTGGTCGGATATGCATTTTGTAAGCCTTCACGGTCAGCGTGGAAATATAGCAAGGAATGTCAGCGCACACGAAAAAACGTTTTTTCTTCTGGGCGGTGACATTACAGCTGATGAACTTTGCAGGCATCTTTGCAGTTACGGCCTCGGAAAAGTTGAGGTGCATATCGGTGTGGATCTTTCTTATGGCGATGAGCGGATAATAAGCGGAACAGCCGAAGAAATCGCTGTCGGAGACAGGATAGACGGCCTTACTGCTCTTATCGCCGTGAATCACGACTTCGAGAAATACCTGAGAACCTCCATCCCTGACGAGGAGTTTGTCAGAGGAAAGGTGCCTATGACTAAGTCGGAGATACGTGGAGCAATAGTCAGCGGACTCAACATCGGCAGGAACAGCGTCTGCTGGGATATCGGCTGCGGAACGGGTTCGGTCTCGGTGGAAATGGCGATGCGCTGTACTGACGGTATGGTTTATGCGGTGGACTGTAACAGCGATGCCTGCGGCCTGACTAAGCAGAACAGCGTGAATTTCCGCTGCGATAACATTGAATGTATTTGCGGTGATGCAATTGATGTGGCAGAGGAACTTCCAATTCCCGATTCTGTGTTTATCGGCGGTTCAAAAGGACAGCTCCGTCAAATAGCAGAATGTGCTTTCCGCAAGAACCCGTCAGTAAATCTGACCATTTCTGCTGTTTCGCTTGAAACACTTGAACAGTCGATAGCAGTATTTGATGAGTTCGGACTTGAGTGTGATATTACTCAGATAGCCATAACAAGAACCAGAAAAGTCGGCTCGCACACTATGCTGTCGGCTGAGAATCCTGTCTTCATTATAAAGAGGAAATTCACATGAGGAGAATAATTATTGCAGGCACTCACAGCGGATGCGGAAAAACTACCGTAACCTGTGCACTTCTGAGTGCATTGCGTCAGCGTGGACTGAAAGCTGCTTCGTTCAAGTGCGGACCTGATTACATCGATCCGATGTTCCACTCAAAAGTCATAGGTGTGCCGTCACATAATCTGGACAGCTTTTTCTGTGACGATGATCCTATAAGGCATCTGCTTTCCGTGAATGGCGGAAACAGCGATATATCGGTGATCGAAGGAGTGATGGGATACTATGATGACGCTGACGGACGTGGGTCTGCGTACTCCATAGCTGAGATAACCCGAACCCCTGCTGTGGTGGTCATAAACTGCAAGGGTATGAGCAGTTCCATAGGTGCGGTCATGAATGGGTTCCTCACTTATAAAAATAACAGCCGCATAGTCGGTTTTATTTTTGATTGTCTTCCGCAGAGACTTTGCGGCATGGTTCGTGAACTTTGCAAAGAGCTTGGTACGGAGTTTCTCGGCTGTCTTCCTGTGACGGATATTACTGTTGAAAGCCGACAGCTGGGACTTGTGGCTGCTGACGAGGTGGAGGGCATAATCGAGAAGACTGCCCATCTTGGCGAACTTGCCGAACAGTACATCGAGATAGACAGACTGCTTGAACTCGCTGTCTGCGAGGATGAATTTGCTCTGAATGAACCGACAATAACAGCAATAAATGAAAAGCCGATTATTGCTGTTGCCAAGGATGAAGCTTTCTGCTTTATTTATGCGGATAATCTCCGACTTCTCGAAAAATTCGGCTGCAGGATAGTTTATTTCTCTCCGCTCAGAGACAGCAGTATCCCCGAAGCAGACGGACTGATACTCAGCGGCGGCTATCCCGAACTTCATGCGGAAGAACTGTCGCAGAATACCTCTATGAGAAAAAGCATTCTTGAAGCGGTAATGAATGGTATGCCTGTAATTGCAGAGTGCGGCGGATTCATGTATCTTAACAGCACGATGCGTATCGCTGATGAAGTGTATGGCATGGTCGGAGTTGTGAAAGGTGAAGTGTATGACACGGGAAAACTGCAAAGATTCGGATATATCACAATGACCGCAAATGAGGATAATCTGCTGTGCCGAAAAGGAGAAAAACTGAAAGTCCACGAATTCCACTACTGGGACAGCTCGTTCTGCGGCGACGGTTTTACTGCGGAAAAAAGTGACGGCAGAACTTGGAGATGCGGAGTTTGTACCGATACCATGTACGCAGGTTTTCCGCATTTTTATTTCTGTTCCGATATAGAAATGGCGGAGAGATTCGTGAGAAAATGTGCGGAGTACGGAGGAAAAAATGGAGCGGATAAAGCAGATCAGGCCGACTGACAAAAAGTGGGCTGAACTTTCACACGATAAATGGAACAGTGTTGCAAAGCCTCTGGGAAGTCTGGGATCGCTGGAGGAGATGATCGAGAAGATCGCCGCAGTTCAGCAAACTCCCGATGTGAAAATATCAAAGCGGACCGTAGTGGTAATGTGCGCTGACAACGGCGTTACTGCCGAGGGAGTAACACAGACAGACAGCGAAGTTACGGCGGTCTGCGCCGAAGCTATCGGGAACGGAACCTCCAATATCAATGCGCTTGCTGATGTTTACGGTGCGGATGTAATGGCTGTAGATATCGGTATCTCCCGTGATGTGGACTGCACTTCAGTGCCAGACAGGAAGATAAGGTACGGCACAGGAAATATTGTGAAAGGCCCTGCAATGAGTCGTAACGAAGCGGAAAAAGCCATCTGCACAGGCATGGACATAGTCGGTGAACTTGCAGATTCGGGCAATGATATCATTATCACAGGCGAAATGGGGATCGGCAATACCACAACTTCCTCCGCTGTTTCATCGGTGATACTCGGAATTCCTCCCGAAGCGGTCACAGGCAGAGGCGCAGGGCTTTCCGATGAGGGACTTCTCCGCAAGGTGAAAGCAGTCAGGCAGGCCATTGAGATAAATCGTCCCGATGTGAATGATGCCGTGGATATCATATCTAAAGTGGGCGGACTTGATATCGCCGCTATGACGGGACTTTTCCTCGGCGGTGCTGTCTATGGAGTACCTGTTGTGATTGACGGAGTTATTTCTGCTGCCGCTGCGGTGCTTGCTTATAAAATCGCACCTTACTGCAAGGACTATATGCTTCCGTCACACGTTTCGGATGAACCGGCAGGAAAGCTTCTGCTTGATATGCTTGGGCTTCGTGCGCCTATCTGCGCAGGTATGCGACTGGGAGAGGGAACAGGCGGCGTAATGCTTCTTCCTCTGGTGGACGGTGCGCTCTCCGTTTACAACAGTTCGCACAGATTCGACGATATAGGAATAGAAAGGTACGTGGAACAGAATTGATGACACTTATCACAGGCGGTTCAAAGTGCGGTAAATCCACATTTGCAGAGAAACTGCTTTCCTCGCATGAAGGACGAAAGATCTACATTGCCACACTCCGTCCTTACGGAAATAATGCGGAGGACATAATTGCCCGTCATGTCAGGATGCGTGAGGGAAAGGGATTCATAACAGTTGAGCAGTTCACTAATATTGAAAAAGCACCTGTTACCGTCGGTGATGCTGTTTTGCTGGAAGATATCGGTAATCTTGCGGCAAACGAAATGTTCACGGAAAACGGGATAGTGTCTCCTGTTGACAAAGTTGTGAACGGCATAAAACTGCTTTCGGGGAAAGTAACCGATCTTATCATCGTCACTAACGAGGTAGGCTGTGACGGCATTGAATACGCTCCCGGAACAATGGATTACATTTCGGCTGTTTCCGCTATAAACCGCAGTATTGCAGGATCAGCCGACAATGTTTATGAGTGCGTTTACGGTATTCCTGTAGCGCTGAAAGGAGAGAAAATATGCTGAGATCACTTGCCTCGGCTTTCCTGATGTATTCACGCATTCCCATGCCGAAAGTGGAGCGAAAAGAGGAAAACAGACGGTATGCACTGTGTTTTTTTCCGCTCATCGGTGCAGTGATAGGAGCACTTTTCTGCCTGTGGTACAAGGTTTGCGGCATATTACAGCTTAACGCTGTTATGAAAGGTGCAGTTGCTGTTTTCATTTCCATTGCAGTTACCGGCGGCATTCACCTTGACGGATTCTGCGACGTTTCTGACGCAAGAGCATCATGGGGCGACAAGGAGAAGAAACTGACCATAATGAAGGATTCCCACATTGGTGCATTTGCCGCAATAAAGCTGTGTGTCTATCTTATAATGCAGACAGCTGTATTCTCGCAGATCTGCAATGCGAAAACGGCTGTTTTATGCGGTTTGTGCTTTGTTCTTTCCCGCACGTTCAGCGGACTTGCGGCGGTAACATTCAAAGCTGCAAAAAGTGACGGAACGCTTCAGAGTTTCGTGAAGCCATCCCACAAGAGAATTACGGTTACAGTGCTGATGATTCTTGCTGTCACGGTTTGCATAGCAATGGCTGTCATTTCGCCGTTATGCGGAGTGTCGGGAGTAATTGCGGCATTTCTTGTTTTTCTGTATTACAGACATATGTCATACAGGGAATTCGGCGGAACTACGGGAGATATCGCCGGCTGGTTCTTACAGCTTGAAGAACTGATAGTGCCGCTTACAATTGTTTTAGCCGAAAGAATAGGGAAGGTGTGTTTATGATAATGGTGACAGGCGGTTCGTTTCAGAATAAGACCGCATTGGCTTTGAAGCTGACGGGACTCTCCGCAGAAGATGTTGCTGACGGAGCGGAATGTTCCGAAAATGAAGCCCTTGAAGCAAAGGGGATAAGGAATTATCATACCCTCGTAAAGCGCATTTTCATGAGCGGCAGCGACCCTCTTGCGTTTACCGAAAAGCTGTGCAGGACATCCGCAGAAGTCGTTATCATGGACGAGATCGGCTGTGGGATAGTTCCCATAGACAAAGAAGAAAGAATGATCCGTGAAGCCGTGGGAAGATGCGGATGTATCATTGCCGAAAACAGCACTAAAGTTGTACGTGTGTGCTGTGGTATTCCAACTATTATAAAAGGAGAAAATGAATGATCCTCAACCTTATCCGTCACGGAAAAACTCAGGGAAATGCCGAAAAGCGCTACATCGGCAGAACTGATGAACCGCTCAGCGATGAGGGGAGTAGCGAACTGAGAAATATCTGCTATCCGCCCTGTGATATCCTTGCGGCAAGTCCTATGAAGCGGTGCTTGATGACAGCTGACATCATCTATCCCGATATGGAAAAGCTCATTTGTCCCGAACTTATTGAGATAGATTTCGGCCGATTCGAGGGGAAAAACTACATTGAACTCAGCGGTGATGAGGACTATCAGAAGTGGATAGAAAGCGGCGGTACACTTCCTTTTCCCGACGGCGAAGATGTAAACTCATTCAAGAAGCGCTGCATAGACGGATTTATCAGGCTTTACAAAGAATTGCCCCATGACTGCAAATTATCCCTTATTGTTCACGGAGGTACGATAATGTCATTGATGGAGCGATTTTTACTTCCGCCGTGTTCATACTATGATAATCAGTGCGGCAACGGTCATGGCTATATAGTTGATTTCGACGGTGAACACATGAGGAGGATAGGGGAGATATGAAGTGCATTTTTCCTGTACTGCCGCTTATGATCGGCTTTGTACTGGACACGATACTGGAGGACCCGTACACAATGCCCCATCCTGTAAGACTTATCGGAAAGATGATATCAGCCTGCGAGAAAGCAGTAAGAAAGTTAATGCCGCAGAAACTGAGACTTGGAGGAACACTTCTTGCTATTGCCGTTTCTGTTTCATCTTTTGCGGCCTCTCTCATGATCGTACTTGTTGCCTATCGGATATCGCCTTATTCAGGAGCTGTAACAGAGGGGATTCTCTGCTACTATCTCATAGCCGCAAAATGCCTGAAAGACGAGAGTATGAAGGTGTACAGAGCGATCGCACAGAATGACACCGAAGGCGCAAGAAAGGCTGTTTCTATGATAGTGGGGCGTGACACGGAACGGCTTGACGAAAAGGGGATAATCAAAGCGGCAGTTGAAACAGTCGCTGAGAACACCTCAGACGGAGTTACAGCTCCCGTTATGTTTATGGCACTGGGCGGCGCTCCTCTTGGATTTTTCTATAAAGCGGTGAATACAATGGATTCCATGATCGGCTACAAGAACGAAAAATATGCGGATATAGGCCGTACTGCCGCAAAGCTGGACGATGTGCTGAACTTCATCCCGTCACGACTGACCGCACTTGCAATGACAGCGGCGGCGTTCATTCTTGGATACGACGGAAAGGGCGCATACAGGATATGGAAGCGTGACAGGCTAAATCACGCAAGTCCTAACTCAGCACAGACAGAGTCCGCCTGTGCAGGTGCATTGGGAGTACAGCTTGCAGGTGATGCTTACTATTTCGGTGAACTCCATAAAAAGCCGTATATCGGTGATAAACAGCGTGAAATAGAGAATGAGGATATCGTCCGGGCCAACCGCCTGATGTATGGTTCGACGATCATCATAACTGTTGTTTTTGCTGCGCTGAGAAGTATCATGATCGGAGGGCTTAGCTGATGCTTATGACCGAACACGGCGGAAATCCGCTTGCATTTGGAAATGTTACGGATTTTTCGGCGAATATCAATCCTATGGGGATATCTGAAAGTGTCCGCAGAGCGTTTATCCGGTCTGCGGACGAACTTGAAAAATACCCCGATCCGTACTGTATAAAGCTCCGTGAAAAGCTTGCGGAAAGGCTGAATATATCCGAAAAGAATATAGTTTGCGGTAACGGTGCTGACGATATTATCTACCGAATAGTACACGCTTTCCGTCCACGCAGGGCACTTCTTTGTGCGCCGACTTTCAGCGAGTACAGCAAAGCGCTGAGTGAGTGCGGATGCGAAATTACCGAGCATTTCCTTTCCGAGAAAAACGATTTTGAAGTTGACAGTTCACTTTTTGAGAAACTGCATGATGTGGATATGTTTTTTCTCTGCTCACCGAATAATCCCACAGGCAGAACTGCCTCACAGGATGTTCTTGCTGAAACAGCTGAGATATGCCTGAAAAGGGATATCCTCCTTGTCTGCGATGAGTCGTTCCTTGATTTCGCCGGCAGAAAAGGGATAATGCCTTACATAAACGGGAATGCGGTCATTCTCAGATCGATGACGAAAACTTTCGCTATTCCCGGCGTAAGGCTTGGTTACGCAGTTTTCGACGATACTGAAAAGGCGGCAAAAACAGCTTCCGCAGGCCAGTTCTGGAGTGTTTCTTCACCTGCACAGGCTTGCGGTATTGCGGCGCTTGATGAGTCGGAATATCTGATAAAATCAGCGGCTTACATAAAGACTGAGCGTGAGTATCTTATTAACGGACTTGAAAAATATGTGGAAAAGGTCTATCCGTCAGATGCGAATTTCATCCTTTTCAAAGCTGAAAATAACCTTGACGATAAGCTGTTTTCGCAGGGAATCCTCATCAGAAACTGCTCTAATTACAGCGGACTCAGCAGCGGATTTTTCAGAGTTGCCGTCCGCAGTCACAAAGAAAACAAATTACTCATAAATGCATTCAGGAGGCTGAGAAATGGCTAAACCCATTATGATACAGGGAACAATGTCCAACGCAGGCAAAAGCTTTTTTGCCGCAGGACTATGCAGGATATTCAGTCAGGACGGCTATAGATGCGCACCGTTCAAATCCCAGAATATGGCGCTGAATTCCTACATAACCGCCGATGACCATGAAATAGGCAGAGCACAGGCAATGCAGGCAGAGGCCGCAGGTGTCGAGCCATCAGTGCTGATGAATCCCGTGCTGCTCAAGCCTACCACTGATGTGGGTTCGCAGGTCATAGTAAACGGCAGACCTCTCTGCAATATGACCGCATCCGAATATTTCAGGAACAAAAAGCAGCTTATCCCTCAGATAAAGGAGGCCTATAAGAAGCTTTCTGCCGACAATGACATTATCGTTATTGAAGGCGCAGGCAGTCCTGTTGAACTGAATCTGCTGTCGGATGATATCGTGAATATGGGCATGGCTAAGATAGCGGAGTCGCCTGTTATCCTTGTGGGCGATATCGACAGGGGAGGCATTTTTCCTCAGCTTCTGGGAACTCTCGACCTTTTCCCTGACGATGAAAGGGCAATGGTCAAGGGGCTTGTTGTTAATAAATTCCGTGGCGATATATCGCTGTTTGAAAGCGGTACAGCCATACTTGAACAGCGTGGCGGAGTTGATGTACTGGGTGTTGTTCCGTATATACGCTGCGATATCGAGGACGAGGACAGCCTTTCGGTCAAGCTTGAAAATAATCATCATGGCATAGTCAATATCGCCGTAGTAAAGCTTCCGAGGATCTCAAACTTCACCGACTTTGACGTTTTCAGACAATATAATGGAATTGCTGTGCAGTATGCTGTTCACTACAGCGAACTTGAAAATGCGGACATGATAATAATTCCCGGGACTAAAAGCACTATAAGCGATATGAAGTGGCTTCGTGAAAGCGGAATGGAAGCTATGATAAAAAAGTGCGCTCAGAAAGGCATACCTGTTTTCGGTATCTGCGGAGGTTTTCAGATGCTCGGCAAGACCATTTCCGACCCACACAATACCGAGGGTGGAGGCAGTATAAACGGCATTGGTTTGCTGAACTGCACAACGGTTTTCAGCGACGAAAAAACACAGGTGCGCACAGCCGGTAACTTCAATGAAATTGACGGATATTTCGGCTTTCTCAGCGGTTCTCATTATGAGGGATATGAGATACATATGGGTGAGACCGATGTCGGCGGAAATGCACTTCTCGACACAGGCGGATGTTTCAGAGATAATGTTTGCGGATGCTACATTCACGGCATTTTTGACGATTATCAGGTATCGGAGAAACTGGTGAAAAAGCTGTTTGAAGCAAGAGGACGGGCCTGCGGACAAAAAGTTGGACGTAAGGAGTGCACAAAACAATGTACAGTTACGAGCAACGAAAGAAAGCGATCAAGACATATCTGAAAACACAGTCTGTGAGTGAAACGTTGAGGATAC
>Ga0255344_1006286_pt1 | contig 10851 bp, 24 predicted proteins | sample wastewater_treat_5_FD_192414 | JGI IMG/M metagenome (GOLD analysis project Ga0255344, IMG submission 192414) | Wastewater microbial communities from Lulu Island WWTP, Vancouver, Canada - plant18 | ecosystem: Engineered > WWTP > Wastewater > Unclassified | place: Canada: Vancouver, British...
AGGCGTCATAGTTTTTTTGGTATAAGTTATTGTTGTTGGTGCTATTCCCTTATTTCTTAAACTTGTTAAAAAAGATTGAGCATCTATGTTAGCAATATTATTAGTGTTAATTAAAGGTGTTGAAGGAGTATAAAACATATTTGAAGTTCTGTTTCCAGATAAATCAACTGTGAAGCTTACATTATCGTCATATTTAGGACATTGTCCACTAGAACACCCACCAGCAACGGCTGGAATATTCAAAAATGGAATATTTTTAATTAAGAAATTTCTTATAGGTTCATTTAAAGGAGTATTAATTTTAAATCCAGTTCCTAAAGGAGTTCCCCCAGCTTCAAAAGTTAAACCGAATATTCTTAATGGCTGTCCTTTTTTAGATTTAATCCAACTAAAAGGATTTAATATTGAAAAATTATTAGAACCATCATCATTAAAATTATCATCTTTTAATAATCCTGCTGGAGTAAAAGTTATAGGTTCTTTTTCCTTAAAAAATTTTATTACTTCATCTTTTTTTGATATAGGAGTATTTAATCCCTCATCAGAAGGAGTATTTAATCCCTCATCAGAAGGAGTAAAAAATCCTGTTGGTAATGGCGGATTATTGACTACAAAAGTTGGCGGAGTTTCCTGCATAAACGGTAAAAAGTCAGATAAACCCAAACCACTAAAATCAGTTCCAGAACCAGTATAACCACTATTCGAACCACCTAGATAAACTAATCCATTTTCATTATTAGATAACATTTTAAAAGCTAGATAACTAACTATACCTAATCCTGCAACTTTTATTAAAGTGTTAGTGGTATTATTGGAAACTTTAACTTTTATCTTATTTTTTCTTTTAGTCATTTAATCACCTTTTTTTAGTGATATTTGATAATACTATAACACCACCAACTACTAATATTATTGGAATAAAGCGGTTTGGATTTAATCCACTGCCTAGATTTGAATTTGGCAACGATGATAGAGTAGGTTCTGAAGCTGGCGATAAACCTATCCGTTCACTAGCACTAGCGAACGGTGAATTAAATATTTTTGCGCCAGAAGTATAAGCCATAGTTGTTTGAGGCGCATAAACCATAGATGGTGAATAAGTGTGATAAGGTGCTTCATAAACTGTAGAAGTTGTATAAGATTTTTTTCCCATTAAAGAACCGCCTAAAAGCGTTCCGCCTATACCACCTAGAGCAATTGGTATTAAAGGTAATGCCATTTTTATTCCCCCCCATTTTTTCTATGAACCGCTACGGCGTCTATACCAGCTTCCGCAAATATATAAGCCATTATTATATAAATTATATTTTCTAGACTTTGATAATCAAGTTCTGGCATTAAAGTGGTCATAATAAAACAAATAATGCCTATTATCATAGCTATAAATTTCCGACTTAAGAATTTTTTATAATCCATTTTTAAACACCTTCTCTTATAATTGGTCTTTCATATATGACATAGACTTTTACTAATCCGTCTGAAGCTATATTTCCGTTTCCTATATTTTTAATATTGAAGCTTTCAAATAAGACATCTGATATTGAAGTTTGAACTCCTGCTGGAATTACATATTTTTTATTATTACTATAATCTAATGAAATTTCAACTATCTGGTCAGATTGATTAAGAACGGTGAAGGAATTAAACCAACCATATCTTTTAACACCCATTTTTATAATTTCTGAATTTTCTTTATCATATTGAGCAAAAGATTTAGAGATTAATGCTGGGATTTCAATAACCTGTTTAAATCCAGATAAGAAACTTCTATATTCGGGGGGAACTCTATTAATAGGGTATCTATAAGGAGTATATATATCGTATTTTTTACTTTTTCCATAAGTCCATTTATCTGTCATTTTTATCAACTTTATTTTTTAATTAAATAAATTTAAAAAATAAAATATAATGTTTACGAAGTTGTGAGAGCTTGGTGTAATATTATTTTACTATCAACTCTAACATCTTGTATAGTATGTCCTAACTTTATTGATGATTGCGCTGGAACCTGATAATAGCCTAACATATACCATTTGCCTGATACCCAAGCTTTAGAGTTGGCTGGCGCTTCTGCACCTGCAAAACTGAAGTCATTAACAGATAAAGTCTTTTTAAACTTATTACCTGTTCTTTCGTTTTTAAAAGTTATAGGTATTTGCCATGTCCATAAATTTCTTTGTGAACTAGCGGTGTGTTCAGTAATATTAGCATCTAGATTAACTAACACTACTAACTTATCGTCCTCTTTTATTATAGTGCTGTCATTAATGTTTATTGATGGTTGTGTTTGCCTGTCAGTTGGTGCTGTAGTGCCTTTAGCGAACTCATATGCGTGTTTTTCAGTTAGAACGGCTAGAGCTGTATCGTTATAGTCATAGTGAACCAATCTAAACTTACCTACCATTTGAGTATCAACCATACTTACCACCCACCTACATTATTTCTGGGTAAACCACCATGTAATCCAAATAGTATATCTTCAACGCCATCTATAGCAAGGCCTAGACTTAAGGCGTCGCCTAGAATACCCCGTCCTAAAAACTTTCTAGACATAAGTCCTGCGCCTAGTTTAATGGCGCCTGACATCATAGTTCCGTTGCCTATCATTGGTTGAAGTGCTTTTTCGGAATAAAATTTAAATATTCCAGCGGTGAATAAATCCATATAATCAACGGAACCACTAACCTGTTTTCCTAAAACTGCCATATTTTCACCTTACTTTTTGCAATAATTTTATATTGCATATTTGTGTATAATTAAAAGAGTATATAAATCTATTGCTAATCCATTATTTTTATCGGTTTTTTGATTGAATATTGCCTAAATTGATTGACTTCTATATAATGATACTTATTTAATGTTAAAACAGTATCACCCAATCCTATAGATAATTCATTTAATCTTTTAATATCGTTTATTCCTGCCTGATTAAAAATATAAAGATAATGAGATAATTCAACTATATCAGTATTTAACTGGGTAAAACGCCTAGCTATGCATATAATATCTAATTCAATATGTCTAGCCATATCATTTATAAATCCCATATTACTGGGTAACTTAAGTTTATTGTTAAAATATCTTGAAGCCTCATCAAAAACAATTAATGAATAATTCTTTTTCTTATCATAAATATACGGTTCAACAACATAATTTTTAAGAACTGTATCAATTTCTAATAAGGGTTCTATTCTATCTTGGGGAATAAAAACATCTATATTGCCTAACGATTTATCTTTTACATATTCGCCTAAAATATCGAACACTAAAACTTTTTTATTTTTTCTTACTTTATCCCTTATCATTTTTTTAGCTAACTGTGTCTTTCCAGAACCCTGAAGTCCTACTATAGTTATTCTTTTACTCATTTAATCATATCCATATTAGCGTTTATGATTTTTTGGATTGTATCTTTATCATTTTCTATTATTTTTATTAATTCTGTTATAGTCATATCTTTTTTAAATGCTTCAATCTGTTTTAAAATATTTAATATTAAATCTATATTTATGTTCATTTTTTCACCTTCTATATTATTATCTATGATTTCATTATTTGAATTAGTGTTTAGTCTTGGCATATCTGATACTGATGGGTGAGGAGTATTATTTATTATAGTGTTAGTTTCTGTTTTAATTCCAGATAAAGATTTTAATTTATCAATTAAATCTATAGCTTTTTCAATTAATTTAATATAGTTTTCAATATCACTTATTCCAGATTGAGCTATTCCCATTGGATTGGATATTATAGGTTGATTAGATTGAGGTATTAGAGAAATTTCATTAGGAATATTAACTATTTCTTTTACCATTTTATAAACACCTTTCGCATTTATTGGCATTAGATTCTAATATCATACCACAAGAACCGCATATTAAATAATTAGTATCATATTCTAATTTAGTTCCCAGCCAATTTAAAATATTACCGCATTTATTACATTTTTTTGAAGCATAAGCTATCTTATTATTACAATAATCGCAAAAATAAGATATTGGTTCTATTTTAGCTTCTGTTTCAATCTCTTTAGAAACAGAAATATCATTATCGATATTATTATTAATCTTTTTTTCATTAAATCCTATCCAATATTTTTTAGCATTTAAACAAGTTTTACATAGATATAAATCAAAATCTTTTATAATTCTATGGCGCTTACAACTAGCGCAAACACCTTTATCAGTTCGCTTCAATTTTTTTATGTCTTTTTCAGTTTCTATATTTTTATTTATGTCTTTTTCTATAATTACCATAAATTTTTTATGTCTTTTTTATTTATAAATCTAACTCAAAAGGATAACATTTATTATTAATGACTATTGCTTTTTTATATTGTTGTTTAAGTTCTTTATCAACTTTGTTAATATATATTCCATCTAAAAGATTTTTCCTTAATGCTGTTTTTATCTTAATAAATTGATTATATTGAAATTTGTTTTTACTTGTTACTATCGCATTTTTGCTAACACCTTTTGTTTTTCTTTCTTTGTTGAAATTATAATCTTTGCACCCAAAGATATTAACATTTCCTTTTTTTTCTAACTTCAAACACCCTAGTTTTTTATTATCAACAAATTCAGTATCTTTTATTTTTTCATGTCCATCAACAGTTAAAAATAAACTGTCGGTATCACAATATAAGACATTTTCCAAACCTGCAATTTTCATTAGTTGATATAAGTAAATTCTACTATATGCAGTAACATAAGATGGTATAGCAACAAAAGAGTTAAATCCTTCTGAATATCCATCATTTTTATATATCTTTCCACCATAATATTTTAAGATAGTATAAGTTTTAGTATCAATATTATAGATTTGTTCTATCCTTTCATTTTCTTTCTTGTGGTCATAGTCTTGAAGTTCCACCCAATTATTAATCTTCTGGCCAAACTTTCCATAAAGGGAGTTCATTAAAATCTTATACATTTCAGACTTGATTAAATTGTTCTCATTTCTAGCCTTTAATCTTTCATTGTAAAAGAACTCAATAAAATCCTTAAAGATATAATCAGTTTGATAAATCGCATAATTATGAACTTTCAAAATCTTTCCACCATTTTTCAAAAGATATTCAATTTCAGGCCTAGTTATTTGACATCTAAAACTCCCTATTGGAAAGATTAAACGATTATCCTTTATTCCTATAAAATTTTCTTTTGTTAAAATATCTAAATCTGCAATAATACCATAATTTTTGTTAATTGCTCTTTCAATACTGCCAATGTTACCGTTTCTATAAAATCCAATAATTTTAGTTGGATAAACAAAGTTAGCCATAACATAAGGATACATAGAATTAACATCATAAATATAGGCATAATCTTTGCCAAACTTAAAAACTTCATTTCTCCCACCCCTATAACTTTTTCTTTCTAGGTCAATAGCAGAAGCTATATTATGTATTCCAATATCATTATTCATAAATCTATGTCGGTAACTGTTAAAACTTTGACTAGCTAGGGTATATTGAAAGTTGCCTAAATCATTAGTTTTTAAAAAATCTATCCACTCCAAAATAAATTTTTGGGTTATTTCAACATCTCTATAACAATAAGTTTTAAGTTCGTCAAAAGTGCATGTATCAAAATTTATAGTTAATTTTTCAATATTAAGCATTTCTCCTATTGACTTTAAGGATTTTTTAATATAATTCATTGTATCTAAAAAAATAAAATTTGTTCCGATATAATGCTTTCTTTCAATTCCTTTTTTATCAGTAAAAATTTTAAATTTATCTTTTTCTTTTATACTCATTATAAAGTTTCCATTATCTATAAAATGATTATCAATAAAAAATTCATGTTTCTGTAATTCCAAACTACCCCCAACAATCATAAAATCAAATTGGGTATTATGAGCAAAAACATAAACTTTGGTATTTGAAAAACAAAATTTTTTTATAAAATTCCAAAATTGCTCTTTTGTAGTAAAAAAATATTTCTGCTCTCTAGTAATTTTTCCATTTTCTAGTTTGCAGTAAAAAGCACACCCTAGCTTTAAAGTTAGCTTATTATCTTTTTGTTCTGTTTCAGTATCAAAACAAATTATATGGCTTGGCATTATAGTTTTTTCATTTCTTGATAGATAATGAAAATTTTTATTAACTCTAATAGTCAATGTCATTTTTTACAAGACCTAATTTTGTCAATCCAACAAGCCTAGCTTTTGCACTACCCTCTTTTGTTTTCTGGTCTAAAAACTCTTGTGCAAATTGCCAGAGTTCTTTTATTAATAATCTCTTTCTTTCACTAGCTAGAATAATAATCTCAATATATAATTCTTGTTGAAACTCATTATAGAACATTGTCTTTAACTCTGGTTCCTCTGCATAATCGTTAATTTTTCCATCTTCATTTTTTGCCAAATATCTATCTTTATATTTCTTTATAAATTTAATCATCAACTCAATAATTTCATCATCTAAATTCATATTATCTCTTACAAAATAGATTTTAACAACATGATGATATTTATCACTTATTTTCTTTGTAGTTTCTTTATACTTAAAACTCTCTTTCTTTGGCAGTTTTTGTTTTTCTGTTAATATTTCTTTAATATGTTTTTTTTGTTTTTCTCTTTTTGTTTCTTTGCTTTCCAAAGCTTTTTTTATCCAACTAAAAAAACCCATTTATATCAACTCCCATAAGTTATGTAATTCTAAATGGCATTTCCTGCATAAAAGTCTTATTATTAAGTAGTTCTTTAATAAATCCTTATACCTATTATAATTACCCCTACCCCAACCCCTTTCATAAATTACAATATGATGACATTGTAAATCTTCAACACTACCACAAAAAGAACATTTATAATCAAAATTCATAAATAAAAATATAAATCTCTTTAAACTGTAATTATTCATATAAACACCTATTGATATATAAAATTTAAAAATAAAAAATAAAAAATTTATGGTCTTTCAAAAGCCCAATAGAACTTTGCAAATTTGCCATCAGGTTTATCTTTTTTAACTAATTTAACTCTTACAGGTAACTCAACACCGTTGAGCATTGAGTTTAAGACCTCTGAACCGTTAAAGCAAAATGTTTCTTTTGTTTTCTCTGAAATGCACTTAAAGTTATAATAGCTTTCAGTTTGTGTCTTAATTGGTGATACTTTGAAGATAACAAATATCTTGTTTTCTAAAGTATCTCTTTTTACTAATGGATAACCTTCATCATAGGTTACTCCCTCAAAATCTGTTGTTTCTTTCAATATCTCATCTATATCTAATACCTGTTGTTCTGTTGTCATTTTTTCAATCTCCTTTAATTTTTTTCCAATATTCTTTTTTAGCTTGTGAAATGGCTATCTTATGAAATATACCACTATCACTATCATAATGTTTTTTCAAACTTTCAGAAATTCTTTTTTTTCTAGCTTCATTGTTGCTAAAAAATTCAGGCATTAAAACACCTACTCACAATTTTTACAACACTTCTCTTTTATTGTTCTCTTAACATAACCAGAACAATCCATTAAAGTTGTTCCTGTTATGATAGCATTATTGTTTTTTGCCCAAGTGTTAGCATATTGGATAGCCCAATAAAAACCGTTAGCTTTGAAAGTGTGGTAAATCCTTTGATTTATATCTTTCAGTTCATATATAAAATATGTTCCATCTCTCTTTTTAGTATTTGAAAGATACAGATACTTAATATTTTCTGCAACTTTTTTATTTCTCAATTCCATTAATTTTTGTTTTGCTGTTTCAAACATATAAACACCAATCTATTAAACAAGTAATCCTTTATATATCTTTTTATTAACTATTAGATTTTCTTTATTAACCAAAAGGTTTATATAGTCTGGTATCCTAATAGATTATGGAGTTGAACAAAAATGACTACAACAACAATAGTAACAATTGGAACAGGCAAAGACTTATTCTTTGCTAGATTAGTTGAAAAAAGCAACACAGATGGAATTTTAAACGGTGTATCTCATTTAAGAGAATACACCCCAACAGGAAAGTTAATGCAAAAGGTGTTTTAAAAAGATATTAGGAGGGTTTAAAATGGATATATATGAATTAGAAAACGCTTTCGGGTTTTGTGAGAATATTAAATGTAAAAATCCTAAAAATCAGAAACTTTATTTATTGGCCTATCAAAACGGTAATATAGCCTATATATGTGATAAATGTTTAAAGGAATCTAAAAAGAATTTAGGAGGTTTTTAACATGGTTAAATTTCGTGATCTTGTGTATAACAATAAAGAAACCGATTTAAAAGATTTATTAAATATATCGGAAACCGAAATAAAAGAATATTTAGATAAAACAGACACAGATAAAATTTATATCGGTGTTTCTTATGAGCTATACTTAAAAGGAAGTTTAAATAAAGACTCAATAAAAATTAAAGTGTTTTTTGAAAAAATGCTTAAAAAACATTTTAGCAACTATAATATAAATGGTAATCGGGTAGTAATAAGAAAAAATGATATAGCTTATATACTATATTTTAGAGGTTTAGATTTACACGGCCTAAATAAGGTTAATCCGCGTATTTATGAAGGTTTAACTAATGGAGCAATATTAAAAGGAAACCTAAAAATGACTAAAAAAGATTTTAGTTTCTTAAAACCGTTTATAATAGAGTATCCTTTTTTAGAAGAAGATTTAAGACAATATTTTTTAAAAGGTGATTTTTAAATGTCTTTATTCTATATACCTATTTTAGCTTTTATGATCGGGTTACCCTTATTTTTAATTTTAAAGCATGGGTACGATAAAAGAAAGAATAAGGTTAAGGAAACTACTTTAAAAGAGATTATCAATAAAGAAAAACAGATCGAAAGTATAAGGAGGTTTAGATAAATATGAGATTAACAAATAAAGCAATAACAGAATACTATAATAAGGCCATTAAAGAATACCCTCAAGTAAAAGAAGTATTGTTTAATGATCTTAAAAAAAGTGTACGCATGGAAGAGAAATATTGGTTTAATGTTTCGGATGCTGTAACCTATAATAATGTTTTATCGGTGTTTGATAAATTAATGACTTATGAGGAAGTGATCTAATGGTTGATAATATGGTTAAGATCGAGAGAATATTAAACAATACTAAAAAAGGAAGTATATTAAAAATAAACGGTATACCCAAATATAAGAAATACCCAGAAGGCCGATTTTTATGGATAAGTATAGAATCCCAGCCTAAATTATATTATACTACTGATCTGTTAGATACGCATAAAGAAGATAAACTAACATTAGTAACTAAAAAGAGGAGGATTAATTAATCGGTAACTATTTTTATTTTTATGTTACCGAAAGACTTATATATAAGTTAAAACTAATATAATAATGGTGTTAATATGCAGAAAGACAATAAAAAAAATCCGATTGAAAAAATAATCTAGTACATGAATTTAATAGTCTTCAAGACTTAATGGGTTACCCTACTCATTTATCTAAATATGATTTAAAGGAGGATTGATATAAATGGTTAGTAAAAAAGAATTAATAACTGAAATAATGGGTTTAGAAGAGAAGTATAATAAAGAGATTTTTTATGACTACAAACTTAAAGAGTTTGTTAAATCTGCTGTAAATCTGGTATTCATGGAGGAGTACGGTTTTAGCTTAAAAGATAGACAAACAGCAGTAAACGAAAACAAAACCATCGCAGAAAACGTTAAACTCAATGTAGAAAGAATAAGCAATAAGTACGGTACAATTCAAGAGTTTATATTAATTAAAGAATATGCCGATCTAAAAGAGTATATAACTTTTCATAATGCTAAAATAAAAGACAATAGCCTAATTAATGCTAAATATTGGAGGATGCCGAGCGTTGCTTATAATCGACTATTCAATTTCTATAAGCTTATTATCGATGGTGAAAACTTAAAGGATTTCTCTAAAGTTTACGAATACAGAAAAACAGCCGATATTGATCAGTTTTTAAAGTTTGATAGTATAAACGGTGAGATTAAATCATTAGACTATACCCTAAAATTCTTTAAGAATGGCCGAGTCGATATAATCTTTAAGGATAGCAAAACAGCAACCGACTTTTTAAGAGAGATTAAACGATTATCCGAACAGCATCATATTTTAGGAGTTGATCTTTAAATGAAAACAATTAAACTTAATCTTTCGGAATTGAGAGATATATTAAAAAATACCGATAGGCATCCGCATAATGACCTAATGACCAACGTAATAATAGATAATGAAACTTTTGGTTACTGCGGAATAAATAAAGAGATATCTGAATTTGACAAATATGCTAAAACCGAAAACATTTTAACAAAAGAGGTTTTAACTTTCGGCGATAAAAGTAATCCTTCTTTCAAGATGGTTATAATAAATGACGAATGCGATAAATCTTATTTAGAGGAAGGTGATCTTTAATGACTACTGGTTTAAATAAGTGTCCAATTTGCATGAAAAATAAGAGCTGTAATAAGTTTAGCTATTTGAGAGTAAACACTAATAGATTAACCGATATTACAAAAAAACCGATATATGATTATGTGTGCATGGATTGCTGTAAGAAGATTAGAAAAATTGAAAACTTAAAAGATTTGTTAGGGAGGTAGATAGTTATGAATTATAAAAAAGATACTATAATAAGACAAAAAGGAGAATACCTTGTGGTTAAAAATGCCTATACTGGTTTATTCGACTTATATGAAAGAGTTTGGTTAGATCACGAAAGAGGCAGAATCTTAGAAATGATAAAAGAGTACGAAGCCGATAAATCAAAAGAAACTAAAATCCTATATGAGCAAAAAAGAGGCGATGAGTTTGCTATTGCTATCGAGGTTGATGGTAAGAAATATGATGGTTATTTAAGAATTGTTGAGGGGGTAGATAAAAAATGATTAAAG
>Ga0255344_1006289_pt1 | contig 10848 bp, 16 predicted proteins | sample wastewater_treat_5_FD_192414 | JGI IMG/M metagenome (GOLD analysis project Ga0255344, IMG submission 192414) | Wastewater microbial communities from Lulu Island WWTP, Vancouver, Canada - plant18 | ecosystem: Engineered > WWTP > Wastewater > Unclassified | place: Canada: Vancouver, British...
GTGTGATATAAGATTTATTGTTTTCCCTATCTTATAAAGAAAACAAAGCTTATTGGCTTATGGGATTATGTAGTTTAAAATCTCTTGTTTTCCACCAGGATAACGGATAAAAATAACCTTTGTTGTTTTCATTTATCGCTCATCTTAAACTCTACATAGCACGGCATTGGGTATAATATTCTCAGTATAAAAGAAGTTTTTGCGCGATCAAAAATTGGTGTGAGCAATAGCGAACTTTTTATGCTTTGTTATATGATGTTCCGTCTCCTTTCTTTTTCCATTTGATATGTAACATACATATTGAAAATCGGGAGTGCGATTAATTGTACCACTCCAAAAATTATGATTATTATTATTGCAAGACGGGAACTAATAAAGATACTTATCAAGAATAAGAAATAGAAAACTGATGCACTAAATAAAGTAATCGCAGTAAACCCATTCTCAAGTTCTTTTGATGCAAAAAATTGCCAAGGTACTAATGCCATACCCCACGACCATAATAGATAAGGTATATAGCCCATCCCAATATCACCGGTATAAAATTTTGAGCATACGAAAAATGCAAAAATAAAAGTAGCAACAATTAATAAGTTTGTATAAAGCTGAGAGATGAATACAAACAGGTATGCTAGAAAATTCTTCTTTTCGTAAAAGTGCATAGCAATTCCCATGAATAGTAAACTAGGCATCATTAGTATGGCAAGTATCCAATGTGAAGTAAACATAAGTAGAATACCAATGCCAATTAATCCCCATTCTCCTAAAATTGCTAACCAAATACCTCCAATGATACCACCAACCATATTTAGAATCATAATCGGTAAACTTAAGATTTCTATAATTCTGTTAAACATAATGGATTCCTTTCAATTCAATATTCATTGATGCATTCTGGCCTATTATTAGACAGTATGTCGTATAACGTTATCGGGCTTTGCGAAGTGCGAAGCATTTAAGAGAACTAAGTGAGCCGCAAAGCCTGTGTTAGGCAAGGGTGTAAACTCCGAATGAACAAAGCGAATGAGAGTTCGGCTCGGTAACATATTAATAACTTACTTTCCTCCTTTTTTTAAATTTAATTCTAACTGTACTGTAGTATTTAGAGTCGACTTTTCTAAAAATTCGATTAAGTTCTGCTCGGTTAAAGTTCTTTCAATTCTTTTTTGTGCGATTTCAAAATATTCATCATCAATTTCAATACCTATAAAATTTCTATTAAAGCGTTTAGCTACAACTCCTGTTGTGCCAGAACCCATAAATGGATCAAGAATAGTATCCCCTTCTTTACTTCCAATTAAGATTATTCTCTCCAACAATTTTTCAGGTTTCTCTGTGGGGTGTGGTGTTTTATGTCTTTCTGCAGGTATCTCCCACAAATTTCGCATTTGTTTACCATTACTTAACTTTGTTGCCGTTTCATAGTTAAAAAAATATCTTTTTGATTTACTTGCTACCCATATCAATTCAGTAGAAGGCACAAAGCGATTTTTTTGAATTAGCGGTGGAGCATTGGGTTTAAACCAGATAATGTCATTTATTATCCAAAGATTTAATTTCTTCAAAACTACACCAATAGATGGATGGTTATGCAAAGTCCCTGAGATCCATATTGTTCCATCATCTTTTAGAACCCGCACACATTCTTCAACCCATTTTCTATCTGATCCCTTCGGAAAGAATTGGGACCTGTCATTCAATTGTTTTTTAGTAACCCATCCACAAATAGTCAACTCAAAGTTAGTTTTATTGTAGCTGCAAAAGATATAAACATCAGTTCGATATCTTTTCTGTAACCCCACAAAGTTATTTACATAATACGGTCTTACATCTGTTGTTCTGCCCATTGTCTTTACATCAATTACCAGGCCTTTGTATAGCAAGTCTTGGCCATCATCAAAACCACCTTCTCCTGTAACCCATGGTTCTCCAAACAACTCAGCAATTTGAGATTGACCAATAACACCTGTCAGTTGCTGATCTTTAGTTCCATCAGCATATCCACGTTGACCGAAGTTGTATTGTTCAACCTGGAGAGAGCAGTGGTCTATTAGTTCTTTACGAACTTGAATTTTGAACATTAGAACAAATATGAATCTAGTCTTTCTTTGGCTTTTTTACAATACTCTTCAGAAATGTCAATTCCTAAGTATCTTCTATTGTTAAGACTAGCAACTAATGTTGTTGTCCCAACACCATTGAAAGGGTCGAGTATAATATCATCTTGGTAGCTAAAGAGTTTCAAAACTTTTGTTGCTAGCTCTTCAGGAAACATAGCCGGGTGGTCGAATTCCTTCATTCGTCTTTCTGGAGCAATTGACCACTTACCATAAACCCACTTTTTAAACTCATCACCGCTTATGTCCGCCTTTGATGAATCACCAGATTTTTTTAATGTCCCCTTGCAAAAAACTTCAACAAATTCCCATGTGTACTTCAAATATGGATTACTTGGGCTCTTCCAACTCCCCCATGCAGTATATTTGCAATTATAATTGTTTTTCTCCCATAGTATTTCCCCTTTCCAAATAAGCTTTTTATTCATGAGATAGTTACTAATAATATGATGTGTAGGTATGTAATCTGAGAATAATGGCTGAACATTAACGATAAATCGTCCTCCATACTTTAAAACTCTTACACACTCATCGAAAATTCCAAAGAGTAGTTGAAAATACTTTTCCCAGTGGTGATCGTCATCATTTTTATTGTAATCTAATCCAAAATTGTAAGGTGGTGATGTGAAGATTAGGTCGATGCAATTATCGGGAAGCTGCTTTAACACAGACTTACTATCCGAACAAACTATCTGATTGACATATTGTGAAGGGACTTCATTGTTAGTGTCAGAAAAATCATTGTTTCTTGCATAATAGTATGACTCTCGGTTCTTCTCTTTTTCTTTTCTGTTCACTGTTTTGCGTTCGTCGTTGTAACCTACATAAACCCTTTTTTTGCCTTTCAAACCGTAGCTTCGTATATTAGAAATGGCATTCATCACGTCAGAAAGACACTTATAATCATTAGTCTCTAAAAAGGCGGATATATCATTCTTGAACAACTCATAATCTATACTATTTAAAAAGATTATGATCTGGTTATCGTTTATGTCGAATTTTATGCTTTCTGATCCTTGGCGATTTGACAACTGCATTAACGCTCTCTCTATGGTATTATCTACTGGGCAGGCGCATTCAACGACCAGTTCTTTATATTCTTTCATTTTTACTCCTTAAGATTTCATGCGTTATCACACTGTCTGATACATGTTTACCGAGTATCAGCACTTACAGTTAAATTCATGTATATTTTCTATTTGATCCCATGAACCTTTATTACATTTAGCCACTTTCCCACTTTTACAAGTAAGGTAATTTTCACCTGAAAGATTATATGGAGGGTCTGCAAAGATTAAATCTACAGATTTAGAGTCTAATTGGTTAAGTGTTTCTAAGACATCGCCTTTTAACAGTTTGATCTCAGGCATCTTTAATGACCTCTTTTTCAAATATTCTCTGATAAGCAATTTTAAAATATTCTTGATTTATTTCAATACCAATCCAGTTTCTTCTCAGTCGAGAAGCAACAACACCTGTAGTACCTGTTCCAAAAAATGGATCAAAAACCAAATCATTTTCATCTGATGATGCCAATATGATTAATTCAATCAACTTTTCAGGTTTTTGCGTAGGGTGTATCGCCCTACCATTCTGCCCTTTTATCCTTTCTTTACCTTGAACTATAGGCAATTCAATAAAATCTACAAAGTCTCTTAACTGCTTCGGGTTCCCGTCCTTTGTCTTATGAGGATTATATTCTTTAACTCTCTCATAATTGAACTTCCAATTATTACCTTTCACAAACCAGCAAACATATTCTGTGGAATGAGTAAAAGTTCGTTTCGTTATATTTGGCATAGCATTAGTTTTATACCAAGTTATTATGTTATTTAATAATAATAACTTACATCTAATTCATATGCCACATTATCAGATTCTTTTGAACATACATCAAAGTTTTTATCAAAATAAACTTCATATGAAAATTCTAGACTAGTAATTTCAGGATCAGCATCTTCATCATATATAAAGTCTATATATGAGATTATACTATTTTCTTCATCAGTAAATTGAATACCATTTAACAAATTATTTACCTGATTTAAAATAGGTTCATTTGACAAATTACTGTTATTTGACATAATTATCTCCATATTTCTTTATTATTTAATAAATTAGCTATTATATAAGATTCATTATGTCTATTAAACATTATGTTTGTAAAACAGAATCATCGCAAGCATAATCTATTATTTCGATTAAATCGCTAATCTTAAACAATTTTAATAAAACATCAGCAGGCAATCCCTTTTCTTTATTTTGGATTGCTAATCTTATGTATACATGTATTTCTTTGGTAGTAAATGAATATTTATATAATTTATCTATTATTTCTTTTACATCATCATCAGTTAAGAAAACTTTATTATATTGCTTTAATATATTAATTAAATAAGAATATAACAACAACATTCTATCATTCATATTATTTATTGTATGATATTTTTCTATTATAGGATAATACAACTCGTCTAATACATTCATTCCATTACAATACAATATATATAATTCATCTATATTATAATTACTATATTTCTTAGTTAATGTATCATAAATTTCATTTTTACCATCTTCACTTCTATAACATTTTATATTCAAGTTTCTTAAATAATTAATATCAAATTTAACAGGTGAACAACTTAATTTATCAACATCAAATAGTTCTATCATTTTATCTATAGAATATATCTCATTATCTAATGGTAATGAATTGCCTAATCTAAATATATAATTTAAAATAGCTAATTTAGAATAATCACGGTCAATAAAATAATTAATAGATAAAGAATTATCTCTTTTAGATAACTTCTTACCGTCCATGCCCATAATTAATGGTAAATGATAAAATAAAGGTTTATCCCATCCAAAACAATCATAAAGATAAGAATGATATGGCAAAGTAGATAACCATTCCTCACCTCTAAATACAACACCAATATTCATTAAATGATCATCTATTACAGATGCTAAATGATATGTAGGATAACCATCAGATTTTAATAATACAATATCAGTTAAATTATTTTTATTTAAAACAAATTCTTTATTTCTTAGATTATCATAACCCATTATACTATCTACATCTTTCAAATTTAATCTAATACAATTATTATCTACATAAGCCAATCCTTTGAAAACTAATAAATCTGCATATTCTTGATAAATATCTAATCTGTTAGATTGATAGTATAATTCATCATATATAAGATTAAAGTAATTTAATACTTCTATAATATTATTTACTGCTTCTGCATTATACCTCTTTCTATCTGTATCCTCTATCCTTAATATAAATTTCCCATTATTTTTTTTAGCATATAGATAACTAAAAAGTGCAACCCTAAGATTACCTATATGCAAACTAAAACCTGTTGGACTCGGTGCAAATCTTGTATTATTATTCATTATAACTCCTTATATTTCAGAGGAATATAAAAAATGGCACCCCAGGCGGGCCTCGAACCCGCAAAACCCGGTTTTAGAGACCGGTAGCTCTACCATTCGCTCACTGGGGCATACACACTATAAAATATGTTTTTAAAAAAGAGTTGCCTAAGTCTAACCCATGCAACTCTATTAAATTAATTAAATTTTTATAATTTCAATTCTTTGATATCTATATCATTTTTAACATATCTAAAGAAATGAATATTTTTAACTTCATAAACCTGAAACAGGGCAGTAACCAGAATAGTTTCAGGAAGAGTTATAGAATGCCTTACTTTATATTCATCATAATAAGAAACATAAAAATTTCTGTTTACAACCAAAGAAAAAATTTGTACTTTCATAGATGGTACTGGAGCCATTACATCAATTTTATAAGTTTGATCCCAGTATTCAAATCCGGGCTTAATATTGGTATATTGTAAGCCCTCATAAAGTGTTAATTCATTTAATCTTTTCACTCCCTCTTCATCTATAAGGGAATGATCCTTCAACATATTAATGAATTCCTTTCTTTCCATTTGAAACTCCTTTTGATTTTGATATACATATATTATAACTCGAAAATCCCAAAATGCCGAATTTATTTTTAGATTTTGGGATATAAATTAAAAAAATATTTGAAATCATATGAAGAATCATATAACACAAAGACCTCAAATTCAATTTAGTAAATAAATTTATATAAAAAATCATAGCTTTAAATTATCAATCAACTTCAAAAATATCTTTAAATTATCGATTACTTCTTCTTCTTTACATATTTCTTCCACTTCAAATCTAAAATTATTAAATCTTTCAAATTTTTTTATATCTTCATAATTTATAATTTTAAATTCATAAGCAGCATAATATACATCTTTATATTTTGATACAATAATATATATCAAGTATTTGTTTTCTTCAGATTCTATATTATATTCAAAACTAAAAAACAAATTCATATTATTATCTACTTGTTTATCGGTTAGAATCTTTTTAGATAAATTATTACTATTGACATAATCCATCAATGACTGTTTAATTAAATTATAATCCATTGATCTCCTCCAAATATGATTTAACTATATTAAATAAAGTATTAATAGAAATATTAATATTATTTATCATTTTATCTATATCTAAATAACTTGTTTTCATTAAACTAAAGGATACAAATTCTTCGTTATTTTTTAATATACTAACTTTACTAAATATAATCATAGAATTTTCATTATCTAATGGTGATGTTATACTTACATTTCCTTCTAAACAAAAATTATTGTTTATTTTAGATATAAAAATAACATCAATAAAATCATCCTCTAATGCATAGAAATATTTTAATACAATACCATCCCAGTTTCTTATCAAAGCCTCATAAGCCTTGTTAATAATTAATATGTTATTGTTCATAAATTAACTCCTTCATAGTTATATTATTTTACTAAAAATGGTGGAGGTGTCGGGATTTGAACCCGAGTCCAGAAAAGCATCAAAATGGGACAATTACTTACATACTTAGTTTATTGTTTCTATATCAAATTCTTTAACAGCTACAACAAACAAAAGCTATTAAGAATTTACCTTATATACTACTTTAACTATCAAGGCAATTTCGTTAAGTAGATTGATTATGTTCCATCCGCTCTAAATTACAAACCAATAAACTCATTTAAAGTAGTCTGCTCACGCAGCAAGTTGCATATTGTTGTTTATTTTTATAAATTGGAACTTTTTTAAGAAGTGTCCCACTTCTGTATGTTGCCCCATTAATCCACTTCCTGTCGATACCAAATTCACCCCCATATTATAATTATTTTATAGTATAATTTAATGAATTATTTTTTTATATCTTCTTTATTTTTCAATTGAGAAAAAGTATCTTCCCATCCACAAAGATAAGAGGCTCTTCTGCATCCTTCTTTTATCATATCTCTTATGGAATTAGGAGGCAAACTATCCCAAGAATTATACTTAAAGGTTTTAAAGGTTTCTGCAAAACAAACTTTATCTTGCATGTCAATTTTGATAATTTGCCTAATAGATACAAGGAATGTGTTTTGATTTCTGTCAATATGAAAAATTTTAATAACAATATCTCCTACAGCCACAGGAACAAGGGCTGAAGCCGCATTATTTTTGAACTTATAAATAGCAGTTTTGGGGTGCCATTTAGAATTTAATATAATCTGATAATCATTTCTATTTATCTTACCTTCTTTCATTACAGGTAATCCACTTTTAGAAATCCCATATAAATCCATTACTAATTTATGGATAATATTTATATCTTCATTATTATTTTCACTGTTATTTTCATATTCCCAGGGCTTAGGAGACACCCAATTTTCTAAATTGGCGTAAAAAAGTTTTCTGCAATGATATAAATAAGAACGAGAAATTGCAGATTTAATTGCTGTCTTTAAAAATTCAGGAGGAGTATTTTTCCACTCAAAGATAGTTTCTTCACTTGTATCAAAACGTACACCCTCATAATCTTCTGCTAACATTTTTTTATTTTGTATATCAAATCCTAACACTTTTTTTACTATTATTTCATTGACAAATCTTCCGTTTTCATAATCATGCCAACGACTATTATATATAATGAAATCCCCGGGTTCTAATTTAAGCAATGCGGAAATATGACCCGCAAGACAAATTTCCTCATACCAAATAGGAGATTTCTTTTCTCCTTTAGAATCACAAACAATTGTAGCACATCCAGTAGAAGAATATCCGCCACCCCACTCCATAAAACAAGGAGTTCCATCATAAAGAATTAATAAAACATTACTCTCTATAATAATAGAAACCTTTCTTGCAATATCTGTTGAATCAAATAACTCTTGCAATGTTATTTCCATTTTTTGAACTCCTTTATTTTATTCATTATATATTATAACTCAAAAACTTCAAAATACCGAATTTATTTTCATCTATTTTTCAGTTTAATTATGATTAAGCCTATAAAACTGATTATCAATTTTATAATGAAAATAAACAAATTTAATAATAGTCCACCGAGAAACCATATAATCTTAAATCCACCTATAAAAATAAATATGATTCCAATAGCAATTAAAATATAAATTAACATTTTATTTATTACTCAAATTATGCATAGATTTAAATATATTTTGAATTAGTGACCACGCACCCTTGATTCTTAAAAACCCTTTATAATGACCCTTATGAAGAATAGTGCCATTAATATCTTTAATTTCATATATGTAATTTCCTATTATATTATCTCCTGTGCTATCATTAATAATGACCATTTCTCCAATTTTCTTTTTATCTTCTGAGTTCCATCTACTTTATAAATGTCAAATTCATTTATATTTTTATTAGTTATTCCTATCTGATATTCTATTCCACCAGTGTGTTGATGGCTAAAATGTTTATTTTCTCTTACTTCCTCTGATAATAAAACCCAGTAAACTATTTTATCAATCCAAACGCCAATAAATATAAAAGCATTACAGAAATTTGGTTTTAACTGTTGAAAATTCATCCAAAATGGTTCATTCGAATTATAACTAATGGCTTTAGATAAAATACTTCCTCTTTTTTTTGTATTTATTGCTCTACTTGCTTTTACTTCTAATTTAATCCCTTCAATCCAAAGGTCGTATTGATTGTTAAATTCGGGGTCTAATGTTTTATCTGGTTTTTTAAATCTATTATCTAAACTTATAATATGTTGTTCTCCCCATATTTGACCAAATATTCTTGGAGCTAATCCATATAATTGAAGATTTTTGTTTGAATTAATATAACTATTTCTTAAAATTTCATAATCACAAAAGGTAATTATCCCTCTATCTCTAAAAAACATAAGCATATATTCATATTCACTAAAAGGAAAAACAGAGGATAAACTTTCTAAACGATTTTTCAGAAATTTTCTATCACCGTTTTCAAGGTTGTTTGCTAAATTATTTAAATATTCTTTTAATTGATTTAAATCCATAAATTAAATTCCTTTGTTTCAATTTCAGGAAAAGGATTTTCCCATTGCCAACCAGTCTTTCCTGTCATTCTTAGATGTTCTAATCGTCTAATAGATATTTCAGCATATATGGGATCAATATCAAATGTATAAACCTTTCTTTTAAATTTTTCTCCCGCAATCAAGGTTGTGCCTGAATGAGAAAAGAAATCAACAATAATGTCTCCTTCTTTACTTCCTGATAAAATTATTCTTTCAATTGCTTTTAGAGGTTTCTGACCATAACAACCAGGAACATTTTCTTCCATTCTATAAAAGACTTGTTGAATATCTACCCAAACATTCCCTGCCCTGATATATTTAGATTTGCTTCTTTCTATATTTTCAGTTAACTGACCATTTACTTCTTTATAATAGCCTCGCAATATTTTTGGTATATCTGTATATTCAGCTTCCACATTAAATTCTGGATTACCTTTAATATAATAAAGAAGCTCTTGTCTTACCCACATCCAATTTTTCTTAGTGCCATAACCTCTTTGATTTCTCATTGTAATAATATTTTTAGGTTTTAATTCCTTATAATTTCTCATCATTATAATAAAATCGGGTAAAGGTTGAAAATTATCCTTATAGTCCATCCCTAACCATATATATAAATGAGCATCATTTTCCATAATATCAATTGCATTATCAATCCAAGCTTTAGAAAATTTAATGTATTCATCAATATCTTTTTTGAATAAATTAGAGGTATTACTATTACCGACTGCAATATTATAAGGTGGATCGTTAATTATTAGTTTTGTCTTAATGTCATTCATAATTTTTTTTACATGCCTTGAATTTGTTGCATCTAAAACACCTACTTTATGGCCATATATAGGATCTTCCCATATTTCTCCATATTTAAGACGACATAAAGGAAGTAATTCTTTCTTTAATTCATCATTTGTATCTAACCTCGGTAATTTCTCTTTAGTATCGTTTACAATTTGTTCGCTTTCTTTTAATTCAGGGAAGATGATTGTCATTTGGCTTTCATTTCTCATTTTATAACCTCATATTTAAAATGCTATCATTATAATTTAATATGATTTTAAACTAATATAAAATTTTAAATAAATTAGATGACCATAATGTGTCAAGTTTTTTATTATCTTCTAAAGATAGAAAATTATCTTACAATTACATCTATATATAGTTAAAGTTTGTTCTATAAAGCATAATAAGATATTTCCAATAAAAAATCTGGACAAAATTCAGCTTATCACACATAAAGAATTAAAGGCTAAAGAGGAAGGTAAAGTTATGGAAGATCATAATTCCGACGACCTTATAAAG
>Ga0255344_1006294_pt1 | contig 10844 bp, 9 predicted proteins | sample wastewater_treat_5_FD_192414 | JGI IMG/M metagenome (GOLD analysis project Ga0255344, IMG submission 192414) | Wastewater microbial communities from Lulu Island WWTP, Vancouver, Canada - plant18 | ecosystem: Engineered > WWTP > Wastewater > Unclassified | place: Canada: Vancouver, British...
CTAAGTTGCAAATTTTCCCAAAAATGTTCTTGATTAATATTGGGATTTTTGTAAACAGCCACTAAATCTAAAGGTCTTAAATAAATGGCTTGTTTCTCAATGGTTTTTTCGGGATAAAAAATCAGAACCACACTCAACACTAACGAAAAGGCAATCAAAAACAACAATATTACTCGCCAAGATAAATTCTTCACTGCTTAATTCTAACTCGATTTTTTATCAGCTGTCACGCTTAGTTTTAATTCCGCCAGTTGTTCTTTACTAACGGAACTGGGAGCATCCATGACGCTTGTGCGGCCGCTAGCAGTCATAGGAAAAGCCATCGTTTCTCGCAAATTATCTTCACCAGTGATCAACATTAACAAACGATCGATACCAAAGGCTATCCCTCCATGGGGCGGGGTGCCCAGTTTAAAAGCTTTTAACATGTGACCAACACTCTCTTCAATTTCTTCATCACTATAACCCATTATTTTAAAAGTTGCCCTCAATACTTCGGGCCGATGAGCACGTAAACTACCTCCACCCACCTCATAGCCATTGCAAACTAAGTCATATTGACTAGCAATGATTTGTTCAACATTCTTGCCTGCCAAATGATTGTCCAAATGTTCAGGAATTGGATTTGAAAAGGGATTGTGAGTAAAAGTCCAATTACTTTTACTGTCCAAAACTTCTGCTCGATCGGCTTTGTTAACTTTTTTGAAAAAAGGAAAGTTAACTACCCAAGCAAAAGCTAACACTCCTCGTTCTTTATCTTCAGCTGTACGCAAATCAAAACGATCAGCGCCATATTTCTCCATCGCTTCTTGATAAGTCACTACTGGAAACTGTTGATCTTTGATTTGCACGTTTAACTGCTGGCAAACTTTTTTCACTAAATTTTCTAAAAGTTGCATGATTGTTGGCTGATCAATAAAACTCAGCTCAATGTCTAGTTGAGTAAATTCAAAACCTCGATCAGCCCGCAAATCCTCGTCACGAATACAACGCGCAAATTGGAAATATTTTTCAAAACCAGCTGCCATTAATAATTGCTTGTACTGTTGGGGACTTTGGGGCAAAGCATAAAATTTTCCAGGATAAAAACGGGAGGGGACAATAAAATCTCTAGCTCCTTCTTTGGTTGATTTGGTTAACATTGGAGTTTCAATCTCCACAAAATCCTGATCAATTAATTCTTGACGAAAACTATTAATTAATTTTGATCTGAGGCGTAAATTTTTTTGTAAACGCTGACGTCTTAAGTCTAAATAACGATACTGTAAACGCAGTTCTTCATTAATTTCTAAACCAGAACTATTAATACTAATCGGTAATTCGATACTTTTATTTAAAATTTGGTAATCTTCAACGAACACCTCTATCTCACCTGTGGCCATTTCTTGATTCACCAGTTTTGCCGGGCGCTTATTAATTTGACCAATCACTTCTACGACCGATTCAATGGTCAAATCCTTTAATTTATCATTAATGCCAACACACTGAATTAAACCAGTTTCATCGCGTAAATCAATAAAAGTAACTTTTCCATGATCACGTTTATTAGCCACCCAACCGGCTAATTTGACAGTTTCGCTAACTTTGTTTTTGCTATCGATGACGGTAGTCCGACTTAAATTTAATTTTGACATAAACTGTTTTATTATAAAGCCTAATTGACAGTTTTTGCTTAATAAAATCAGCCATAATAGTAAATTAGCCCACTTGAGGAAAATCGATTACTGACCAATTATCATTGACTGGGATCTTGTTTCTTTATGAACGGCACAGACGTTAACAACCTGATTAGTGAGGACCACCTGATTTATGACCATCGGCCAATAGTTGACCAGACCCCGATCGATATTCTTCAATTTTGTGAATTCTTTTTTCCATTTGTTTTTTGCGGGTGGTACTTAATGTATCAAAGTTTTTTTGTAAACTTTCAATGCTTCTGCCAAATTTTTGAAACTCTTCATCAAATTTAACCCATTCACCACTAAAAGCTTCAACTTGTTTAATCACTTCTTGAATTTTTTTACCAACCATAAAGTTCCGGTAGCTTTCCATCACAGTTCTAGCCACCACTAAAAAGCTAAAGGGTGAACACAAAATCACTTTCTTAGCTAGCGCTTCATCAATAATATCGGGCAGCTTTTGATTAATAAAAGAAAAAATCATTTCGTTGGGCACAAAGAGGATGGCATAATCCAAGGTGTCGCTTTCAGGAGAAATATATTCAGCAACCTTTTCCACTTTTAGTCTAAGGTCCCTTGCAAATTGCTGTAAATGATTTTTTTTCTCAGTTTTATCATCAGTATTGGCCATTTTCTGAATTTCCTGATAAGGAAATTTAACATCCACCGCTACATTACGTTTGTCGGGAAGCAGCAAGGTGATATCTGGTATTAAGTTAGAAGAGCTTTGTTTTGTTTGTCGTACATAATGCACGCCTTCTTGTAAGCCATTGGCCTGTAATAAATCTTCGATAATACGCTCCCCCCAGGCTCCTCGGGTTTGATTGTTGTCTAATATCTTAGCTAATTTCTCTGTAGAAACTTTGAGATCCTTGGTTAAAACCCGGTGATCTTCAATCGCCGTTGCCACTCGACCAATTTTATCAATCTGTTGTTTCTCAATTTCTCTAATTTCTTTTTGCCGTTGTTCCAAATCTTCTTGTAGTTGCTTAACTAATTTTTCGATAGTTGCTTGTTTGTTGGCTAAATCAGTTTTTAATAAATCCTGCTCACTCTGTAAAATGTTTTTGCTTTGATAGGCAATTTTGTTAGCTGTCATGCCAAACACTTTATTCACCGTCGACTCTAATTTTTCATCCAAGATTTTTTCATCCTCAATACTCTTTTGTGATTTTTTCAGTAAAAAAAATAAAAGAAAAGAGACTAATAAAATTAAGATGGCCAAAGAAATGATAATGACAAGATTCATATTCTTTAAGTATACTAAAACTATGGAAACTACCCAAACCCAAAAAAAACTGCGGGGACACTCCCGCCTGAAAACGCAGGCAATTCCTGTTGACAGAAGAAAAATTCGAAAAGCCAAAAATAGCAATTCGCTGCCAGATCTCATCTTGGCTTTAGTCTGTTTCCTCGCCTGGCAATACTTAATGTTTTACACGTCACCCAATGATGTGGCTAATCTGCTTTATGCTAATTCTTACTTGCCCTTTGTTATATTAATATTTTTCACTGTTTTCTTTTTTTTAAAATTCGCTCTAAAGAAAGTGCGTCTAGCTTTTTGTCTAGCTTTTGAGTTACTGATTATGCTGGTTTTTCATTTACAAAATCTCGATTTTAACTATTACTGGGTAATAATCTTAACCATCCCCCCATTCATCTGGCTTATTGTTAACCAGATCGAGAAAAGACTGCTATAATGAGAGGTTCTATGAGTAAAACTTTTTATGTGACCACCACTCTGCCTTACGTGAACTCATCACCACATATTGGTTTTGCTTTAGAAATTGTTGAAGCTGACGTGATTGCTAGATATCATCGAGAGATATTAAATGAACAAGTAATTTTTAATACCGGCACTGATGAGCACGGGCAAAAAATTGCTGATCAAGCCAAGGCTAAAGGTCTTGATCCGCAAGACTACTGCGATCACTTTGCTCAACAGTTTCAAAACTTAAAAAATGAATTAAATTTGAGTAACACTCATTTTATCCGCACCACCAATCCTAAACATAGTGCTGCTGCTCAAGAATTTTGGCGACGTTGCCGAGCAAATGGCGATATTTATAAAGCTAATTATCCAGTTAAATATTGTGTTGGCTGTGAACTAGCTAAAACTGCTAGTGAATTGGTCGATGGTTGTTGCCCCCTTCACCCCGATTTAGCATTAGAATTGCGAGAAGAAGAAAACTATTTTTTCAAATTTAGTCGTTATCAAAAAGATTTATTAAAACTTTATGAAACCAGGGAGGATTTTGTTAAACCGGTCAGCCGCTTTAATGAAATTAAAGCTTTTGTTAGCAACGGTTTAGAAGATTTTAGTATTTCCCGCCTCAAAAAGAATATGTCTTGGGGCGTACCCGTACCTGATGATGAAGAACATGTGATGTACGTCTGGTTTGATGCTTTGGTCAATTACATCTCGACCCTGGGTTGGCCAGAGGACTTAGCCAATTTTCAACAATTTTGGCCAGCAGTCCAAGTGGCTGGTAAAGACAACCTGCGTCAACAAGCTGCCATGTGGCAGGCCATGCTCATGTCGGCTGGTTTACCCAACTCTCAACAAATTTTGATCAATGGTTTTATTGGTGTCGATGGCCAAAAAATGAGCAAATCTCTCGGCAATGTGATTAAACCCAAGGAAATGGTAGAGCGTTATGGCATTGACGCTAGTCGTTATTTACTGATCAAACTCGGAACTTTTGGCGAAGACATGGATGTTAGTTGGGAAAAATTTGATCAGGCTTATAATGCTTCTTTAGCTAATGGACTAGGCAATTTATGTTCTCGTTTGGCAAAATTGGCTAATTTAAATGATTTATCAATTAATTATCAGGCCAAAGTTCCGCCACAGTTCAAAAAATTGATGGATAATTATGAGCTAACTGCCGCCTTAAATCTATTAGATGAAGGTCTCGGGCAAATAGATCAATACTTGGCTAAAGAAAAACCTTGGCTCAGGGAAAATCATAATCATCAGGAGGTAGTAACTCAAGCTATTTGTTCACTATTAGATGTTAATCAGGCCATCCAAATTTTTATGCCAGAGACTGCGATAGCTATCAACAAAAAGTTTAATAAAAATAAAATTAGTCCTTTTACCCAGGGTCTATTTAAACGAATTTAACAAAAGAATAATAATCATGCCAATTTTTGATACCCATTGTCATTATAATTTGGAACCTCTTTATAGCGGGCAGGCGATTTATTTTGACATTGACGAAAATGATCCAATTTTACAAAAAAACTGGCGAGATCACTGGCAAACCGCGCAAAAAAATGGCATTAAACAGGCCCTTATTCCTGGGGCTGGATTAACCAGTAGTCGCTTAGCTGTTGATATTGCCCAACAAGAACCAAATCTCTATGCAAGTGTGGCCATTCACCCCTTACGCGTGGCAAAGATTGATTTTGCTTCAGCGACTGAAGAGATTGAAAAATTGAGTCAAAACCAAGCTGTAGTCGCTATTGGCGAAACTGGTCTCGATTACTTTCATTTGGCGAAAGAAGATTCAGAAAAAGTTAATAATATTAAACAAGATCAAGAACGATTATTTATCAACCACATTCAACTAGCGAGTCAAAACCAATTAACCCTGATTGTTCATGTTCGAGATGAGGGTGAAGCAGCTTATTGGCGTATTTTGGAAATTTTAGATCAATATTGGCCAGCTGAGGAAAATATTATTTTTCACTGCCTTTCTGGACCAATAAATTACGTAAAAAAAGCCATGAAGATTAAACATAGTTATTTTGGCTTTGATGGTAATTTAACTTTCAAAAATGCTCATTATTTAAGAGAACTTTTTCAATTGTTAAATCAGCAATCACCAGACAAAATTTTACTAGAAACTGATGCTCCCTACCTTGCCCCTACACCTTATCGTGGCCAAATTTGTCAACCGGTTATGATAGGTGAATTAGCTAACTTTGTGGAAAAAGATTTGGCAGGCAACTTAGAACAAATCTATCAAAATTCGCTAAGAGCTTTTAAATTAGAAAATAATGGATAAATGAGTTAATGATTAAACGCTACTTTCGTCGCCATCCTATCCGCACCAAACGGGCATTAGAAATTTTGCCAGGATTTACTTCTTGGTTTTTAATTTTATTTCCTATTTGGGGTTCTTTTTTAGTGCCAAAATTCGTTGCTTACTACGTAATTATTTTCGCCGTCTATTGGCTGTACAGATCAATTAATTTGGCCATTTTTGCTGGTATCGCGCAAAACAAAGTCAGAAAAAATTCCCAAAATGATATTTTGCCTCAATTAAAAAAACAATTTCCCAAACGGTGGAATACAATTCACCACTTAATTATTATTCCGACTTTTCAAGAACCTCTGGGCACGCTAGAAAATACTTTGACTGGACTAAGTAAACAAAGTTTTCCCCGTCAAAATATTCACGTTATGCTTTCTTTTGAAGAAAGAGAAGGAATAGAAGCAGATAAAAAAGCTGCATATTTACAGAAAAAATTTGCTAAAGTTTTTGGTCATCTCTGGTCGACTAAACACCCTGATATCAAAGGCGAAATTAAAGGCAAGTCATCAAATACGGCTTGGGGAGCAAAGAGGGCCAAACAACTGCTAGTGGATGAAAATGGCATTAACATTGACAACGTCACTATTACCAGCGAAGACGCAGATGCAGTTTTACACCCCTATTATTTTTCATTTTTAACATATAGCTTTTTGACTAGTGATAAACCTTATAACAAAAGTTGGCAGGCGGCGATTTGTTTTTACAATAACATCTGGCAAGTGCCAGCCCCAATCCGGGTGTTGGCAGCTACGCAATCCGTTACTCAAATTTATATTTTAGCGAGACGTGATCGTTTAATTAATTTTTCCACTTATTCAGTTTCCTTAAAACACATTGAAGATATTGGCTATTGGGATACTGATGTTATCCCAGAAGATTATCGACTGTTCTTTAAATCCTATTTTGCCAAAGGTGGCGATTTTGAAGTGGAGCCAATCTTCTTACCGATTTACGCTGATGCTGCCCAATCAACCGGTTTTTGGAGCAGTATGCGCAATCAATATGAACAAATTAAACGCTGGGCTTGGGGAGTGAGTGATGATGCCTATATTATCCGCCACTACGTGCTCAATGATAATGCCCCCTTCATCGATAAAACCCTCAGAGTTCTACACATCATTGAAGATCATTTTTTATGGCCAGTTAACTGGTTTGCCGTCACTGTCTCAGCGATGTTACCTCCATTACTTAATCAACAATTTAATCGCACCATCATTGGTAAAACTTTGCCCCAAGTAACTTCCACTCTATTAACCATGTCAATGATTTCGATGCTTTCGATTTTCATCATCGATGCTAAAAATCGACCACCGAGACCTAAAAAAAATTTGTGGTCATATATCAGTCAGCCTTTAGAATTTTTATTGATTCCAGTTGTCGGCTTCTTTTTTAGTGCCTTACCGGGCATGGATGCTCACACTAGGTTGATGTTTGGCAAATATCTCGAATATCGAGTGACTGAAAAAGTGGCCAATCCCCAAACAAACAAGTAAAACAAAGTAGCACTTGCACTATTAGCTTTTTTCCAGATAAAATGGAAAGTATGTCATTTAAAAAAACCATCAAAAAAATTGATCTTTTTCTTGATCAGCAAACCGCTTTGTTTATTAACTTGTTTTTGTTAGTCTTACTCAGAATTCCTAACTTTTTTGAACCATATTGGTACGGAGATGAAGCCATTTACTTGACCGTTGGCAATGCACTCAATCATGGTGGAAAACTTTACACAACCATCATTGATCATAAAACCCCGTTGATTTATCAATTTGCCAGAGTACCCAACCAATTTTACTTCCGCTTACTCAATTTGGTTTGGATGGTCGTAGCCACTACTTTTTTCTGGCTATTTGCTAAAAAATTATTTAAAAAAGAACTACCCAGTTTTATCGCTACACTAATCATGGTGCTGTTAACCAGCCTTCCCTGGCTCGAAGGAAATATTCCCAATGGAGAATTGTTTGTTTTGGGCTTTGTCATAGTTGGAGCTTTTTTATTTTCGCAAACTCAAATCTGGCAGAACTTTTTTAGCAAAAAAATCAGCTGGCCCAAAGAAAAGAAAAAAGAATCTTTATTATTATTTGCTTCTGGCGTGCTTTTCTCTCTCGGAATTTTAACCAAAGTTCCAGCGTTATTGGATCTAGTGCCATTCTTGTCGATTTTTGCCTTATTGCTTTTAGCAGATGCTCTCAAAGTCAATAAAACATTCAAAGATTGGCAAAAGACTTGCGGTCAATTGCTATGGAGATTATTATATTTCTCTGCTGGCATTGTAGTACCTATTTTAATTTCTATCATTTATTATCAAGCAATTGGATCGGGACGAGATTATTTGGAGTATGGTCTTTTATATAATTTGCGGTATAGCCAATCTTGGAACCCATCATTTAACTCTGCCTTTATGGATTTTTCATTTTCTTTGCTCGGTAAAACCCTTTATTTTTTCTCATTTTTGATTTTAATTGCTCTAAACAGTACAGAATTAAATAAACGTTTTCAATTTTTAAGCATATGGTTCGCCGCAACCCTCTATGCCACTTTGTTATCGAATCGTCCATACCCGCATTATTTTATCCAAATGGTTCCCCCATTTGCCTTACTCTTAGTAGAAATGGGTAGTCACTTTCAGAAGAAGCTTGTAGGTGTAAAAAAGCACTACAAGAGTCTTGTCGCTGGTTTAGCTCTAATCTCTTTGACTATTTTTGTGATGCTCACTTTAGGTTTTAAACCTTATTCAACAAGTAAATACTATAGTCAGTTTTGGCGAATGGCCACTGGGCAAATTGCAAAAGCGGAGTATGACTACTCTTTTAATAATCTAACCAGAGATAATCAAAAATTGGCCACCTTAATTGACGAATTAGCTTTAGAAAAGATTTTTATTTGGGGAGATAATGCTATGCTTTATGCTCAAACCAAAACCGTGCCAACTTCACGCTTTACTGTTGCTTTTCACATTAAAGATTTTGCCGATTACGAGGGCACTTTGGCTCAGATCAAAGAGGAAGAACCAAAGTTAATTGTCGTCATGAAAAACGATCAGCATACTTTTCCTCAGTTGAATACTTATCTAAAAGAAAACTACTTAGTAAATTCACAATTTGATCATGTCAACTTATTTCTGAAGAAATAAAAGCTTTCAAAATAAGGTTTATAATATGGTTATGGACGTTAGCTTCAGAGATTCTGCTAGTCGAAAAAAAGAGTTTAAATATTTAACTTTTTTACCAAAAAATTTCCGTCAATTAGCTCTTTATGCGCTTATTGCTAATATTAGTACTCTTGCTCTTTCACTAATCTTTTTTTCTTCATTACAAAAAACCATCCCCCTGTTTTATTCCTTACCTGACGACCAACAATTGGTCAATCGAGAATTGATTTTTATATTACCGGGGATGTCCACTCTGATTAATGCCTTGCACTTCTTCATTATCAAAAAATTTAAAACTGCTCATCCCACCATTTTGCAAGTTTTTCTACTAAGCACGGTAGCCATCCAAATTTTAATTCTAGCAATTTTATTGCGATTACTTATTATTCTTAATTAAGTTATGTGGCCATTAATTATTAGTTTTCTGATTAGCTTTAGCTTGGGACCATTGGTGATAAATTTTTACCAAAAACATCACTGGGTTGATGACCCTAAAAAAAATCATCATGTTAAAGTTACTCACACTAAACCTGTGCCTCGAGGCGGTGGCATCTTAATTTTTATTGCAGTGTTTTTAAGTTCTATTATTTTTTTACATTTTGATAAATATTTAATAGCAATTTTTTTAGGGGCTTTCATTCTAACTATTGTTGGCATTATTGATGACATTTTTAATATTAGCCCGTACTGGCGCCTCTTAACCGGTCTGTTAGCCACTTTAATCGTGGTTGGTTCCGGTATTGGCATTGCCTATGTAAGTAATCCTTTGGGACCTGGTGTCATTCACCTCGATCAACCGCAACTACACTTTGTCTTATTTGGTGAAGAAAGAAACATTTGGCTCCTTTCTAGTGCTTTTGCCATTTTATTTATTATGTGGAATATGAATATTATTAATTGGTCAAAGGGAGTAGATGGACAATTGCCGGGTTTTGTCATGGTGGCTTGTCTTTTTATTGCAGTTTTAGCCAATAGTTTTCAAGATGCTCCTAGCCAATTTAATGTTGCTCAACTGGCCTTAATCGTCTCAGGCGCTTTTGCTGGCTTATTGTATTGGAATTTTTATCCGCAAAAAATTATGCCTGGCTATGGAGCAGGCTCGCTAGCCGGTTATTTTTTAAGTGTTTTAGCCATTCTTTCTGGAGCGAAAGTGGCGACTACGTTGATGGTCTTAGCCATTCCTACTGCCGATGGTATTTTTACAATCGTTAGAAGAATTTTAGCTGGTAAATCACCATTTTGGGGTGATAGAGGTCATTTACACCACAAACTAATGGACAACTTTGGCTGGGATCCGCGTCGCATTAGCATTTTTTATATTTTGACTAGTTTTTTTATGGGTTTTTTATCTTTGTTTCTTAACACTACCGGTAAAATTATTAGCATTGTTCTTGTTAGTTTGTTTGTTTTTGCTTTTTTGATTTATAATAAGCTCAGAAAATGAAATCATTTTTTAACAGTCAGTTATTCCTTTTGCTTAAAACAGCTCGGCCCAAACAGTGGTTAAAAAATTTTGCTCTCTATGCCGCTTTAGTTTTCTCTGGATTTTTCTTTTATAAGCCAGAAGATGGTCCATCATATTTTTACTTAGTTTCTTACGCCTTTATAATTTTTTGTTTGCTTACCAGTAGCACTTATATTCTCAATGATTTGTTTGATATTGAAGCTGATCGTAAACACCCCTTCAAAAAAAATCGACCTTTAGCATCTGGCAAACTATCAATTCCCACAGCGATTTTTGCCATAGCGTTTTGTTTAGCTCTAGTGTTTTGGCTAAGCTTACCTCTAACTTTAGTGTTTAAGCTTTTGATTTTTGCTTACTTAATTTTACAAATCCTTTACTCATTGTATTTCAAGCAAATTGCTATTCTAGATATCATCTCTATTGCTGCTGGATTTTTAATTAGAGTTTATGCGGGAGCAGTGGTGGTGAACTTACACATGAGTGTTTGGTTTTTATTGACCGTAATTTCC
>Ga0255344_1006301_pt1 | contig 10827 bp, 10 predicted proteins | sample wastewater_treat_5_FD_192414 | JGI IMG/M metagenome (GOLD analysis project Ga0255344, IMG submission 192414) | Wastewater microbial communities from Lulu Island WWTP, Vancouver, Canada - plant18 | ecosystem: Engineered > WWTP > Wastewater > Unclassified | place: Canada: Vancouver, British...
AAGACCATAATGATATGTAACAGCGGCTCGTTCATCAATCCCGGCGCGGCGGTACCCAATATGCCTATGCCCGCTAAGGAGGATCTCAATAAGATACATACTCCGACGCTCTATCTGCTTGGCGGACCATCGGACATAGCTTACGAAAACGGTATGGATGACTTCAACCGTATAAATCATGTTCCGGTTTTTGCAGCTAACTATCCTGTGGGTCACGGAGGCACATACGGACAGCTTCACGGCGGCGAGTTTTCGGTTGTGGCTCTGGCATGGCTGCAGTGGCAGCTCAAGGGCGATAAAGAGGCCGGTGCCATGTTCACGGGCAGTCCCTGCGGTCTGGCGTCACGCCCCGACTGGACGGTTGACAAGAAGAATATCGATTAAATTATCAGAATAAAAAAAGAGAAGAAAGAAGAAAGATGAAAGGAATTGTTTTGGCCGGCGGCAGCGGAACGCGCCTTTTCCCCATTACCAAGGGGGTGAGCAAGCAGATGCTTCCCGTTTATGACAAGCCGATGGTATATTACCCTATAAGTGCGCTCATGCTTGCGGGCATACGGGAGATACTTATCATATCCACTCCTCAGGATCTGCCGGGGTTCCAACGTCTACTTGGCGACGGGTCGGACTTTGGGGTGAGTTTTGCATATGCCGAACAGCCCAGTCCCGACGGTCTGGCGCAGGCTTTCATAATAGGCAGGGAGTTTATTGGCGATGACTGCGCATGTATGGTACTTGGGGATAATATTTTCTATGGCAGCGGTTTCACGGGCAAACTCAGGGAGGCTGTGCGTACCGCCGAAGAGGAGGGCAAGGCTACCGTCTTCGGATACTGGGTGAGTGATCCGGAGCGTTACGGTGTAGCCGAGTTTGATGATGCCGGCAACTGCCTTTCAATAGAAGAGAAGCCGGCCAAACCCAGGAGCAACTATGCGGTGGTAGGACTCTATTTCTACCCCAACAAGGTGGTCAGGGTGGCGCAGGAGATCAAGCCGTCGGCTCGCGGTGAATTGGAGATAACCACCGTTAACCAGCATTTCCTCAGCGACGGAGAGCTCAAAGTACAGTTGCTGGGACGCGGATTTGCATGGCTTGATACCGGCACACACGATTCGCTTAGCGAGGCATCGACCTTTGTGGAGGTGCTGGAGAAACGTCAGGGACTGAAGATAGGTTGTCTGGAGGCCATTGCCTACCGTCACGGATGGATTGATGCCGACAAGCTCAAAGAGCTGGCGCAACCTATGATCAAGAATCAGTACGGACAGTATCTGCTCAAGCTGGCCGAAGAGAATTATTCCATCGGCGGAACCTCTTGCAGAAAAAAATAGGAAAAGAATAATAGATGAATATACTTGTCACCGGAGGTGCCGGATTTATAGGCTCGCACACCATTATTGAACTCTATAGGGCGGGTCATACCGCCGTTGTGGTTGACAATCTCAGCAACTCCGGCAGAGAGAGTCTGCAACGGGCAGCCGGGATAATCCGTTCCGAGGTGTTTTCTCCCGACAGAGAGTTTCGGGAGATATCTTTCCACCAAGTTGATGTACGCGACCGGGCGGGACTGGACAAGGTGTTTAAGCAGTATAGGTTCGATGCCTGCATACATTTTGCGGGGTTGAAGGCGGTGGGAGAATCGGTCTTAAAGCCGGTTGAGTATTACGAGAACAACATAACAGGTACTCTGACTCTGGTTCAGGCAATGCGTGAGCATGGGGTTAAGAATATGATATTCTCATCGAGTGCAACGGTTTACGGAAATCCTGAAGTAATTCCCATTACCGAGGAGTGCCCCAAAGGGATATGTACCAACCCCTACGGCTGGACCAAGAGTATGCTGGAGCAGATCCTGACCGATATTCATAAAGCCGATCCGGAGTGGAACGTGGTGCTTTTGCGATACTTCAACCCGATAGGTGCGCATCCAAGCGGGCTGATAGGCGAAGATCCCAACGGTATTCCCAACAATCTTATGCCCTACCTGACTCAGGTAGCGATTGGAAAGCGCGCCGAACTTGGCGTTTTCGGCAATGATTACGATACCCCCGACGGTACGGGTGTGCGTGACTATATCCATGTGGTTGACCTGGCACGCGGACATGTGAGCGCCTTGAAAGCCATTACAAACAAGTGGGGTCTTACAATCTATAATCTGGGCACCGGACAGGGCTATTCGGTCTTGGATGTGATAAATACATTCGAGAAGGTGAACAAGGTGAAGGTACCCTACAGCATCAAACCCCGCCGTACCGGTGACATTGCAACCTGCTACAGCGACCCTTCAAAGGCATGGCGCGAACTGGGCTGGAAGGCAGAGTTCGGACTGGAGGAGATGGTTCGGGACAGTTGGAACTGGCAGTGTAAAAATCCGGACGGGTATTGATCCGGACGGTTCTGATTCCGCAAGTTTTAACCCCGATGGTATTAATTCGGACGGTTTATTTTCGTTATTTTAATTGATCTATGCTGAAACTGAATACACCTGTTGAGATCGGGCCGCTTGAAAAGAGGTTTTCCTATAGGGACAGCATACTCTTTATAGGCTCCTGTTTTGCCGATGAAATGGGCCGCCGCTGTGAGGAGCTCTATTTTGACACCTTAACAAACCCGTTCGGAGTGCTCTTCAACCCCTGTTCGGTAGCCCAATGTCTGGGCCTGTTGGAGGGGTACGGTATAAATTCTTACGGATGCTCTTTTGTTCCCGAAGATGTTATAGAGACTCCGGACGGCTACTGCTCGTTCCATCATCACGGCAGTTTCTGCCGGTCCACGCCCGAAGAGTTTCTCGACGATGCCAACCGTGCGCTGGCCGAGGGTTCGGAGTTCTATTACCGCAAAGGCTGGGTGGTAGTGACGCTCGGCACCGCATTTATCTACACCGACAGAGAGAGCGGTCAGCCGGTGTCAAACTGTCATAAGCTGCCGCAGGAGCGCTTTGAGCGGACTATGATTGATGTGGACCGGGTCTATGACATGCTGAGCCAATATGTGGCTGCACGTCCTGACAGACAGTGGGTATTTACGGTGAGTCCTGTTCGGCATCTGGCCGATGGGCTGCATGCCAACCAACTGAGCAAGGCAACCCTGCATTTAGGTATAGAAAAGTTGGTCTCCCGTTACCCCAACGCACACTATTTTCCCGCCTACGAAATAATGATGGACGAGTTGCGCGACTACCGTTTTTATGCCGATGATATGATGCACCCTTCGCAGCTTGCGGCCAATTATATATTCGGTAAGTTTATGGAGTGGGCGCTCTCCGACAGCGACCGTCCGCTATTGGCCGAAGCAGAAAATGTACGCTCTATGATGCAGCACCGTCTGCTCAACCCCGGCACCCCGCAGGCCGCACAATTTGAACGCCGGCGCGATGAAGCTCTGGCATCTCTCTTAAAAAAAATCCGCAGTTGATTTAAATAAGTTTATCGGCGTTTAAACATTGATCTCTATCATTCCGCCGAAGGGTATAAGTCCATCAAAGATGTTTTTCAACTTGGTATGGCCGGCATAGACTTGAGCGCAGGCCAGCACGCCGCCGTGAGCGAATATGAGTACGTTCTTTGCTCCGCTCTCTTTCAGGCTGTCCAGAAACGAGGAGACGCGGTTATAGATATCCCTGAATGATTCTCCGCCGGGGATAGGGGTATCGACAAAATGGGTGTGCCAATTTTTAATATTGGGGTCATCAATTTCGTCATACATCATCATTTCCCAATCACCGAAGTTGAGTTCTTTTATACGGTCATCCATAAGCGGCTCGGGATAGCCGCAGAATTCGGCAAGTCTGCGGCAACGTGTGAGCGGGCTGCTGCAGACAACATCGAACCGGATATCGGGAATGGCGTTGCGCACTACAGCAGCTTCGGCGGGAAATGTGTCGGTCAACGGGACATCGGTCTGTCCGTAGCATGTTCCGGGTATTACGTCAACCGATGTGTGTCTAATAAGAACTACTTTCATTGGGAATTTGTTTATAATTTGTGAGAGTTCACAAATGTAACGAAAAAATATTAATTTCGCATGCAAAAAAGAGTTGAGGTGATGATTCAGATTGAAAAAATGGTTCACAAATATGTGATCAAGAATTTCGAATGTGATTGTAAGGACAAGTTAAGACTGCGCACATTACTCAATATGCTTCAGGATATAGCCGACGATAGCGCGAATGACATTGGTATTGGTTATGAACATCTGCGTACCGTAGGCAAAGCGTGGGTGCTTATGGCTATGAATGTGCAGATAGACTATATGCCTGATCTTCAGGATGAGATAACTCTGAAAAGTTGGCCGTCCGACGAATCGGCCCTCTATACCGAGCGTGAATTTGAGGTGTGGAACTCTGAAGGAAAACGCATAATAAGGGCTGCCAGCCAGTGGATAGTCATAGATTTTGCCTCACGGCGCCCTGTTCAGCTGCGCAGATATCTGCCCGAGTATGAGCCCATCCGCGAGAAGGTCATTTCCGGTAACCGTTTCCCAAAACTTCCTGCAATTGAAAGCGAAGACTATAGCGAGAAGTTTTTGGTAAGGTACGATGACATTGACCGCAACAATCACGTCAACAATGCTATCTATCCGCTCTGGGCAAGCGAGAGTCTGGAACCTGATTTTCGTTTGAGCCACGAACCGGCAAGTATGCTGATAAATTTTAAGAAAGAGGGACTGTTTGGCGAGAAGATAGGGGTCAGCACCCATCTGGAGAACAAAACGTCAATGCACAGCATCACGGCCCTTAATGATGGTCGCGAATTGGCCCGGGTCAGATTTACCTGGCGATGAGGTTAATGATGCAGAAAACTGAATTTTTTTTGTAATCTTTTTGAAATGACGGAAATAGTCTGTATTTTCGTCACTATAATATTATTATGTCAAAATAATTGGTAACAGTCAATTCTAATCTTACATGTCTTATGAAAAAAAGTTTCTTAATTATTTTGCCGGTATTATTTTGTGCTGCATGCAGTAAGGCGCCGGTAACAGAGCTTAAGTTGAATGACAAGGAGTATTTTGAGGATCGGGGTGTCAATGTCTTGGTCTTCAGCAATACTTTTTCCGGCGGGTTCAATGATGAAAAGAACTCGGGTATAGAGATTATACATCACGGAGTGAGGACAGTCCAGGGCGGCGCCGTACGTCTGTCCAAGACACCTGAGCAGTGGGATCTTGTTCCCGCTTCACCATCACGCACGGTCGATGTAGAGAATAATTCGATTGAGGTTACCATGCGTTACAACGATTACGACTTTGATTCACGTGTCGTTGTTACCGGTATAGGCAGCGCTGTCGAGATAGCCGTATGGCTGGACGAACCGGTACCTGAATTTCTTGCCGGTAAAGCCGGATTCAATCTGGAGTTCCTGCCGTCACAGTACTGGGGCAAGACCTATTTCATGGATGGTCGTCCCAACCGTTTCCCGCGCTATGCCGTGAGCGATACCGAAGTGCTTCCCAACAGCGAGAAACCCAGGCAGTTTAAGGGTTTCAGGACCTACGATGACCGCGGTACGGATATGTTTGTCGATCCGCTGCCGCTGGAGACGGGTCACAACATGCTGATTGCTCCCGATGCTCCGGAGCGTATGATAAAGATAACATCGGATGACGCTCTTCTGGAGCTTTATGACGGCCGTATGATTGCCCAGAACGGATGGTTCGTATTGCGCAGTCTGCTTCCTGCCGGAAAGACGGGTAAGGTGGTCACATGGATAGTCGAGCCGCATTCGGTTCCCGGTTGGATAAGGGAACCCAACATCGGATTCTCTCAGGTCGGTTATGTGCCTTCACAACCCAAGGTAGCCGTTATTGAGCTTGACAAGATAGACAAGCCTCTATCTAAAGCTTCAATCTACAAGGTAAACGACGACGGAAGCGAAAAGTTGGTCTATACGGGCAAAACCAACGTATGGGGTGAATATTATAAGTACAATTATGTGAAGTTCGATTTCACTACAGTCACCGAGCCGGGTGTCTATTTTATAAAGTACGGGAAAAATAAGACCGGTAATTTTATTATTGACAATTCGGTCTATAACTGGATTACCGATGCCACAAGTGATGTCTGGATACCTATCCACATGAACCATGTGACCGTAAACGAGGCATACCGTATCTGGCACGGCGAACCGTTTAAGGAGGGCTACCTGCAGGCTCCTCAGAGTGACCACTTTGACCTGCACTCACAGGGTCCAAATACAAACACAAAATATAAACCGTTAGAGCTTATACCGGGACTTAATGTGGGCGGTTTCTTTGATGCAGGCGACTTTGACATTGAGACCGGTTCCAACATCAATGTGGTACAGAATCTCGTCGCGGCATGGGAACTGTTCAAGCCTACGCGTGATGCGACCTTCGTAAGTGAGGAGCAGAGATATGTTGACCTGCACCGTCCGGACGGTAAGCCCGACATTCTACAGTACATTGAACATGGTGTTCTGAACCTTCTGGCTCAGGCCGAGATCATAGGTTTTATGTCCCAGACTCTCTCCAACTCGGTTCTGGATAACTACCATCATTTAGGCGATGCGGCCACTATTACCGACGGTCTGCATTATGATCCGAGATTGCCAAAATATACCAAGTCGGCCGATGGTAAGTCAAGCGGCACGCCCGATGATATGTGGGCATTTACCAACCGTAATCCCAGTCAGGATTTCAATGCTGCCACAATGTTTGCCGCTGCCAGCCGTGTATTGACCGGTTACAACGATGACCTTGCAAAGCGCTGCCTGACTCAATCCAAAAGGTTGATGGCCGAGGCAACAGAGCTCATGTCAAACCGTGATCAGGGACGTGCCGGCGCTGCAGGCAGAACCAGAAGCATGGGTAATATGGCTACAAATTTGCAACTTTATATATCGACAGGCGAGCAGTCATACCTTGACCAGTTCGAGTTGCAGATATGGCCTGCTCTGGAGCGCAGCGCAAGCGGTACTATCCGTACAGCCATGGATGCCATACCTTACATGGACAGCGAATACAAGGAGAAACTCCGTCCCTACGTTGAGAAGTTTAAAGAGTATATGGATACGTTCGATCAGAATAATCCTTATGGAGTGCCTATAGGTGAGGGTAACTGGGCCGGTAGCGGTGCTGTGGTCAATTTCGGCACGACTGCATGCTTTGCCAACCTTTACTTTCCCGATATTATCGACAAGAGCTATGCCTATAAGGCTGCCGCCTTTATGTATGGCTGCCATCCCTACCACAACTACTCGCTTGTGGCAACCGTAGGTGCGGCTCGTCCTAAGGAGGTATTCTATGGCAATAACAGGGCCGATTTCTCGTTCATACCCGGAAACGTAGCTCCCGGCCTGCTTTTCCGCAGACCCGATCACTTTGAGAACTATGACGATTGGCCATTCCTGTGGGGACAGAACGAAGGGACGATTGCCGGCAATACCGGATACCTTATTTTCGGTGAGGCCTTCAAAAATTTGGTTAACGACAATAGGTAGTTGCGGTTTAAGTGGCGATGCTATAATTATCAAACAAGAAAATAGAATCTCATGAATATTGAAAAAATATTCAGACAGAGGCAGGATGGGCAGTAGCCATCCTGTTTCTGCTTCGGCAATATTCTGTTGGGAGTTGGTCTGTATGTTTTGATACGATTTGTGTTATATGTTTAAAACATTAAATATGAAAAAGGGAATTCTTATAATTCTGATGTCGGTTTGCGCAGTTTGGGCAAGTGCTCAGGAAGAAGAGACAATGCCGAAGCTGAACAAGATGAATATGGTGGTAAAGGAGTGGAATACTGATGTCAAGACCAACAAGAAGTTTATGGACCGTGTCACTACCTATAATTCTGACGGAAAGAAGATCGATGAGATTGAGTATAATATCAGCGGCCAGAAATGGCGTAAGCGTTATGAATATGATCAGAACGGCATGGTCTTTCGGGAATTTGTCTATAACGAAAAAAATGTACTTGATAATTACAAGAGATTCGAATACAATGAATTCGGTAAGAAAAAGACACAATATACATACGATGCAAAGGGCAAACTAAAGACAATAAAGGTGTTTGAATACATTACGCAGGATGCAGGAGAATAATCACATATCGTTTATGGAACAGATGGCGAAATTCGAGTCTATCTCCCTTGAGGAGTTGGACTCGATAAAGCTTATGAACCGTATCGATACGAAGTATATTACCAACGAATCAGTTCTGCTTGAGGTTTTGAAAGATGCGGCGGCTGCCGGTTATAGAGCGCTTGAGGTCAATGATTTCAGGGTGAGTCCCTATGATTCAATATACTATGATACCGATGATTTGAAGATGTTTCAAGACCATCATAACCGCAGGTTGATACGTCAGAAGGTGCGGACCCGTTCATATGAGAGTTCGGGCTCGACATTTCTTGAAATAAAACGCAAAAACAACAAAGGCCGTACCAAAAAGAAACGCACAATAATCCCCTCTTGCGATTTTTCCGATTTTCGGCAAAACAGCGATGCAGTCGATTATCTTACACGACATTCGGCTTTCACGGTAGAGCAACTCTCGCCGGTGTTGGAGACTATGTTCAATCGCATCACTCTGGTCAACCCGGCTAAGACCGAGAGACTGACCATTGATGTCTGTATCAAATTCAGAAATTTCAAGACAAAGACAGATGCTTCACTCAACAATGCAGTTATAATCGAACTTAAACAGGATGGACGGGTTTCCAGTCAGATTAAGGAGATCCTTTTAAAACATAGGGTTAAACCTTCACGTATAAGTAAATACTGCATAGCTATAACTCTAACAGATCCCGATGCACGTTCGAACCGTTTCAGACCCAGAATACGTAATATAGAGAAGATAATAAACCAAAAATTAGATACGCTATGATTTCAATGCAGGAGTTGGGCGACTATACTATCGCCGATGAGGATTTTTTTGATTTCCAGACCATAACCGAAGCTATGATGACGACAACGCAGAGCATGGTTGAACTTCTTATAAGGTTTTTCCTGAATCTTATAATATGTTGGATAATAGTTCAGTTCTTCTACTATAAGAAGAGTCGTCGTCGCGATTACTATTTCACCTTCATGATCTTTTCATCGGCCATGCTTATGCTGCTCTATATAATGGGCAATGTAGAGATCGGAGTAGGGCTTACCTTGGGCCTGTTTGCTATTTTCGGTGTGATAAGATACCGCACCGAGACTGTGCCGATCCGAGAAATGACCTATCTGTTCGTGATTATAGCCCTTGCTGCCGTGAACGGATTGGCACCCCTGTATAAGCTTGTCGGTACGGTCACCGACAACATCCATTACGAGCTTTCATGGGGAACCACGTTGATTACAGTCATTTCAAACTTGTTGATAGTGCTCCTTATAAGTGTCTTGGAGAGCGACCGGATTCTTAAACATACCTCAATGAAGCTGGTCCTTTACGATCGCATTGAGCTTATAGTGCCTGAACGCAGGGAGGAACTTATTGCCGACCTTGAGGATCGCATAGGCTTAAAGGTCGATAATGTTGAGATAGGACATGTGGATTTCCTCAAGGATTCGGCCTTCGTTAAGATATACTACACTTTGGAGAAAGGGCAGACAGCTGCCATTGATACGATTACCAAGGCCAACCAGTTTATTGAACAGTAGTCTCTGAGCCATTTTTGGACATTAAGCTCTAAAATAGTTTATTAAACCTAAGATTACGAGGGACATACTTTAAACTCCGGGATAAAAAAAGATAAGCATACGCAGATGCTTATCTTTTTTGTGGTGCCACCAGGAATCGAACCGGGGACACAAGGATTTTCAGTCCTTTGCTCTACCAACTGAGCTATGGCACCGGAAAAGGCTTGGTTTTAAATTCGGGTGCAAAGATAGGCACTTTTTTAACTCAGACAAGTTTTTGATGCCAAAATCTTTATTGCTAAAAAAAATGCCTTACCTTTGCATCGTCAATCAAGACAACGATCGGAATGTAGCGCAGTTGGTAGCGCACTACGTTCGGGACGTAGGGGTCGGGCGTTCGAGTCGCCTCATTCCGACAAAACAATGGAGCTTTCGGACTCCATTGTTTTATTTGCGCCGGGATGTAACGACAGGCCGCAACCCTCTCAATCAGTTATAAAGATGCGCTGCCGGAACTTTTATTTATACATTCCTGCTGAATTTTAAAATATATTCAAAACAAATGCTTAATTTTGAGGCACAAACAAAAGAGTAACCAACAATCATTAACCAAAACCATAACATTACAAAATGAAAAAGCTTTCAACAATCGCGCTCATTGCGTCTATTGTACTAATGAGCGCATGTGGCCCTAAAGACCCCGGTCTGAAGGATGCCTACAAGAACTATTTCCTGATGGGTGTTGCCGTTACACCACGTAACGTCACTGATTCACTTCAGTCATCCATCATCCTTAAGGAGTTCAACAGCATAACCGCTGAGAACTGTATGAAACCGGGCGAGTTGCATCCGGCTCCCGGTGTATGGAACCTCGAGCAGGCCGATATTATTGCTAACTTCTGCCGTGAGCACGGTATCAAGATGCGCGGTCACTGTCTTGTATGGCACAGCCAGTTCGCCAACTGGATGTTCAACAAGTATGACGAGAACGGCAACCAGGTTGTCGAGCGTGACGAGAAAGGTGATACCATTTGGGTAGAGCAGCAGGTACGTGGCGGATTTGGCGGTTTCGGCGGCCAGCGTCCGCAGGGTCAGCAGGCCCAACAGGGACAGCGTCCGCAAGGACAGCCGGGTCAGGCACCTCAGGGTTTCCAGGGCTTTGGCGGCCAACGCCCGCAAGGACAGCAGGCTCAGGCACAGGCTCCTCAGACGGTCAAGGTTCCAAAGTATGTCAGA
>Ga0255344_1006303_pt1 | contig 10826 bp, 12 predicted proteins | sample wastewater_treat_5_FD_192414 | JGI IMG/M metagenome (GOLD analysis project Ga0255344, IMG submission 192414) | Wastewater microbial communities from Lulu Island WWTP, Vancouver, Canada - plant18 | ecosystem: Engineered > WWTP > Wastewater > Unclassified | place: Canada: Vancouver, British...
TTTACTCTAACATTTTGCGTTACTCCTTTATCCGCAAACAGGTGTATTGGTATGATTTCTTCTTTACCTGGGATAATTATGGGGTGCCAACCATTTTCTGGTATAGAAACTAATTCTCCGCCAGCTTTTAATACTTCCAACTGAAAAGGGAAATATATTACTTGATTTCCTCCTTTAACTTCAAGTATAAGGCTATATAATCCAGGAGGAGTGCTTAAAGAAGTTTTTAAATTAAAACTAATTTGTGCTGGTGGAACTAATGAATTTTTATCAGATATTTCTGAATATGGTGGTAAGTTTAAAATATTTAATTCTAATGGATAAGAAAAGTTTGAGTATTTCTCTGCTAAAAGGATATATTGGGCTTCTTCATTCTGAGGTAGAGTAATTTTATTTGGTATTACTTTCCCATCAAAAGTCCCTGAAGATAATCCAGCAATAATTATTTTTCCGGAAAGATCAGTACTATCTGAATCATTACCAATTCTAAATTTTACATCATATTCGTCAGGAATACATTTATCTGAAATATGTAATGTAAGGATTCTTGTTTCTCCAAGAAGGAATGGCACTTCAGCCTGAACAATGTTTATTCCTTCGGGGCCTTCTAATTTTTGAATTTTTGCATCTTTAAGAAAACCCCCATCCAATGAAAGTTCTATCTCAAAATCTTTTTCTCTATGTTCAAAATTTGATATTTTAATAGTACCAGGATAGATATTAAATGAAACTTTCTCAGAAGTGAGAGAAAAATTAACATTGGAGGTAATATTACCTCTCCTAACTTCCACTCCTCTAATATCAACTGTATTAAAGCCATCACTTGAGCATCTCACGACATGTATGCCAGATGGGATACCTTTTATCTCATAGCTACCAAAGGCGTCAGTCTTAACTTGATCTGTAAACTGAAGCGGTAGGTAGACTAAAGCATTTTTTACGGGTAGGTCGTTACAAGTAACCTTACCTCTTATTACTCCATAGCGAATATCACTAACAATTTCTATTGCATATCTTGCCTCTCCGCATAGATTTTTTTCTTTAGGGACTAACCTTAAGAATTTTTTACCTAAAGATTCGTCTTTTGGAACTTCCCAGTAAAAACTGTGAATAACTCCTTCTTTTAATGTATTATTTATAAGGATAGGTTTAACCAAACCAACTTCATCTTCTAAATAAAGGTCTACATTTAATTCAAATGAAGAACGCATAAAAATTGTAGCTCTTTCGCCTAACTCATAGCTACTTCCATCAGACTTATTAAGCCATAAATCAATATCTGGAATGCCATAGGTGCTTAAACAAAACTCCAGAAAAGCAGTTTTCTCCCCAACAACTACTATTTTTTCAATTAATGCTGAAGAACATTTATGAGAAACTGCAATTTTATATGTTCCTCTTAAAAGGTTATCAAGGCTAAAATAACCATCATCGCAAGATTTTGAGGAAGAATATGTTGGGCCATCTTTTATTTCTATTTTTGCTCCCTCAATACCTATTTTTTCCGTTTTGCTGCACTGTACAACTCTTCCGCTTATTGAATAGGAACCTTTAACTATCTTTTTAACGATAAAATCTTTTGTAGAAATAGTGCTTTTTAACCCATCGATCGTTTCTAATGAAAAAATTAACCTAAAATTTTTATCTAAAGGGTAGCAGATCGGGATACTTATTTCCTTAGTTATGTTTTGAGCAAGAGAGATGTTTTTTTCAATTAGGAACAAATCTTTATCCACCAAAGCTTTAATTGTTAAAAAAGATGCATGGTTAGCAGTTAAAGATAAATTTGCATATTTTTGATTCATTACGATAAAATTATCATCTGATTCAATACTTAAAATCAAATCAGATGAAGCATAAATGGGTTTAGTTAACTTAAAGATAGGAAATTTAAAAATCTGTATGAATAGAAGAGCTATTATCCAGCTAACTACAAAAGATTTTTTTAAAAACTTAAACTTTGTCATTTCTCTCTAATCTTACTGATAGCCAGTATATAAAGAAAGAAACCCCAACCATCAAAGCAAGAATGAACGAGAGAAGAAAACTGAATTCCATATTTCTGAATATAAGAAATTGAGCGTATACTGTCGGCACCACACTACCGAGAAATACCCCTTCTTTGAGAATCAAAACTCCAGATTCAATTATGATCAAAAACAAAACAGTAGAAATTGCAGCATAAAGAGAGAAAATAATGTTTTTAAATGTAACATTAAAAACATATCCGCTAATTAAAGTCAAGGTTATAGATACAATAACTGAAGAAATTGCAATTGAAGGCAATATGTAAAAAAGAAGCCATTTAAAGTTAAAATAAGCAAGCTCTGGAAAGCATATACCTCTGCCGAAAACAATGTAATTGAATATGTAAAATAGAATAAATAGAAGCACACCAAATACATAACCTAACCAATATTTGGGAAGAAATATAAGCCATAGAGCAAGAGAAACAATTATAGCAATAATAGATATTAAAATATATTTAACATTTTCTTTTTCTCTTTTTGCTGTTCTAAAACTTTCAAATTTTTCTCTAATGGATGTAATTTTTGCCTCCATCTGAGAAATATTAGTTGGTTTACTGACATCTAAAAGGTCTAATGATTCAAGATAATAGCCTTCAGAGATTACCTCATCAACCTCAAAATATGAAAGGTGAAATATAGAGTTTTGAATGTAATCATGAATGTAATAATTAAGCCTTGAAAATTTATCAGATTCTTCTAAATCTAAAAATTCTACCAAAGGCTTTCCCATACAACCTGTGGGTTGCGGAAGTCCTAAAAGAAAAGAAAATGTTGAAGTTATATCCTCACTATTTGCAGTAATAGGAGTGTCAATCTTGTTTACTTTATCACCGTAAAACATAAAAGGACTATGAAAATACTTTGATGGCGATTTAATTTTTGTAAATTTATTATTAGGGTTTAATGCACCAACAAAGAAAATAGAATCAGGTGTTAGAGAGTTTTTGATTAATTCAAATTGGTCTGATATGAGAGTAAGTTTTTCATCTAATTCTTTTCTATCTCTGGCAAGTTGTAGGGAGTTAAATTCAAATATAACAAGTTCATATTTATTTTTAGAAATATCTTCGGTAAACTCCTTTAACCTCAGAGAATCAGTATCAGAAATTATATCCTTATCAACTAATCCAACGCTATCAAAAACAAGATTTGAATTAGGGCTTCTTGCTACCACAACCTTTAGGCCATAATCATTGCACACTTTTATAAGATTATCAGCGCCGAAAGGAAAACCGGATAGATAACCACCAACATCAGGTTTTGCACCTGTCAAAAGTTCCTGTAAAAGATAATTTCTGTCTTTAACAGGAGAGAGTAGATACTCACCACTTACAGAAGAAGCTTTATATGTATTATAAATTTTGCTTCTTTGAAATAATTCTTCAGACATACCATCTATAAGAACAATAGCGAGAGTATCTGAAACTCTCTCCATTTTCGAAGGAGGTCTATTTGCACCAGATATACCACCAGAATAACTATAAAAAGCTTTGTGATATTTCTGAAAAGCTTGAAAGCTAAATATTGAAACAATAATAAGAAGCACAGGAATAATGAAGATTAATATCTTTTTCACTCAATGCGTTCCTTTATTTTTTTAACCATATTAAAGCTTGCTTTATACCCTAACCTTCGATTCAGTTAAATTAAGCAACGATTAATAACGTCTGAAAGGCTTTCTTCCTCTGCTATCTCTTGAATCTGTCCTTGGTCTTGCTTCATTTACACTCAAATACTGTCCATTAACCTGTTTTTTGTTAAGACCATTAACAGCAGCTTTTGCTTGTTCCTCATCAGGCATTTCTACAAATGCAAATCCGCGAGGCTCATTAGTAAAACGATCTTTTAAAATTGTAACTGACGTAACTTGCCCATAGGCTTCAAAGAGACTACGTAAATCATCTTCACTTACATCTTTTGCCAAATTCCCTACATAAATATTCATCCAAAAACCTCCTTTCCTATACCAATTATAAAAAGTGAGCCTTCACTGGGAAAGTTAGTCACATTACCCTTTAAAGAACACTTTTCTAAGAGAGTATAAAAACAATCTTCTAAAATTCAAGTATAAATAAAAGATTTTTTTATATTTATTTGTTTTTAGTTATCTGATAAATATGAGTTTATTTTGACTGATTTTCTCATACTTTCTTAGAAAATAAAAATACCCTTCATATATATAAGTGGTGTAAAAATGACAATTCTGTCACTCTTTAAATAATGAAATACTTTTTTCTTTTTTTCCTTATTTTTTCTTTCTCTTTTCTTGACTTTTATAAATTCAGGTTTAACTTATAGATTAATACAGTATTTAGAAGGTTTTGAAAATTTTTATGGAAAGGAAGTATTATTTTAAATGTCTAAGAGTAATTTTAGTTTTGTTTCTTCCTTCCACAAGCAGAGAGAGAGAACAGCTTTAGCAAAAGTATATTCTGCAGCAGTTTTTTATCGGTTTTTATTTTTAAACTTTGGGGATCCGCAACTTTTCCCAGACCCCGACAAAATTAAAAAAGCTGTTTTAGATGATCTTACAAATAGGCGCGATGACGCAAAAAAGAATCATAAAGAAAACTGTGAAGAATATTGTGCTAACTGCCACCAATATTTATCATCTTTGGGACAGCCGAGTGGTTGCCGGTGTAACAGATGAAAACTAAAATAATAGTGATAATATCGTTTCTTATTTTGATTAATTGCTGCTCCAGCACTTTTGGATATTATGCCAATGAAATTATGTTTTTTAATAAATGGAAGTTTGAGAATACACCAATAGAGGAATTTTCTACACCCTGGTATGGCTATCCAGCAAATGTTACTATAAAAGAAGATGATTCTATTGTATATACTACCTACAGCAATAGATTTGTAGCTCTAAACCTCAATACAGGAGAGGAGATTTTTTCAGTATATTCTCCTAATGACAAAGTCTTTGTAAACTTTGTTGTAGACAAAGATAGTATTTTTATTATTCAATGTCCAAGAGATTCAGAAGAGTTGATTAAAAGAATGGGGGATTTGCTAATAAAGTTAGACAGAGATACAGGAAAAGAAATTTGGAGAAGGGAGATTGTTTCAAATTCTCTCCTTTTTAATGGAAAAGATTCTTTAATAGTAGCTTCATCATGTTGTCCGTATTTAATCTATATATCAAAAGATGAAGGAATAACTGTTAAAGAAGTAATACTTTCAAGATTTTATGTGAATAATAAAAGGTATTTAAATATCTACCCATATTTAATTAAAGAAAAGTATTTATACTGGATATTATCCCCGGTTGACAAAGATGAAGGTATCTTAGAAGTTCTCATATTCGATACAGAGACAAAAGAACAAATTGCTGGAATTCCAATAAATATAGAAATTCAGGAAGAAGCATGTTACAAAATAATTTACATAGACGAAGAAAATATCATCATTGAACGATTTACTGATATACTCTGCTGGTTTGGTCAGAGTGAATTGATTTGCTATAACTTCGAAAAAAAAGATATTATTTGGGAAAAAACATTTTCAGAAGAAAATCATATACGCACAATTTTCATATCTGATGCCAATAAAGAAGCTTATTATTTAATCTGTAAATCTGGTTTAATTGTTTCGATCAATAAAAAAACGGGCGAGAATATAGATGAATGTTTATTAATTCAAAATGAAATAAATAAAATCTCAAGTGAATATATTTATTATCCAATTGGCGTATCTACATGGAGAGAATATGCATGGTTCAGACTTGAGCATACAGTGTTTATGGTTAATTTAAACACACAAAAATTGGTTTTTAAATTATGGGAAGGAGAAGAATATAGTTATTTAGATATTAAAGAGGGTATTTTTCTTGGCATAGTGCCAAATTCTGCTGTTATCTTTAATCAAAATGCTAATAACGAAATAGATATAATTGTCCCCCTTGGAAATCAACTAATATCTGGAACTTTTTTCATACGAAAACCACCAAATTTTATTCCAGCAAACTTAAATTTTAAACAATAAATAAACAAGGAAGCAAAATGGAGTGCAGAACCTAACAATAGATTACTCAACTGATAAAGGTGGTAGAATATTGTCTGCTGCATATAATGAAACTGGAGGATTTAGTGGAAACCTTACATTTGTTTATGACAATTTTGGAAATGTAGCGGCAGAGGAAGATGACGATGGAGATATGGCAAAAGAATTAGGAAAAGGTACATTGATAGGTGAAGTATTGAATAAATTAGGCTTAAGTTCTGTTGCAGGTCTGATAGGTTTAGCGATAAGCATAATAGAACAAGCAGTAAAGTCAATATTAGCAGATCGTAATATTAGATCTGCTGCACAAAGATGTACAGATGAAACAATTAATAGATGCAAAAAATGGGGTTGTAGTGAGCCTGGAGGGGCAGGTGCAATTTAATGGATGATTCAACATTTTTTAAAAGCTTTATTCAAGCTGATCCACTAATTAGGACAGGTGCAATTATAGGTTATTATTTCTCTGCCGTATTAGCAATAATATTGCTTTTCTTTATTTTGAAGATTTATTATTCTCGTTTCATCAAAGATTACAAAATAAAGAACTCTACAATTGCACTTGATGTTTTATTCATTATTATTATAGATGAAGGTATTAGATGTCTTGTCATGCAGCAAGTTGAAATATTTATGGCAAGCTACCTCGTTAATAAAATAAACGCAGGACTTATAGAGACTAATACACTACAGTTGATTGTTGCTGGCCTTTTTTCAATTATTTCAATAATTGCAACGATAGGAGTTATATTGTATATTTTCCTAAAGAGAATTATACCTTTCAGAAAAACTGAAAATAAAGCAAATAAATTAAAGGATTTCTTTATTTTAATACTTTATTTGCTTATAGGCTTAATAATATTCAAGATTATTTATTATTTTGTAGCACGATTAATTCTTAACTGTAATTACTCATTATATGAAGGTTTCTTAAACTATAAAAATTATCTTGACTTCTTTATTCCTATGCATTAAATAGTGTATTAAAGGTATAAATTGTGTTCTGTAGAGCTGCAAACAAATGATATTGATGATCCATTCTCCTATAGAGCAAGAGATGGATTTATGGGTATAGGACCTTTATGGGCAAATAATGATGATGGAACAGTTTACATGCAAGGACATGTAGTAATCCCTAATCCTTGGGGAGATGCAGTAACAAATGGTACAACCACCACAACCACAGATAATACAACAGATAAAGATGGAGGGGATGAAGTTAGGCCGTGTGGAATTTGTCCACCAGGGTATGTATGGACATGCATTGGTGTTTATACTGCAGAATGTGTAGTGGTTATTAATGGTCAAAATGTAAAAATATTATATACAAAAATAGGAGACCCTAGAGGAAACGAATCAACAGTAGAATCAGAAATAGAATATACTTGTCCAAATGGTAAGAAAGTAAAAGCAAAACTAAGAAAATTTGAGTGTTCATGCAAGCCAGAACCTTATGCATATTAAGATTTTAGCTGTTTAATAGGATAGAAAGGAGCTTTATATGAAAAAAAATACCTTTATATTTGCAATACTTATTTCTTCTATATTAATTCTGGTGCTCTCTATGATTTATGTTCAATTTAACCATAAGACAACGGTAAATTACTTTATCGCACCATTGCTTGAAAAGAATGTAACAGAGATAAACCATATATTTTCAAAATTTAAATCAACTTCCTCAAAATACGGAAAAATAGAGAATTTAGAAGTTAATAGCATATCTTATCAATTAGATGACGAAAAGCTTAAAAAAGTCGAAATTATTTATGTTAATGAAAATAAAAATAGTAATATTCTTAAGCCTTTCGCAATAATAGCAGAAGAAAGAGTTTCAACAAACACAGACACAAATCTTTCAATTATGAAATGTACTAAAGAATTAACTTCTCTTCCACTAATAATCCCAGGAGTTACAACTCACCAAGAAAAGGAAAAGCGAAATCTGAAAAGTGGCGACGTAACAATAAAGGAATTGATTATCACAAGAAAAATTGTTATTACTTATCATGATTATGATGAAGTGCTATTTAAAAAAATACTCAAATTGGTTGGTCTTTTAAAAGCATAACGGAATGAACAGAATAAGTGGATACAGTAAAACTATAACTGAATTTGGCTCACCACCTCAAACTGAAGTCTGGAATTTCTACTATGGTCTAACAGGTATAGAGAAAGCTACGAGAAAGCAGAACCAAATACAGAACCTAACAATAGATTACTCTACAGACACTAAAGGAAGAATTTTATCAGCTGATTATACTGAAACTGTAGGATTTAATGGTAACCTTACCTTTGTTTATGATAACCTTGGAAATGTTTGTGTTTTAACTAATAATCAAGGAAATATAGTTACTGCTTATGGTTATAATGTAATGAATGGAGTAGTTGAAAGTGAATTTAATCCTAATTCGGTTGAGAATCCTTTTACATTTGGAGGAGCTGTAAAAATAGGGAACAATGATGCTAATGTTGCACCAGAAGGAGGTTCAACTTTTGTTGTTGATCCAAATCTGTCTGCTGTTACGTTAGGGAAAAATGTTATAGCGCTTGGAACAGGATGTTTTTCTGAAGCTATAAGGGATGAAATGGGTAGAGTAATAGATGGACCAAGCATTGAAGAAGTAAATGAAGCTCTTAGAGAATTAGCACAAAGAGATGGCTTTGCTATGTGGTGTCCTGGACAATTATGTGCTACTACACCATGTTCTGCAATTATTAACCCAGAAGGATGCGAAGAAGAAGATGATGATATGTATCCTGATAAGGTTGGAAGATCAAGAGTTGATGAAAAGAAGTTTAAAAATCTGAAGGACTGTTTGTGGTTTTGTGTAAAGGAATTTTATTCAATGGTTGGTAGTAGTATTGCAGAAGGAATAATAAAAGATATGCTGGGTTATATGACTATTGGAGCATTTGCATATTTATCTTTGAAGGGTCTTCTTGTTGGCGCAATCGCTGCTATAGCAGGTAAAGTGTTGGGAATAGCTGCATTAGCATCACTAATAGGTGAATTAATTTTTTATAATATAAGACAATACTATCCCTGTCAGATTTATTGCTTTAAAAACTATTAGCTCGTAAAAGTTGTGTAAATAAAGTGAAAAATGTTATTAAAGGCGCTAATAATTTTGTTATTATAAGACTTGCTTTAGTGATTGGGATCTCAGTGCCCTTTATTACTCATATTTTTAAGGATATACTCTTGAGTTCTAGATACCAATTTGTATTCATAATCCTTCCAATGCTTCCAATAACAGTTGATATTTTTACTTTTATAAGCGATAGAAATAACCATTTTAACAAGTTAATCAAGAAAAAAATAATACAATACTGGTTATACTTAATACTGATTGGGGCTTTGTTTACAATTTTACATACTAAATTTACATACAATAAAATCATTAAAGATAAATTTCAAGTTCTTCTTTTAGAAGCATTTCTTATCACTATTTTGCTAACCCTGAGAGGAATTGTGTTATCCAAAATTACAAAAATACTGATACCAAATAATTTTATACTACTCATCATCGTATTTATTTTTATCTTCCAACTTCCTGCTTATATTCTCAGCTTTTTCTTCACATTAGATTACAAGCTCTTTGATATCCTCTTTTTTCTATCTTTGATAATCTCATATGCCCCTACTATATTAAATTTTAGAATGTTATTTAATTTGGATAATGACAAGAAATGATAAACTCTTATAAGATTTTTAAGTTTGTATGCCTACTATAATGGATGACACTGGTAGAGTAATATATTTTTTTATTTCTCTTAATATTGCTATAGGATTAATTCTATTATTAGTTGGTAATTTAGACTTTGAATATATTCTTCTATTTGCCTTTCCATACCTTATTATTACCATTGATATCTTTGCTGTAATTGAAGAAAGACTAATAAATAAATCTTCCAATAAAAGAATTAATAAAAATATTATACATAATTATTAAAAAATATTTGGGAAGTATTAGTTTCTTAAAACAAGAAGATAACCTTTCTTTGTTACTTGCTATTTATTTGTTTATTACTACAGTTATACTACTAATGGAGATTAAAAAGATTAACAATATTTCTGGAGCAAAACTATTAATTCCATCATTATTTTGGTTTTTTCTGCTTATTCCTGTTCCTCTACCCTTAACCATTATCTTGAGTAATTTCTTTGAAATAAGTCCACGCTTTGTTGATTTTTTATTATATTTATCTTTCTTTGGATTTTTTATATTGATAAATAAGAAGGTTGAAAATTTTTCTCTTTTTATGAAAATATAAAAAATTAAGGAGAATGATAATATAGCTTACAGCAGTAGAAGGTGGTATCGAAACCAACATTATATTTTCTTATGATGAAATGAACAGAATAAGTGGATACAATAAAACAACAACTGAAATAGGTATACCTCCTCAAACTGAAGTCTGGAACTTTTACTATGGTATTACTGGAATAGAAAAGGCAACAAGAATTGAGAATGGAGTGCAGAACCTAACAATAGATTACTCGACTGATACAAATGGAAGAATATTATCAGCTGATTATAATAAAACAGGAGGATCTACAGTAAGAATAGTTCCCGTTTATGATAATTATGGGAATATAATTGCATGGAAATTAGACTATGGAGATATGGCAAAAGCAGTACTAATTAACCCTAATAATGGAGCTATTGATACAAGATATGACCCACATGATATTGATGATCCATTCTCCTATAGAGCAAGAGATGGATTTATGGGTATAGGACCTTTATGGGCAAATAATGATGATGGAACAGTTTACATGCAAGG
>Ga0255344_1006304_pt1 | contig 10826 bp, 8 predicted proteins | sample wastewater_treat_5_FD_192414 | JGI IMG/M metagenome (GOLD analysis project Ga0255344, IMG submission 192414) | Wastewater microbial communities from Lulu Island WWTP, Vancouver, Canada - plant18 | ecosystem: Engineered > WWTP > Wastewater > Unclassified | place: Canada: Vancouver, British...
AGTGGGGCACTAGGTATTACCGTATGTCCATTTCTTTGAAAAAAATCTAGATATGCTTCATATATTTGTTTGTAAGAGAGATTCTTCATAATTGGTTATTATACCAAGTTCTAGTTTGTTTCACTATTAGAGGATGTTTGTTCTTCTATTTGGTTTGCTATTGTTTGGAATATGGATGGATCTGGAGCTTCTGGTTCTTCTATTATTGGTTGATCTTGGTTTTGAACTTCTGTAGTTGGAGGTGTTCCGTCTTCTTTGGTTCTAGGCTCTTCAATAACAGGTTTCTCTGTTGTAACATTAATCTCTGGCTTAAATACTTTTGGTTCAAATTTAATTTCTTCTTGTGTTCTTACTTCTTCCTGTTTTATTATTGGCTCCTCAACTTTGATAACAGGTTCCGCTGTTGTAACATTACTCTCTGGCTCAAACACCTTTTGTTCAGATTCAATATCTTCTTGTGCTTTTATGTCTTCATCTTTTTTGATAACAGGTTCTTTCTTTGTAACATTGACTTCAGGTTTAAATACTTTTGGTTCAAATTTAATATCGTCTTGAACTTTTATCTCTTCATCTTTTTTAATAACAGGTTCTTCTAAATTAGATGTTTCTGTTTTGCTTTCAGGCTTTATTATTTGTTCTGTTTCTTTTTCTATAGTATCTATGGATGGTGCTGCATATACTTCAACCTTTTTCCTCTTATCTTCTGCTGATACTGTATCAACTTTCTCTTTAATGTCTATATCAACACTTGGTGGAATATATACTTGATTCTCATACTCTTTAGAGTTAGGAATATTTCTACTAGTATATGTAGAGATTGTTTCATCCTTCTTACCTCTGCCCCAAATTAAGGAGATAAGTACGGGAATACATATTGCTAAAATTATAATGAAAAGCCCAAAACCAATTATTAATAATGTTCGTTTACTGACTTCTTTGCCAAAAATTTTGTAAACTTCAGAATAATCATCTGCTCCAGGGTTAATTGTAAATTCCCAGGATTTAGAATCTTCTTTATTGCTAGTATCAGAGAAGGATATTTCTGCCTTATGGGTACCATCAGCAAGATCCTCCGTTGGTTGATATATCAATGTATATTCAGCATCTGTTATTTTATTAATCTTAATATCTGATGTAACAGGTTTGTCATCTAGCTTAAATACAATTGAAGACTCATTTATCTTTGCCCCTTCACTAGCAATGATGGTTCCCTTAATTGTTACTCGTCTATTAGAGATGTTATCCGAAGATGTTGGAGACATATTTATTACTTGTGGTTCTGGAAGAAGAATAATATCATCTGTAATTGGATCTTTATCCGAAAGTCTTGATATTACAATCTCTGGTGATACACCAATTCCTGATTTGGGAGGATTTTGATTATCAGTGGCTTTAACAATCAATTTGTATGTTCCAGAAGGGAGACCAGTTGTAGGTACTGTTGTCTTATTTATATCATAAGCTAAATCATTTCCAACTTTAACCCAGCTCTTTTCATCTGTAGGGTTTTTAGCCATGTATAATTGGAATTTGGGAATATGATTTAAATCTGAAACAGCCCAAGAAACATCAAAACTAGAGCCAGAATCTATTCTAAGAGCAGTAAGAGGATCTATAATTGTTACAATTGGTATGTCATTCTGTTCTGGATTTACACTAATAACCCAAGATTGTGTTCTTACATGCATACTGTATCCATCATGAATCACTACATGTGCCAAGTAACTTGCAGGTTTATCGGTTGTACCTCTAAATGTAACAGTTAACTTACCACTTGATCCATCTTCAATAACTATTGCTTTTAACCAGTCAGCTCTTGGTGTAAAGGAGTAGAAATAGTTAATTCTATCACTATCTTTATCTTCTGCAGTTAAAATATATTCGTACTGAACACCTGTTTTTATATCTTGTCCAGGTTTTGATGATTTCGGTTGTGAGGTAAATTCTGGTGAGGAGTTATTCTCAACTGCTCTTATACCTTTAATATCATATGGGCTACTGATTTTACATGCAACACTAGAACCTCCAGTTTTTTCAATAGAACCAAGTAAATCAACAGTTCCTGTTTTATCTGGTGTAAATACAAAATTAGTCCCTATCTGTAGAGGAGCATCAGGAAAGTCTTCTGAATATATAGAATTTCCTGAGGAATCTATAATATTTAATTTTTGAATTCCTGCATTCGTAAACTTCGCATCTACTTGAATTCTTATACTTTTGCCAATCTCTAAAGAGTATGGATTTACATTGGGTAGAGAGATAATACAGGGATTTTGATCACTGAGTTCTATCCTATCGAATGCTTTACTTCTAGTATCTAAAGTAGTTTCCAGTAAGGTATATGCTACTAACGGTAGAGCAAGAAAAAAAACTAAACTTATAATTAGAAAAAAACTCTTTTTAGACTTTTTTGTACTATATCTTTTAGGCATTATCTATATAATACTGTTTATTTGTTTGTTTGTGCAAGTCTTGTATTTATTGTATTTTCAGTTTCTCTCAAAATCGTTGTCACATCCTTCCCGTTCTCAGCAATCTGTGTGACTGCTTCCTCTATTGCAGATCTAACAAAGTTCTCATCCCCTAGTTGCCATGATTTCATATATGGTGCCATAGTGGCTATTGCATCTACATAGGCCTTGCCCTTCATTTCCGAATTTAATTCAACTAGGGAGTATGGTTCACCAAAAGCTCTCTCTCCAATCGTTGAAGAATTAGAATACATCTTGAGTTGTTGCTCTTTTTCAGCAAGGAACTTTACAAATTTCCATGCTAATTCTTTGTTTGTAGATTTCTTGTTTACAGCTTCTCCCCAATATGTTGAGTAATATACCTCATTTTTATTTGCTTCTAATTGTGGCAGTGGTGCTGTGCCAAATTCTATTGCAGATGAAGATTTTATTATATCAAAAGCTCTCCAACTTGGAGCAATCATCATTGCTAGTTTACCCGAGTAGAACATGTTTAAGTCATTACTTAAAGAAGGTGACCATACAGCATTACTTCCTGTCGCAAAATCAATATATGTTTGAAATATTCCAATAGTTTTAGAGTTGTTCAGTGAAATTTTGGTTCTAGAAGAGTCCATTAAATCTACTCCTTCTTGTAGAAGTAGGAACAACAATATCTCAGATGAATGCTGAATGTTACGTGATGTCCCGAGTGCCAACCCTGATTGTGTAATTCTTCTACTACTATCTTTTTTTGTTAGTTTTCTTGCTAGGGATATAAAGGCATCCCAATCTCTTGGTGGCTCCTTTACATTTTGTTCAGTTAAAATTTGTTTGTTGTAGAAGACCATTAGCCCATCAATCTCTAGTGGAATAGCATATATTGACACACCGTCTTTACTCGTGAAGTCTGCAAGTGCTGTAGGGTAGAACTTTTGAGAATATTCATCTCTAGTCATGACACTAGTTGGCATAGGGTCGAGTAGGGATGTGTATTTGGGAAGCCATGTATTATGAATTCTGAACACATCGGGAGCTGGTTCAGATGTTGTAGCTGTTTGTTGTAGTCTTGTATATAGTCTGTTTTCGTATCCTGAAAATGTTTGTTGAGAGTATTTAATTTTAACTCCAGGGTTTTTGCTTTCAAACTCTGTTATCAAGGATTCCATTACTTGTGGTGATTCCCACAATCCCCAATATACAATTTCTCCAGAAACTTTGGTTCCGGTTGTTCCACTTTCCTGTGTAGGTACGGTATTTTTCTTTTTACTAAAAAGTAGTAGGAAAAGAGCAAGCAGAATTACTAGAATAATGACTATCCCTACAATTATGAGGGGTAATTTCTTTTTATCTTGAAGTGTATTTTGTATATCCATATTTTTAATTGAGTGTAAAATTTAATTTCTTCTCTCTGCTGTAACAATTAATCTCTGTGTACCAATACCTAGAGGCCAACATGTCATTAATGTAACATTCTCTTTATCTCTTATCGGTTGTAGTATACTAAAATCATCTGGATCTACAATTTTTTTACTCCTCACCACATATCTCAATATTGTTCCTTCTCTATCTATTTCAATTTCTTGTCCAATATCAACACCATCCAATCTTGAGAAAATAGTTTCTGGATAATCTTGGTGTCTTCTGAAAAAAGATTCTACAGCACTGTGACCGTATATGAAGGAATTGCCACCATCTCCAGGAATTGGTGTTCCCTTGAAGTGAGCAACACCGTTTTTTAGGAACTTGTTATATACATTCTCATTAACACTCTCAACATTAGGGGTTATTTTTATCCTCTTTATCCCAATACTGTTAATTGTAATATACATATCTCTGTTATATGTAGTATCCACTTTAATTGGTTTTTGAGTTTTTGTTGTAGGATTGTAAGTTGTTGATGCTCCAAGAACTCCTAATTTCTCGGAGAGATTTGCGAAATAGCTAATACCTGGATCGTAGTAGGCGAATTCATCCTCAATATATTTTTTGTATGATTCTGGTACCGGCTCTATTTTCATATCTACTCTTTTTTGTGCGATAACTCCATCAATATATGAGGTTGTTAGTGGAATTACTTGGCTTGCAATGATTCCTACTCCAACAAAAGCTAGGATAACAGAAATTATCTTTCTAGTTCTTCTTACTTTATTCTCATCTTCTGTATTAATATTCCAACCACTTTGCATAAGAATATATTAGCAGATTTAAAGTGATTGAGAAACTAATGTAAAAAAAGGAGTCTTACTTGGTAAAGCGTTAAACAGAAATAGTAATTATTACTTCGTACTCTCAATTCTCTCCCACCCACTCTTAGGCATATCTTTTCTAAGAATAGTTCTTTCCCAAAATATCTTTATCCATGTAATTAATCTTGTAGGGAAGAGTAGTAGAGACCATATGAATTCTTTAAAGTTTTTTGCATATTTAAGAACAAACCCAGTATATTGCAATTCAATCCAAAAACTTCTAGATTGTTTATCTTTTTTGAAAATACCCATCTGTTGTAGTTGTGTATATCCTCCTAGAGATCTAACTTTTTGCTTCATATAATCTTTAAAGTTAGTAGGATACTTAACACAGCACATAGCTTTTGGTGTATATGCTATCTCTAGATTCTTGTACCTAATGTAATATGATATATATGCATCATCTGAAAGTACATTACTAGGTAGTTTAATATTTAAATTTCTAACTGCCATGATATATCCACTCATAGGAAAAAATGTTTCTCTACTTATATAGTAATCCTTACCTTTAATTTTCTCCATACTATTTGATCTTTTATCATGTGCAGAATCAGATAACAGATGTCCCCAATATCCAAACATATTATCTCTTTTGTCTTGAGAAACAGGTCTACCACTAACTCCTCCAACTTTCTTATCCTCAAATGGTTCTAAAAGTTTTTTAATTGCATCCTTTTCAAAATATGTATCACCATCTGTAAGTATAAATATATCTCCTTTTGCTTGCTTAAAAGCCATTCTCAGGGCATATGGTTTACCCTTTTTAGGGTCCTTTATCTGGATATATTTCTTACCAAGTCTGTATTTTTTTGCTTCTTTCTTTCCAGCATTCAAAGTCTCTTCATCAGGAGATACTTGAATTATTTCAAAACTAGTTGGAATACCAGAATATTTTCTATTTACAATTGAAGATATACATCTACCGATGGTTTTCGGTTCTTTGAATGATGCAATTATTACACTTATCATATTATATATTTAATATATAATTATTCAGTAACCTTTTCTTCTTCAGGGGTAGCTTCAGTTGGTGTTTCTCCTTCTTCTGGCGTTTCTCCTTCAACTTCTCCTTCTTCTCCTTCTTCTGGTTCAACAGTCTCAATAATTTCTTCTTGCATTTCTGTAATTGTGACTACAGTAGCATTTTTTAACTCATCGTTAATAAGGGAGATTGTTTCAGGAATATTTAGGTCTTTAACAGCAATAGATTGACCTGGATGCTCAAGTTTTGAAATATCAACTTCAATGGAGGGAATAAGGTCATTTACTTTACATCTAACTTCAATAGAATCCATAACTTCAACCATAACACCAAGATTATTCTTAACTGCAGGTGAAATACCAACAATTTCAAACGGAATAGAGAATACCATGTCTTTAGTTTCATCAATTTCAAAAAATGCAATATGTCTTAAATCTTCGGTTATTGGATTTACATCAATCTCTTTAACAACTGCTTTAAAAGTTTTACCTTCTAACTCTAAATCTAAAATAGTTGTTGATGTTGCTTCTCTTGCAATCTGTTTTGCAGTGGCAAGATCTAACATGATATTTTTGGATTCTGTTTTTGCATTGTAAACAACTGCAGGGATGAATCCTTCACTTAACAAAACTTTATTCTTTTTCCCATTTATATCTCTTTCGAGTAATTTGATTGTTTCCATAATGTGTAGGAGTATAGCAGAAAAATCAACCTCTAGCAACACCCAAGATTGCATCTTTTAAACTCTTTAGAATCTATAAATTATGAAGATTAACCTTCTGTATCTGGTCCTTGCATGACTACACGACCATTAATTTATATATTTAATTATATATAGAATGAAAACAATATTGCAAGAAGGTATGAAAAGACCCCACTCCTCATTAAGTGGGGTCTTAGATTAGATTTTTATGTTTTTAGGAATCTCTCATATACATTCTCAACATCCTTATCTCCTCTTCCTGATAGATTAATGACAACAATATCATCCTTATCGTATCTTGAAGACTCTCTAAGAATATATGCAATTGCATGAGCTGATTCTAATGCAGGAATAATACCCTCAACTTTAGAAAGATAAAGAAAGGCTTCTAGAGCTTCCTTGTCAGTAGCTTCTCCTAAAGACAATCTACCTTGTTCTTTAAGCATAGAAAGTTCAGGTCCAACGCCTGGATAATCCAGACCAGAAGCAATACTATATGATTCTTTTGCATTATCTTTTTCATCAACTAAAACTAAAGTTTTAAAACCATGCAGTACTCTTGGTTTACCTGTTTGTAGTGCAAGACCATGCTTACCAGTCAGCTTCCCCTTACCACCAGCCTCAACAGCTACAAGTTCAACTTCCTTATCCTCTATAAAGTCATATATTGCACCAATTGCATTACTACCACCTCCAACACATGCTATTACAGCTTTTGGTAAATGTCCTTCAAGCACTAACATTTGCTGACGGATTTCTTCTCCAATGATTTTTTGAAAATCTCTAACCATTGTAGGGTATGGATGTGGTCCAACAGCTGATCCAAGTAAATAGTAACTGTTTTTACAATCTTTGAGAAAACTTTCTAGAGCAACATCCACAGCATCTTTTAATGTTCCCTGACCTTGTCTAACAGGAATAACATTTGCACCTAATATCTTCATTCTATAAACATTGGGTTTCTGTGCTTCAACATCTCGAGCTCCCATGTAAACATCACACTTCATCCCTAGGTAAGCTGCAATGGTTGCAGTAGCAACTCCATGTTGACCAGCACCTGTTTCTGCAATTAACTTCTTTTTCCCCATATGTTTTGCAACAAGACCTTGTCCAATTGCATTATTAATCTTATGTGCACCTGTGTGATTTAAGTCTTCTCTTTTTAAATAGATCTTTGGTCCTCCTAAATCCTTTGTCATATTCTTTGCAAAGTAGAGAGGACTAGGTCTGTTTGCATATACCTTATACATATGCTTTAGTTCTTTCTGAAAGTTATTATCCTTTCTTAATCTTGCATACTCAATTGCTAAAGTTTTTAATACTGCTTCTAGTTCAGATGGTAGGTAAGTTCCTCCAAAATCTCCAAAATTTCCATTATTTAAGTTATTCATATTAGTAAAAATAAAATTAAGATAAAAGTTTGAATATATTGAATGACTGTATGGGGTTACCCCCACCATGTTATGTGGAAAAATCTTAAATTTATTAATTTTTGTTCTCTATTATTCACCACCATATTGAATTACTTAAAAGCAGGTGGAGTGAGACTCGAACTCACAATTTCTGTTTTGGAGACAGATGTTTTAACCAATTAAAACTACCCACCCAGAAAGGTAGATAATTTCTTCAAATAGTTAGATGTTTGGAAAATTTTTGTATGAAGAAACTACCTCTAAATTGTTTAGAGACACCACCAAGATGTGTTATTTGTATAGTAGCTATCTTTCTTCATATGTATATTATATATCAATAGTCGATTTTAAGTCAAAAATGATACAAGAAATATAGAATTATAAGATTGTGTAGTATTTTTAGAGTCTATGCTTCTTTAAAAAGATTTACTATATCTTGAGTTTTTTTTCTATCTGTTGCTATTTGTTCTGCCAATTCTTCTCCTCTTCTAGCCTCTGCTGGAATTGTCTCCTCTAATTTCTTTAATTCAGAGATAAGATTTCTTATTTCTGAATCTCCCATATCCCCAAAAATTGAATTCATACGTGTATATTTGTATTCTACCTTTTTGTCGTTTCCTTCTTGTACATTAACCTGTCCATTAACTTTGCCGTACTTATCTTCCCAACCCTCAGCTTTTTGTTTGTTAGCACCGTTTATCATTTCTGCAACTGCTGTTAGTGACGGATATTTTAGGGTACCACCCCAATCTTTATCTTGTGTGGCTACTATATAACAACCTTTAGTGAGGATTAGTGCTGAGGTTAGAGGTTCACCCTTAATATCATTAGTTTGTGGTATAAGAACAACAGTTTCACCATTGGGAAGTTCTACTTTTTTTGCTATTTTTTTAAGATTTTCAGAAACAGCTTGCATAATAGTTAGGTTATTTCTTTCTCTTTCAGGTCTCATTTTTTCTTCTATGTTTTTTGCTATGGCTATTTCTCGTGCTCTATCCAACACATAATAAAAATTTTTCTCTCTATTAGGTGTCATATAAGTTTGATCGGAGATGTTCATCATGTATTCTCCCCATTCTGTTGTAATCTGATTTCCATAAGAAGGTGATAGAGGAGCAACTTTTGTTTTCTCCTCTTTGGAGTTATTAAATAGTTGTGTAAGCTCTTCTGAAGAGTATTCAATGTTTCGTCTGTTTCTTGGTAAGAAATCTAGTCGACCGTTTTCTGTGAACAGCATGGCAGTGATTGGTTCATGACTAATTAAGCCTCTGTCGATATGTGGTGCCTTAAATGCGGCTATAGAATCATCTTCCAAGACTACTCGTTCAAACACTTCTGGATATCTCTTTAGTAGGTCTTCTACACGGTTTCGATTTTCTTTTTGTTCTGTCTCCATTTCTCTTGCGGCAGCTTCAGTGTCTACCATGCTTTCTGTATCTTCTTTTGGTGTTTCTTGTTGTGTTAAATCAATTTGTATATTATTAAAATCTCTAGTATCTTGTACTGTATCATTTTTCTCCTCCTCTTCTTGTCCAACTTGTTCCCCATCTGATTGGGGAAAGTTTTTATCATGAGTGTTAAATTCTGTATCAAGCATAACTAAAACAGACTAAATTTATCTATACATAATATAATATACAGCAACATTATGTACAAAGCAAATTAGTGTTGAGAAGACTGTAACTTTATACTCTCCTCACATACCCATCAGGATGTCCTTCCTGCCATCTCCAACTATCTCTACACATATCCTCTATTGTTTTCTCTGTTTGCCAATGTAATACTTCCTTTGCCTTATCAACCTTTGCATATACTGTAGCTAAGTCTCCAGCTCTTCTAGAAGTAATCTCATATGGTATTTTCTGTTCTGTAACTTTCTCAAATGTATGAACCATTTCAAGAACAGAATATCCCTTTCCTGAACCAAGATTAAATACATCAAAACCTTTTGTTAAATATTTTAGAGCTGCAATATGTCCTTTAGCTAAATCTACAACATGTATATAATCTCTAACACCTGTACCATCTTCTGTATCATAATCATCTCCAAATATCATAAGTTTTTCTCTTTTCCCTACAGCAACTTGTAAAATTATTGGCATTAGATTATTCGGTATCCCATTGGGATCTTCTCCTATCATTCCACTCTCATGTGCACCTACAGGATTAAAATATCTTAGTGCAATTATCTCAAAATCCTCGTATGCAGTTGCAACATCCTTTAGCATACACTCAATCATATACTTTGTTTGACCATATGGATTTGTAATACCGACACCGATAGGGGAATCCTCAGAACAAGGTGCTGGAGATGAACCATAGACAGTAGCAGATGAACTAAAGATAAATTTCTTTACATCATACTTAAGCATTATCTCTAACAGGTTTAAGGTTGATACAAGATTATTATTGTAGTAGAGCAGAGGCTTTTCAACAGATTCTCCTACTGCTTTTAACCCTGCAAAATGTATAACACTGTTTGGTTTCTCTTTCTCAAAGATATTATCTAACTCTTTTAGATTACATAAATCTGTTTGGTAGAATGTAACTTTTTTCTTTGTAATCTTTCCAATCCTCTCTACAGCTTCTTTACAAGAATTAGAAAGATTGTCGATGATAACAACATCATAATCATTATCAAGAAGTTCAACTGCAGTATGTGAACCAATATATCCTGCACCACCTGTTAGTACTACTTTGTGCTTTTTCATAGATAACATTTTAGATGAAAACACCTATAGAAATCAAGGAGAGAATTAGCACTTGACATCCTACTCTGCTCATCATATACTTAGCAAATAACTTAATCATCTGCTAAAATGGATTTAACAGAAAGACAAAGAGAAATACTTACTGCAATTATCAAAGAATTCATGCAGGAGGCAGATGAAGTTGGATCATTGTCGCTCGTTGAAAAATATGATTTAGGTGTTAGCTCAGCAACAATTAGGAATGAGATGGTTAAGTTAATGGATTTAGGACTTTTGGAAAAGAGTCATATATCTTCAGGTAGATTACCAACAGATCAAG
>Ga0255344_1006317_pt1 | contig 10807 bp, 12 predicted proteins | sample wastewater_treat_5_FD_192414 | JGI IMG/M metagenome (GOLD analysis project Ga0255344, IMG submission 192414) | Wastewater microbial communities from Lulu Island WWTP, Vancouver, Canada - plant18 | ecosystem: Engineered > WWTP > Wastewater > Unclassified | place: Canada: Vancouver, British...
AGGGAGAGTGGTGGGGGGGGGGGGGGGTGGGTGTGGGGGGGGGGGGGGGGGGGGGGGGGGGGGGGAGGGGGGGGGGTGTGGGGGGGTTGCCGCCATGGCAGAAAAAAAAGAAACGTTCACCTCCATCGGTGATATCGCGCAGAAGCTGGATATGAGCCAGCGCACCATCCGCTATTACGAAGAAATTGGCCTGCTCAATTCCATTAAGCGCGTTGAAGGGGGACGGCGTATCTATACCGACGCTGACTTACGGCGTCTGAAGCTCATCAAACGCCTGAAAATTATGGGAATGACCTTATCGGAAATGCAGGAGTTGGAAGCCATGTGGACCATTGAAAAATCGAACGACAAGGTTTTAAAACGCCTGCTGGAATTTCTGAATAATCAATTGCAAAGACTCGACGATCGTATTGCAGATCTTAATATCCTGCGCAATGAAATTCTGGAATATCAAAACAGGATTCAATCGAAGATCGGCAAATAATACCTCGTGGATAAAATTCGGATTTCATGGAGGAGTAATCAAATGGATAAATTCTTCTACCCGCGCAGCATTGTCGTCATTGGCGCTTCGGTAAACAGGCTGAATTTGGGACATATCATCGTTTTGAACAACCGCCAGAAAGGATATGAAGGAAACATCTACGGCGTAGGCAGGGAGCAAGGAGAAATCGCCGGCGCCCCTGTTTATGACCGTGTTGACAAAATACCGGAAATTCCCGACGTGGCAATTATCATTTCCCCGGCGCAAACCGTTCCGGATTTTATGGAAGATTGCGGACGAAAAGGGATCAAGCGCATTGTTATTGAATCGGGCGGTTTCAGTGAATATTCCGAAGGACAAAATGTTCTGGAAAAAAAGGTGCAGGAAATCGCCGACCGCTACGGTATGCGCTTCATCGGTCCCAACTGCATCGGAACAGTCAATTTCGATATAAAAATGATGATGCCCTTCGGCTTCTTCCCGGCAACGCCTTCCGGCGGACGCGTGGCGATGATCGTGCAAAGCGGAGGAGTTGGGAGCTCTTATCTGGGAGAATTCGGCGACAATGCGATTATCCCCGGGAAATTTGCCGCCATCGGCAATAAACTGCAGATCGATGAGGTGGATGTTCTTGATTATCTGATCAACGATGAGAAGACGGATATCATTACGATGTATCTGGAAGGCTTCAAGCGCGGCAGGGCTTTTTTCGATCTGGCTCAAAAATCTGACATACCTCTCATTGTTCTAAAATCAAACCGCAGTAGCCTGACAGCCAAAATCGCTCAGTCCCATACAACCGCTCTATCCGCTGACGACTCGGTTGTTGACGGCGCTTTCCGGCAGGCAGCCGTTATCCGCGCAGAAGATGATATCGACTTTGTCAACGCGGTGAAAATCATCCGGCTGCCGCTGATGAAAAGCAGACGCGTCGCTGTTCTTTCCCGATCCGGCGGACATGCCGTCATGAGCGTCGATGCCTGCGCGAAATTCGGATTCTCTCTCGTGGACTTCCCTCCGGCATTCATTGAAAATCTGAAAACAATTTATAACACGCGGGTGATCGCGCATCAAAATCCGTTGGATCTCGGTGAAATCTTCGACTACACCATCTTCACCAAAATTCTGGAAGAAGCCTTGCAACTGCCCGATGTGGACGGCGTTTTGTTCAATCACCTTTACATTGCCAGCTACGAAGGCGAAATGTCCCGCGACTTCTTAAATAATGTCAACAGGCTGGTGCAGCAATATCAGAAACCGGTGGCCATGACCATGGTCACCGACAGCCAGGAATTATTAAATATCTCAAGAAATCAGAGCTATCCCGTTTTTACCACTCCGCTGATGGCCGCCAAGGCCCTGGATATGTCGGCAACGTATTACGAAGAAAAAACGGCGCGGGATGCCAGAGGCGAATATCTCAAGGCTTCCATTGATACAAGCGCTATCAGCAAAATTAAAAACATCTGCCAGACTGAGAAAAGAATTCCTCTGACCGATGAAGCCCTGCAAATTGCCGGGGCTGCTGGCATTAAAAGCGTTCCCGGATTTGTTGTGAAGTCAGCCGGGGAAACCGAAAAGCTCCATCTTGATTTTCCGGTTGCCGTCAAACTTCTTTCCCGTGACGCGTCTCATAAATCCGACGTGGGTGGTGTACGCCTGAACATTCAGAACAAAAAGAAACTTGCGGAAGCCATATCGGAAATGAAAAAATCTTTTCGGAAAATCACACCGCCGCCAACGATTGATGGTTTCCTGATTCAGAAAATGGCGGACGAGGGGGTGGAGTGTTTTGTCGGTGGCCGTCAGGACCCGGTCTTTGGACCGCTTGTCATTGCCGGATTGGGTGGGATTTTTTTGGAAATTTTCAAAGACACAGCCATCCGATTGGCACCGGTGACAAAAAGCGAAGCGATAGACATGCTGAAAAAACTGCAGGCTTACCCCCTGCTGCAGGGCGCCAGAGGGAAAAAGAGTGCGGATATTGACGCCTTGGCAGATATCATCTGCCGGATATCCCAACTGCTGGCTGACGTTCCCGACATTGCCGAAATAGACTTGAATCCCGTTATCGTTCACGAAAAAGGCAAAGGCGCCTCCATTGTGGATAGCCGGGTGTTTTTTAAATAAAGGGATTTATTTCCCTTGTTTCTCCTTTTGCACCATGGCTTTTGCTTCGTCCAGGGCCTTTTCCACGGCGCTGATAACATCCGGTTTAACATCAAAATAGAAACCGTTTTCCTTGCAAAGCTTCTTGACCTTTTTAATTTCAGCCATCAGCGACGCCGGCACGCTGACCCGTAAAAGCACATTTCGCGATTTTTCCTTCTGTTCTTCTCGTATGATAGCCATACAACCTCCTTAACCAATGCCATTTGTATTTTATTATACCTGCAATGCGCTGAAGATGTCAATAAATATCGACATTATGTATGATTATATTATTTGCTATTATTTTTGCTTTTTTTATTGACATTCATTACTGCTGTGTGTATATTCAAAGCGACGGACAAAAAAGACCGGTTAGCATCACCCCAGGAGACGTACCGGCCAAATAACGATTGTCCTGAAAAGGAGGATTTATGAAAGAAAATCATTCTATTGTCAGGTTGGTTTTTGGATGTATTGATGACGTGGTCACCACAACTGAAAATATTCACAAAAACATTGTCGAGAACGTAAAGGGATCTTCTCCCAGCGGCTTCGAGGATGGCGGGAAACGGAAGGGTGTTTACGATACCATCAAGATGGTAACCGGCAAAGTTGAAGAGACAATATCCGGTTTTAAAAGATAGTTCGTCTGTCGAAACGGAGCGGGACGATGAAGTCCCGTTCCGTTTCAATACTGAAAAGCATTAGACGATCTGAACGCGGCAACAAAACATTAGAAAGATAAGGTAATAGTTTATGAAAAGAAGAGCTCAAATCGGTTTAGCCTATCATTTAACGGCATATCTGGCCGTAAACGCTGTACTCATCTGGATCAATCTTGATTTATATCCGCAATATTTCTGGTTTAAATTTCCATTAGTCGCATGGACGATTATGATTATTTTTCATGGATGGAGAGTTTTTTCCAGAAAGAAAATGATTGAGTCTTCACCTCCATAATATTTTTTTCTTTAGTGCTTGAAACATGGCGCGATTTCGTTTAAATAACCTCGCGGCGTAATGATTCGACCAACAAAGGAGCCTCCATGAAAAAAATTAAAGAAATCAAAGCCAAAAATATGAATGTAAAAAAATTTATTGACGACAAAGTCCGGGATATTCAGCAGGCTGTAGGGGACGGTTTGGCGATCAATGCCCTTTCCGGCGGGGTGGATTCATCAGTTGTCACAGCGCTTGGACATAAGGCGCTGGGCAGGAGACTGAAAACCTATTTCATCGATAACGGCATTATGCGCGAAGGAGAGCCTGCCAAGGTTGCCGCAGCGTTTAAAAAGCTGGGCATCCATGTTGAGGTTATGGACGCTTCCAAAGCGTTCTTTGGCGCATTGAAAGGACTGACTGATCCGGAAGAAAAAAGGGAGGCGATCACGCAGACCTTCTATAAAAATGTTTTTGGCAAACTGGTCATCAAAAGCAAGGCAAAATATCTTTTACAGGGCACCATTCTGACCGACGTGGATGAAACCGTAGCCGGCATTAAACGACAACATAACGTATTTGAACAACTGGGAATCGATCCCCAGAAGGCCTTTGGCTACAAAATTCTGGAACCTCTCATCGAGCTGCGTAAGGACGGCGTCCGTAAAGTCGGACGCGGTCTCGGTTTGCCGGAAAACATGCTTGTCAGAGTCCCCTTCCCCGGGCCGGCTCTGGCAGCCAGGATCATTGGCGACGTTACACCGGCAAAAATCGCTCTGGTCAGAAAAGCAACCGTCATTACCGAAGCAGCGCTGAAAGATATTAAGGCCTTTCAGTATCTGGCCATTCTGCATGACGACCGTGTTACGGGCATGCGCAATCACAAGCGGGTGTTCGGCAATCAGATCGAAATCCGTTGCTGGAACAGCCTGGATGCGCGAACCGCCAGACCGACAAGGCTTTCCTTCGATATTCTGGAAGGCATTGCCGCAAAAATCACCAAAGAGATCCCGGAGGTGGTCAGCGTAACCTACAATATCACGTCTAAACCGACGTCGACCATTGAGGCGATATAGCGTTCCGTGAAATCCGCACGCTCAACGATCAAATAAACAGACATCGACAGTTTAGGCGCTTTTTAACAGCAGATATCCTTTGTGGAAAACTGAGACGCCATTGAACTTTTGCTCAATGGTCCGATCGCTGGGGTATTTTCTCTATGGCTGAGATGACTGGAGCATCTCATCGGAGGAATGCCGGAAATGTTGATTATATTCTGCCATACCGGTCTTCAAAGCGTTCGATATCATCATCCCCGCAATACTCACCAGTCTGCACTTCGATGAAAACCAGGGTTTCTTCTGACGCGTTTTCAATGCGGTGTTTGGCCATTTGGGGAATATCAACGGATTGACCGGGGCTGAGAACTTTTTGGGTTCCGGCAATGGTTGCGACACCCTGCCCGGCAACAACGAACCAGTGTTCAGATCGATGATGGTGAAGCTGCAAACTGAGGCTTCCACCGGACGCGACAATAATTCTCTTCACTTTATGACCGGGAGCTTCCGATAAAACTTCAAAGCTGCCCCACGGGCATTTGGTAATATTTTTCATGAATCTTTCCAGTCGTTTTAGCGACCTCCTAACATAAAACACAGGGAATGAAAAGTTCTTTCCAGACTCGCTTAAAATCATATTTTATGATAGTGAAAAAGAAATGTTAGAGCGGAAAGCCATTTATTTTCATGAATATCACTTATAGGATCAAAAGAAGCAAAAAAAGAAAAAAAACTATTTCTCTTCAAATTCGTAATGCATCGGAAGTTTTGGTTTCAGCGCCTTACTTCACTCCCCGTGAGGAAATCGACCGTTTTATCGATGAAAAACAGCATTGGATTCATAACACAATCCGGAAACACGAAGCAGATTCCATTCAAAACAGGGAGAAGAAATTTGAAAACGGTGAAACTTTTCTCTATCTGGGGCAATCCTATCCGCTGGAAGTTTATTTTGAGCCCTTTGAAGACGCGGGGGTGGTTTTCCGGCATGACCGCTTTTATCTCAACGCTTCGGATGACCCGTCATTAAGAAGACATTACCTGGTTTCCTGGTATAAGAGAAAAGCAATTGAATATATCAGTCAGCGTGTTGATTTTTACGAAAAGGTGCTTAAATTGCACCATAAAAATATCAGAATCACCTCGGCAAAAAGCCAGTGGGGATCCTGTTCCGAAGATGACCGGCTGGCGTTCAGTTTTCGATTGATCATGGCACCCCCTGAAGTCATTGATTATGTGGTGATCCATGAGCTGACACACATCAGGGAGAAAAATCATTCCGCCGGATTTTGGCATCAGGTCGAGGCGGCTCTCCCGGAGTATAGGAAGCATCGGCAGTGGCTCAAAGACCACCAACATCTGTTGAATCTTTGAACCAATTGCGGGAAGGGATATCAATTCAGCTATATGGAAAATGTTGAAACAATTGATTTGAAACACCGTGAATGCCTTGTCGAACGGTTTCATCGGATGGATTTACCCATCTCCGATTACGCATTTGCCAATATTTATTTGTTTCGTCATATCAGTAACTATAAGTTCATTACCAGAGAATGTGGCCTATTCATTTCCGGCGTGACCCAGCAAAAACAACATTACGTCATGCCCCTGAACGATCCCGTCGGCTGCGACACAAAAACATTTCGTGATATTCTGGGTGATGGTGACTTTTTCTTCCCCATACCGGAAGCGTGGTTGAATTATTTCAGAAAGGACCCGTTCGTCATCACTTACGATGAAAGCGATTCAGATTATATTTACCTGACCGAAAATATGGCCGGCTTTAAAGGCAAACAATATCTCCGTCATCGAAATCATTTGAATCAATTTTTATCTAAATATAAACCGGATGCGATACCGATGGCCGCTATCCATAGACAGGATGCGATGCTGGTTCTGGAAGAATGGCAGCACCATTCCCGAAAAGCCAAGGACAAAACCGACTTTGAACCATGCCGTGAAGCCTTGCAGATATTCTCTGAGCTTGCGCTCTGGGGAATAATATACTACATTGACGACCGACCGGCGGGATTCATTGTGGGCGAGGCATTGAATGCCGACATGTTCTGCCTGCACTTTGCCAAAGCGTCCAGAAATTATCGTGGCTTATATGAGTTCATGTTTAACGATACGGCTAAAAGGCTGCTATCGCAATATAAACACCTGAACCTGGAAGAAGATATGGGCAATAAAAATTTACGAAGGACAAAATACTCTTACGGCCCGGAATTTCTCATTACGAAATATCGTGTCGGGATAAAATAATCGGAAGCAATATACAATGAATAAACCCATCCAGATAACATTGCTACGGGAAGGCGATCAGGGAGTGATTCATTCCATTGAGGGAGGTGCTGGTATTACCAGTCGCCTGGCGGGAATGGGCATTGTGACGAACGCTAAATTCCGTATCGCTCAACTCAGCAGCGGTCTGATCATCATTCAGGTTGCCAACACGCGCATCGCGCTTGGACATGGCGAGGCGTCAAAAATCATGGTGTATAAAACCGAACCGGTTGATGAGGTGTGCCTTCCGCCCATTGAAAAAGAGGTTTACGTCGCGCTTGTCGGTCAGCCCAATGTCGGCAAATCAACTGTTTTTAATATTTTAACCGGCCTTTCCCAGCATGTTGGCAACTGGCCGGGAAAAACCGTGGAAAAGAAAGAAGGAACCCATCGTGCGGATAATATTTTATTCAGAATCGTGGATTTGCCGGGAACATACAGTCTGACCGCGTTTTCTGAAGAGGAAAGAGTTGCCCGCAATTTTATCATCAAGGAAAAGCCCGGCCTGGTGGTACTGGTGCTGAACGCGGCAGCCCTGGAGAGAGGACTTTACCTCCTGTCTGAAGTCCTCCTGCTGAACCGTCCTGTCGTTGTCGCCATCAATATGCTGGATGTCGCTTCTGAACAGGGAGTCGAAATTGACCCCAAAGCGCTGCAGCAGTCGTTGAGAATTCCGGTCATCCCCATGGTGGCTAAACGGAACAGTGGCATTAAAGAACTGGTCAGCCAAATGGTATCGATAGCATCCAACGGAGACCTGTACCATCCCGACTTACCGGAAGTCTCCGCGGACCATCTGCAGATTTACAAGGAAATCCTTGAACATATCCGTCCTTATATTCAGGAACCGTATACCCCGGAATGGGTGGCCATAAAACTGATGGAAGGCGATCCGGAAGTATCAAAAATGATGAAGGCGACTGCCCGGCAATCAGCCTATGATAGTGTTGAACAACTACTCATCCAGCATGAAGACTCTCTTCATGCCGTTGTTAATGGCCGCTATGACTGGATTGAAAGGATCAGCCGGGCCGCCGTTTCCCGTTTTAAAATGGGCCAAGTGGTGCTGACCGACCGAATCGATCATATTCTCACACGTCCTGTTTTCGGCATTCCCATTTTACTTGCCGTTATGGCTGCCGTTTTTTTCCTCACCTACACCGTGGGAGTGCCCCTGCAGGACTGGATGAGCGATCAAATTCATCATTTCATAAAATCCTGCGAGCCCCTCACCATGAAATGGCCGGACTGGGCTTCCGGATTGCTGCTCAACGGTGTCATCGGAGGCGCGGGTTCAGTTCTGACGTTTCTGCCGATCCTGCTCATCTTCTTCGCCATCATGGCTTTCTTAGAAGATGTGGGCTATATGGCGCGGGCGGCTTTTGTCATGGATAGAATCATGCACCTCGTTGGTCTTCACGGTAAAAGTTTTATTCCGATGTTTCTGGGATTCGGATGCAACGTTCCCGCGGTTCTGGGAGCACGCATTATCGAAACGAAAAAGGCAAGGTTGATCACCCTGCTTTTGATTCCCTTCGTTCCCTGCACCGCCCGGTTGGCGGTGCTGACACTGGTTTCCGCTGCCATTTTCGGATCCAAAGCCGCTTATGTTTCCTGGAGCATCGTGGCGCTAAACATCGCGGTACTCGGTATCGCGGGAATTTTTGTCAATAAAATTCTCTCAAAACAGGACGCCCCTTTTATTATGGAGCTACCGATTTACCACACCCCGGATTTGAGAACGATTCTCATGGTGGTCTGGACCAGAACCCTGTCATTCGTCCGTAAGGCGGGAACCGTGATCCTCGGAGTCTCGATATTTATATGGCTATTGTCTTATTTCCCCAACGGTCGCGTGGAAGATAGTTTTCTGGCTCAAATTGGCAGATGGATGCAACCGCTTGGTGTTCCATTAGGACTGGACTGGAAAATGATTACTGCGTTGCTGACCGGATTAATAGCGAAAGAAAATGTCGTGGCCACACTCGGCGTCCTTTTTAGCGTTGGCAGAGACGGACTCACCCATGTTCTGCCGACTGTGATGAGTCATGAATCCGCCGCGGCCTTTTTAGTGGTGATGATGCTCTTTATCCCCTGTGCGGCAACCGTAGCCGTCCTGAAAAAGGAAATGAATAATAACAAATGGTTTTATGCCGCCCTTATCATGACGCTGCTGGTTTCCTACCTGGGCGGAATCGCAGCATACAACCTTGTTAAATGGCTGGGGATATAAAGCGAAAAATAGGATATTAAAACCTGTGCAACGAGAAAAGCCTTTTTCTCCTGACCCTGTCAACCTGAATTTGACCTCATATATTCACCCCATGATTTCCTCCTTGACAATAGGACGTTCGTCCTACTATAAATCATTCCTTCGCAGTTCATTTATCCTATCCAGTGAGGTAGAAATGGCATTGCCGGCAGCCTCATATCATCCCCGCCGACCGCAGGATTCGGATTATTACCACTGTGTCGAGGACTATTTTGAAACCTTCGTTCAATCCTACGACGAACACTTCTCCAGGCAGTACGGCTTCTGGCGGCCTTATATCGAGAAGGTGATTTACCGTTATCTCGATTGCGGCGATCTGCGACACGGCTTTGCCCGCGTGAAATGCAAAGACTGCGGCCATGAATACCTGCTGGCTTTTTCGTGTAAACGAAGGCATTTCTGCCCTTCCTGCCATCAGAAACGCGTGGTGGAATTCGGAGAGTGGCTCTGTATGGATGTTCTCAAGAAGGTTCCCCACCGGCATTTTATCTTCAGCCTCCCCAAAATCCTGCGCCGGTACTTTTTGTATGATCGAAAGCTTCTTGCCGGTCTCAGCCGCTGCGCCTGGGATGCCCTGAAGGTTTTCATGCAAAATGCCGTGCCGGAAAAGGAACCCCTGCCGGGAGCCGTCATCGCCATCCAGACTTTCGGCGACTTCCTCGGATTCAATCCTCATTGCCACATCCTCGTGACCGACGGCTGCTTTTACGGCGAAAGAGGAATGTTCAGAGTCGCCCCGCCGTTGGAATTGAAAAAGCTGGAGATGATTTTCCGGCACAAGGTGTTCAGGATGCTTTTGAACAAGGGAAAGATCACGAAGGAGCTGATTGCCATGCTCTCGTCATGGCGGCATTCCGGCTTTCAGGTATTTTGCGGCAACCGCATATTGCCCAACGATGAAACAGCGATGGAGAATCTGGCGCGTTACATCATCCGGGCGTCGTTCTCCCAAGAGCGCATGCGCTATCTGGAAAAGGAAGGCATGGTGGTCTATAAAGCCAAGGCCTGCGCCGGACACCGATCCGGGGACGGCAAAGATCAAAAGACCTTCCCCGCCCTGGAATGGCTGGCGGCCATGTGCTCGCATATCCCCAACAGGGGTGAACAGATGGTCAGATACTATGGCTATTACAGCAATGTCGCACTGGGTAAACGCAATAAAGCAGAGAGTGACGATCTTGTTCCCTGCATCATTGAACCACAGGGTAGCGAAAAGGCATTCAGAAAAAATTGGGCGCGGCTGATTCAGAAGATTTATGAAATTGATCCTCTGGTTTGTCCAAAATGTCAGGGCGTCATGCGCATCATCAGTTTTATCGAAGATCCGCAAGTCATCAGGGACATTCTTACCCATCTGGGACTCTGGCTGGTCCGGTCAAGACCGCCGCCGAAAAGCCATGACCCGCCAAGCATCGAATACGCCCCTGCTGATCTTCAAATCCAACCACACACTGACATTATCTACGGCGACCCTGAATATTCCTGGGATGATTTGGACTGCACCCCCCGAATTGGACAAAATATGTTAGAGTAGTTGGCAGGATTCAGCTTCCCTTTTGGAGGGAGAAAGGAACTTGCCATGAAACACCGCAGAGTATTTGCTGTTGAACACAAGCG
>Ga0255344_1006319_pt1 | contig 10802 bp, 7 predicted proteins | sample wastewater_treat_5_FD_192414 | JGI IMG/M metagenome (GOLD analysis project Ga0255344, IMG submission 192414) | Wastewater microbial communities from Lulu Island WWTP, Vancouver, Canada - plant18 | ecosystem: Engineered > WWTP > Wastewater > Unclassified | place: Canada: Vancouver, British...
CGCACGCCCAGGAACTGGGTTTGGCTTACTGGGCCGTCACCGACCACTCCAAATCGTCCTTCCAAGCCAACGGGCTCGATGCCGCCCGTCTCCGCCGGCAAATCCAGGAAATCAAAGCCCTCAACCAACGCCTGGCCGACCAAGGCAGCGCGTTCCGCCTGCTCACCGGCACGGAGGTGGACATTTTGCGCGACCGGCTGGATTTCGACGACGATCTGCTGGCGGAATTGGACGTGGTAATCGCCAGCCTGCACGTGGCCGCAAACAATGAAGCCGACAACACCAAGCGGCTGATTCGCGCGGCGCAAAACAAATTTGTCCATGCCCTGGGGCATCCGTCCGGGCGGTTGTTGCTCGAACGCGAGCCCTATCCCATCAACCTGCAGGCGGTCATGGACGCCTGTGCGGAAACCGGCACGTGGATCGAGCTGAACTGCAATCCGCGTCGTTTTGACCTCGATTGGCGGCACTGGCCTTATGCGCGGGCCCGGGGCGTGAAATGCGTCATCAATCCGGACGCCCACCGCCGCGAACACGCCGGCTATCTACGCCTTGGCGTGGCCGTGGCCCGGAAAGGATGGCTCACACGTGCCGATGTGATCAACACCCTGCCCTTGGCACAACTACACCGCGCCCTGGCCGCCAAACGCAAATCTTGACGGGTGATGGCGGACGGATGGGGTGGCCCCATCCACGGTTCACCACCCGGCGCCCGATTCGCCGACCATAAAAAATAAGGAAAATAAGGGGTTGACATTTGGCGGGTCTGGTCAATGCTTACACCAGACTAATCCCATGGTGTAGGGTTCCTTTGGGAGCGAATTATGATTTCAAACGAACGACCATCGCCCTTTCGCCCGCGGCCTCATCACTTCAGCGGCACGCCGCCCAAACCTCCGGTCAACGAGGACACCCTGCGCACGGAACGCATTCAGGTCGAGCGCAAGACGTTCGTGTTCATGTTGAAGGAAAATCCGCGCGGCCGGTTTCTGCGTATCACCGAAGACGTCGGCGGGCGCCGGGATACCATCATCATTCCCGCGCCGGGACTTGAGGAATTCGCCAAAGTGGTGGAAAGCCTGGCCAAGACGGCTGCGGAATTGCCGCCCCAGGAGGCGTAACTCTTTCCGTCAGGCCCCAGTCCCGGCTATGTCAGCCCGCCGACGGGGGCTTCGCCGGACAGGTTTCGGCTGGGTGGGCGGCCGTTTGCGCGCCCGCACCCGGGGTGCATCCCCCCATAACCCCTCCAAATCATAGCGTTCCCGCAGGTCGGCGCGCATGACGTGGACGATCACATCAAAGTAATCCAGCACGAGCCAGGCAGACGGCGGTTTGCCATCCACGGCGCGCGGGTGCAGGCCCACCTCCCGCTGGAGTTTATCGGTGATTTCGTTCACCACCGCGCGCAGGTGCGGTTCGCTCGTGGCGGAGGCGATGACAAAGTAATCGGTGATGGAGGACAATTGGCGCAGGTCCAGGATGACAATGTCTTCCGCTTTTTTGTTGTCTGCCAGTTCGCGGCAAAGCAAAGCGAGTTTTCGTGAATCCATCGGAGAAGAAGATGCCGGAGTCAGAGTTAAAGATAAAGCCGGGAATTACCAATGGCCTCCGCCACCGCCGGCGGCACCAGGGTGTCAATCGGTTGGCCGGCCCGCACGCGCGTCCGGATTTGCGAGGAGGAAATCCCGCAGGCAAAACCCGGGAGCGTGCGCCCGCGGAAGGGCGGCGGAAAATCGGCCAGCGGCGCGCCGGGGCGCGGGATCGCGACAAACTCCGCGAGCCGCGCCAGTTCGGCCGCTTCGCACCAGGCGGGGAGTTTGGCCACGTTGTCCGCGCCGACGAGGTAAAATAATTCCGCCTTCGGAAAGCGCCGGGTGTAGTCGCGCACGGTCGCCACGCTGTAAGAAACGCCGCCCCGGCGGATTTCCTGATCGTCCACCGCGGCCCAGGTTTGCCCGGCGAGCGCGAGGCGCAGCCAGCGCAAGCGTTCCGGGGCGGGCGCGTGTTGGCGGTCTTGTTTGAAGGGGGATTGCGCCGCCGGGATGAAGCACAAGCGGTCGAGGTCCAGCGCTTCCAACGCCGCCTGCGCCACGAGCAGGTGCCCCAGATGAACCGGGTCAAACGCACCGCCAAAAAGTCCAATTCGCCGCATCGCTCAAGCCCTCACCGTTGAAAATGCCGGTCGGCAAAGTCGAGGTAGTACGCCCAATCTGTTGCCGTTAATCCGTGTTTGCCGGCGCGGATATGGTAGCCGATAAATTGGCCGATGGACTGATGGAGCGGCGGCTGATCGGAGGCATTCAATCCGGGCCGGTCATACAACCTGTAAACCGGCTCGGCGTTTAGCGCGGCGAGGAATTCACCGCGCGGATCCGCCCAAGAATCATCCGCCGCGCTGGCCACATAAACCGGCCGGGGCGCGACCAGGGCGATGAGTTCGTGTTGGTCCACCGGCAGGGCGGTTTCGTTGTTGGAGTATTGTTTGAAATTGCCGCAGAACCAGTGCGGGAAACGGCGGTTCAGGTCGGCCGTCGTTTCGCCAAACCACCGTCGCGCCAGCGCGGCGCCGCCCTCTCCGGAGTTGTTGGCGATGACCAGGGCAAACCGCGGGTCGCGCGCGCCGGTCCACAACGCCGTTTTCCCCAACCGCGAGTGGCCGATGACCGCGACGCGCCGGGCGTCCACCGCCCGGTCGGTTTCCAGATAATCCAGCGCCCGGCTCAATCCCCAAGACCAGGCGCCGATGGCACCCCAAGCGTCCGGAGGAAATTCAGCGGCCCCGTCCGCCGGCTTGAAAGCACCGCGCACCCCGAGTTTCCAGCCGGCCTCAAAATCCGGCTCCAAATCCCCGTAATACGCCGTCACCAGCGCGTAGCCGCGGCGCAGAATCATCTCCACCGGCCACCGGCTGGCATTCAACCCCCGGCACGCTTCCGTGGCCCGGTTGTTCACCACGCAATCGCCAAAACGCGCCGGCATCCAACGCTCCGAGAGACGGATGCCGGGATCGGTGTGGATGGCGTGGTTGCCGGCGAAGTTCAGTCCCAAAAATGCGGGGACCCGCCCTTTCACTCCGTTGGACACATAGAGCAACAAATTCATGCTCGGCCCGTCCGGGCGGCCGGTGAACCAAAGGGTGATCTCTTTCCGGGTGGCGAGACCGTCGAGCGCGCGCGCATCCACGGAAGTCACCTCAAACGTCATGGCCGCCGGGCGGTCCGGGCTGCGCCCATAAACCTGCTCTTCAAAAAGCCGGAGCAGTTCCGGTCGCCGTTTCGTTTCCCAAACCGCCGCACGGGTCACGGGGGTGCCGTCCGCGCAGACGAGCGGGTCGGGCAGGGTGTAGGGGGGCACTTGGGATTCGTCGGTGTTCGTGCGGGGCCGCGGTTGCGCATTCACGGCGGCGGCCAGGACGCCGCTCACGAGGAGGACAGATTGCCAATGCATAGCTTGCTGGATCAACGGCGCGGCCAGCTCGCTTCAATTTCTTCCAGCGTCCGGCCTTTGGTTTCCGGCACCATCGTCAGCACGAACAGGAATCCGAGCAAGCTGCAAAACGCATAAACGCCAAACGTCCGGGCCGGGCCCACCGCCGGGTTGTCGTTTAACATCGGAAAGGTCTGCGCCACGATGTAACAGGCGCTCCAAATGGTGAACGTGGCGATGGACATGGCCCGTCCGCGGAGTTGGGTCGGAAAAATTTCCGAGCACAAAATCCACGGAATCGGCCCAAGCGCCATGGCAAACGCCGCGATGAATAACAAAATGCCGAGCAACAGCGGGAGTCCGCCCGCGCCGGAGTGGAACATCCATCCCACCGCGCCCAAGGCCAGCACCTGCGTTGCGAGGCCGGTCAACAACAATGGCCGCCGCCCCGCCCGGTCCACCAGTGCAATCGCCACCAGGGTGAACCCCACGTTCACCAGGCCGATCATGACCGAGGATTGGAACGCGTCCTTGATGCCCACGCCCGCCGTGGTGAAAATTTTTGTCGAGTAATACATGATCGCGTTGATGCCGCTGAATTGCGACACCGCCATCAACAGCACCGCAATGATCAACGGGCGTCGGAAACGCGATTGAAACAACTCGCGGAACCGGGCCCGCTTCTGGCCGAGCGCCTCGCGCACCGCCGCCAGCTCCGCCTGCGCGTGCGCCGCGCCGCCCATCCGGGTCAGGATCGGAAGGGCCTCCGCCTCGCGACCGGCCTGGATCAGCCAGCGCGGACTTTCCGGAACGAAGAAGAGCAATCCCAACAACACCATCGCCGGCGCGACTTCCGCGCCGAGCATCCAGCGCCAGCCCCGGGCGGCGTTCCACACTTCATCACCCGCCCCCTGGATGCGGGCATTGATCAACAGGGTGAAGAAGATGCCCAGGACAATCCCCAGTTGGAACAACGCCCCCAGCCGGCCGCGTTGCGCCGCCGGCGCCTGCTCCGCGATATACACCGGACAGATCATCGAAGAGGCGCCAATCCCCAATCCGCTCAGAAACCGCGCCGCCAGAAATTCCACAAAGGTCCGCGGGATGGCCGCGAGCACGCCGGACGCGGCGTAAAGCACCGCGCACAAAAAGAGCACCTTGCGCCGGCCAAACCGGTCGCTGAGAAAACCGGCAAACATCGCCCCCGGAATGCAGCCCAGAATGGCGCTGGCCCCGACCATCCCCTCCTGCGCGGGACTGAGGGCGAAATGCATCTTGAGATACTGGTTGGCCCCGTTAATGACCGCGGTGTCGTAGCCGAACAGAAAACCGCCCACAGCCGAAACCAGCGTGACCAGCAACAGGGAATACCGGGAGAGGATAGGAGAAGCAGTCATCGTTTTGCTCAAAAAAAGATTCAACAACACCGGCGTACGCCGTGGAACCGTTGTTCCGTGACCGCGACGTAAAGTTTGCCCGCCTCGGCCCGCCCATAACCGCCCGGGGTCACGGACGCGGCGGCCGTCCCGGTGCCCGCGCAATGGGATTCGTTGGCTTGGTGTTGCGCGCGTTCCAGCGCGGCTTCACCGGAAAGCTCCTTGGCCAGGGCCAGGGCCAAGGCCGCAGCTCCCGCCGCTCCCGCCCGCGTGCGGCGTCCGCCCTCCACCACCGCATAATCCGGCAGCCAGACCGGCTCGGTTTCATGCAGTTGCGGCGGTTTGCGACCGGTAAGCAGCAAAATCCATTCGCGCGCGCTGAGCACCAGGATGATGCTCACGAGCGCGAGAAAACAGCCGGCGACCACGGCGTCCAACACGTTGTTGAAATGCAGGGTGCGATACTGGGAAAGCTCGGCCTCCGCCGCCTCTATTTTTTGCGTCAACTCTGCCCCGGTTGCCGACGATACGAGCGTCGTCTTCATTTCTTCCAGCGCGTCTATCTTCGTCTGCAGCACCCGCGCCTGTGCCAGAAAGCCGATCCGCGGATCGGGATGCCCGATCTTTTGCACGCCCGCCGTGAACGTCACCGCCACCAGCCATACCAACGGCCCAAACGCCACCAACGCCAGCCACGGCTGACCCCGGCGGCCCGGGGCGTTCCCCTCTCCGCGTTGCGCGGCGGCCCCGCGCTGCAGTTCCATCTTGAGAATGATGGTCACCGCCAGGCACAGGGCGATGGCGGCCAGCATCTGGTTGGCAATGCCAAACAACGGCCAGAGCGAGTTGATGCCGCCCAGCGGATCCCGCACGCCTTGCACGAGAAAATAACCCCAGCCGCACACCATCAGGCCGCTGGCGACCAGGTTCGCGCCCAGATTCCGCGTATTGCCCAGCGGCTTCCACAAATGTCCCAGGAAATCGTGCAGGATGTAACGCGCCACGCGCGTTCCGGCGTCAATCGTGGTCAGAATGAACAACGCCTCAAACATGATCGCAAAGTGATACCACAGGTCGAGTCCGTGTCCGCTGACGGCTTTCGAGAAAATCTGCGCCATCCCCACCGCCAGGGTCGCCGCGCCTCCCGTGCGCCCGAACAAGGTGTGTTCCCCCACCAGTTGCGCCAGTTCATCCATGTGCTCCACCGCGACCGGGAAACCGAGGGTCGTGATCTGGGTCGCCACCGCCGCCGCCTCGCCCTTCACGTTCATCGCGAAATACACGCCCGGGTCCATCGTGCAAGCGGCGATCATGGCCATGATGGCCACCAACGATTCCAGGCACATGGCCCCGTAGCCAATGGGCCGCGCGTAACTCTCGCGGGTGATGAGCTTGGGCGTAGTCCCGCTGGCGATGAGCGTGTGAAAACCGGAAATGGCGCCGCAGGCGATGGTGATGAAACAAAACGGAAACACCGGCCCCGCCACCACCAATCCGGTGCCGTCCACAAACTGCGTCAACGCCGGCATCCGCAGATCGGGCAGCACGAGAAAAATGCCAACCGCCAGCACCAAGATGGTGCCGAGCTTCATGAAGGTGCTCAAATAATCGCGCGGCGCCAGCAACAACCACACCGGCAGCACGCTCGCCGCCAGGCCATAAAGAATGAGCGCCCAAGCCAGCGGCTCCGCCCCCAGCGTGAACACCCGCGACCACGACGCCGATTCATAAACCAGCTTGCCGCCCCACACCGCCAGCAACAGGGCGGCGATGCCCAGGATCGAACCCTCCAGCACCTTGCCCACGCGCACGAACCGCAAATACCCCCCTAGGAACATCGCAATCGGCACCGTCGCACCCACGGTGAACACGCCCCACGGGCTTTCCGCCAGCGCCTTGACCACCACGAGCGCCAGCACCGCCAGCAAAATGACCATGATGGCCAGAATGGCGATCAACGCGATGAATCCCGCCGGGGTGTTCAATTCCTCCTTGACCATTTGTCCGAGTGACCGGCCATCGCGCCGCAGGGAGGCAAACAAGATGATGAAATCCTGCACCGCGCCGCCCAGCACCACGCCAATGAGAATCCAAAGCGTGCCCGGCAGATAGCCGAATTGCGCCGCCAAGACCGGGCCGACCAACGGACCGGGACCGGAGATCGCCGCGAAGTGATGGCCGAAGACAATCCACTTGTTGGTTTTGACGAAATCCTTGCCGTCGTCGTGGACTTCGCAAGGCGTGGCCCGGCGATCATCCAGGGCCAAAATGCGGGCGGCGATCCATTTGGAGTGAAACCGGTAGCCAATGGCATAGGTACACAGCGCCGCCGTCAGCAGGTAGGCGGAATTGATCGGCTCCCCCCGTTGCCAGGCCACCGCCACGTAGGCGCCGGCGCCCAATACAGCCACCACCAACCAGCCCAGAAATTTCAATGCCTTGCTCATAAGCGCCCGTAACGGCGGCTTTATAGGGGGAAACCGTCGTCATGCCCAGCACGTTTTCCCCGTCGCATCCCGTCGGATGCCGGTGAACCGGCAGTGAGCGCGGCGGGTTGTGGAAGCAGAGGCTTTGCCTGAGCCAGTTGCCACCGCAGCTTGGGTAATCGGTGAGGTGTTGGTGGCGTTGGCCCCAGCGCGGAAACTGGATGGCAACGGGCGATAGCCAAAGCGCCCAAGGGGCCGCCACTGGCACCGGTTGAGCCGCAGACACAATCGTCCGGGCAACGGAGAACCCAAACCGCGCCGATGTTTCGATAAAATTTTTGCTGGGACGTCTCAACTAGTTACCCCCTTACCAAAAGAGAGCCTAATCTTTTACAATTTGAAATAAAACCCGTGGCCCTTGGATTCTGCCTTTGCCAAGGCACAAAGTTCAGCGGGCTCGCAAGTTTTCCAAGTAAAAGCGATTTTACCGGTTATCCGCGCTCCTTCGGGAAAGGCCAAGAAAGGGTTCCATCAAAAGCAAAGCTAACTCTTGGCTCCACGGCGCGGCATGGTGTTCACCGATGCTTTTAACGGCAATAGTTTAGGTTGACAACAATCACCTCCCGAATATAATACCCGCAAAATCAGTGGTAAGCTCGTGATAATGTAAATTAGACCTCGTTCATCACCAAACGCAAAGGACTACTCTCCTATGAAAACCAAAGTTGTTTCTCTCGTCAGTGCAGTGGCGTTGACCATTGGCTTGGCCTGGCCGGCAGGGGCCGAATTGGTGACTTATTATATTGATAGCAGCCAGAGCAGCTTGACGATATCCGGACACGCTTTCGGGCTCCAGTCAACCGCCCAGGTGCCCGGCTCGTTAGTGGATGCTTTCGCGGGCACGATCACCGGGGATCTGAGCGGCGGCGTGCTGACCTTCAGCGGCGGCAGTGCGATCACCGCGTTGCTGAACCCGGCGGGGCCTTTTACCACTGCCGACAATTTGTTCGATGGTCCGGGCAACTACGGGGTCCAAGCCGACGGGTTTGTTACCGGTTACGGCGTGGCGAATATGAGGGGCATCTATCGCGACCTCAAGTTTGATATCACGACCGGCACCGCGCAGAACGGCTCGGCCCCCAACGGCCAGAACATAATTCTGACGGAGGGGCATTTGGACTACACGATAGTGCTGAACGGCACGCTTTTCGAGGGCAAGTCATCGTCCTTGGTTGGCCGGGGAGGGGCGAACACATCGGATTCGCTGGTGACCCTGACCCCGACTACCTTGATTCTGCCGGTGCAGATAACCACCGGTGATTATTCCAATCGGCGGGAGAATTATGAGGGAGTGATCGTCGCCGTTATTCCCGAACCTGGCGTGCTCAGTCTCGGTCTGTTTGGAATGGCAGCGATCCTGATCGCCCGGGCGCGCCGCCACGGTTGACATTTACGATTCGGTCCACCCGGTTTGCGGAAGAAAGCAAGCCGGGCAGGCGGCGGGGCGCCGGCCTCTGGAACGAGGGACGCCCGCCCATGTCGGCGGGCGGGCCGTTTGACTGCGGGAGGGGGATCCCGTCGGCTTCTAAAGCCGGCGGAGGGAGGGCCAGAGCGCCGATTGGAGTGCGCGGTTTAGGCATTGACCAGCGCCCGCACAGGCGGGAGGCCGGTTTGAGAACTCATCAATTGTTTGCGAAAAACCTATGAATACATCTCCCACTGTTCCGTTGGTTCGGCACCCACAGCCCCGGCTTGCAAAACGGCAAAGTCTCCCGCTTTCCGTCTTGGCGGCGACCTTGGTTTGGGTCGCGGGCGCCTCCGCCCAGATATCCACGTTTGACGGAGGCAACGATGCGGGCTGGCTCCGTTCCACCACCCCGGAGGCCACCTTCAGTTTTCCGCCGGACGCCACAGGTGGCCATGCCTATCGTTTGCAGGGAGACCCGGCCCGGTCCGGCGCGGAGACGAATGCGCGGGCTTTCAGCTACCTGACCAATCGCATTTACACCAACTTCTTCGCGGCGGTGGATGTGGTGGCTTGGAATACCAATCAGGATTGCAACTTGGTGCTCGGCCTGATTGCCCGGGCGAGCAGCAACGAGATACTCTACGGCGGGGTGCCGTTCGACCCGAATCGGCCGACGGGGTTGACCCTTAATGTGCGGCTACACAACTGGCGGGCCTATGTCGGGCCGGGCAACACCGGGCCGCTGGGGTCGCGCGACCAGATGAGCATTTGGGGCATTGTCAATGCGGCGGGCACCCTCATGCTGGGCAATCCGGCGGCGGTCACCCAGGTGGGATTCCGCTGGGTGCCGGGGCGGGCTTACCGGCTGGTCTTGAGCAACACCAATAATCTCGGCGACTGGCCGCAATATTACACCGGCGCGATCTATGACGTGAACGATCTGACGCGACCGTTGCTGACGATGACCGGGGATGACTCTTATTTCGGCAACTCGATGTACATTCCCCCGTACGGATATGCGGGCGTGTTCGGTTATCACTTGTCCGACGGGGATCCGGACCCAACGATGGACGTGACGTTTGACAATTTCTATGTGGGCGAGACGCCCCCGCCGGGCGTGGCGGCGCCGGGAATCCCACATGGATTGCCGGGGGCGCCGCAGGTGGTGAACCGGTCGCCGGCCTCGTTCCAGAATTTCCATCCCGCGGCCAGCGGAATCACTTTCCAAGCCACCACGCTGACCACGACCAACGGCGTTAAAGCCGACGCCATCAAACTCTATTTGAACTGCGTGAACGTGTCGGCGGATCTGGCGATTTCCGGTGAGGCCACCAATCTGAGCGTGGCCTATGCCGGCTTGGCGGCCAACACGGTATATCAGGCGCGCATTGAGCTGGAGGACACGCTGGGGCGGTGCGCGACCAATGAGTTCACGTTTGACACTTTCAGCGACGCCTACCTGGCCTCCGGGGACGTGAAAATCATCGAATGCGAAGATTACGATTACGCGGGCGGCCAGTTCCTCAACAACCCGCTGGCCTCGGGCTATCTAACCAACGGCACTGGGCCGATCAACGCCGGCTCCGGGTATGTGGAGCTTTCGGGCACTGCGGGCCTGGATTTCTTTGACCATAACAGCGGGCCGAATCTGGAAGCGAACGCGTTCCGTTCGGGCGATCCGGTGGGGACGCAACAGGGGAACTACGGCGCGTTTTATTACGCGGATGTAAACGAGATGTCCGGCTTCGGTTATTCCCAGTATTACGACACCCAGCGGAGCAAATACGCGAACGTGAACCCCGCCCTCCACGAATACATTGTCACGCGCTTGGAAGGCAGCGAATGGCTGAATTACACGCGGGTCTTCGAAGGAACGCGTCACTACAACGCCTATCTGCGGACGGCCTGTGGTCTGGCTCAACCGGTGGCTTTCCAGCATATTGCCGCCGGGCCGGCGACCAACACCTTGGGCCGGTTTGAAGTGCCCAGCACCTTTTACCACCATAATTACCAGTATGTTCCCCTGCGGACCGCCGACGGCACCCTCAGCGTCGTCAACCTGAGCGGCACCGCCACGGTGCGGTTGCTGCTCGACAGCCCGCGCAA
>Ga0255344_1006322_pt1 | contig 10801 bp, 7 predicted proteins | sample wastewater_treat_5_FD_192414 | JGI IMG/M metagenome (GOLD analysis project Ga0255344, IMG submission 192414) | Wastewater microbial communities from Lulu Island WWTP, Vancouver, Canada - plant18 | ecosystem: Engineered > WWTP > Wastewater > Unclassified | place: Canada: Vancouver, British...
GCTTGCGAAAAAATGATCCTTCAGCCTAAATATTCAGCCGGATTGAGACCTTAAAATATTTCTCCAATATTCTGCTGTCAAAAAGCAGATAAGTATCCCGTCGCAAAAATAATTGCGACACAGTCTCTCGGGGCAGGGGTAGGATGAAAAGCTTAAGTTTAAAGATCCCAGCGAGCGGTGGACAGTAAGTGGTGAGCTGCGAGACATGAGCCATGAGCCACGAGCTGATCGCCAGCCACCATTCCTCTAATCCTCTAAACTTCTAATCATCTAATCTGCTAACTCTCCACCTCCGGCCCGCTATCCTTTTTTTGCTGAGCTGTCCGTCATACACGGTCGGGCCTAGTTTTTCAGATCATATTTTTTGAGTTTGTAGCGCAGCATTCTTTCGGACATTCCCAGCATCTCAGCGGCGCGTGTCTGGTTCTCGGCGGCGTTGGCCATGGCCTCGCCAATCAGACGTTTTTCCAGTTCTTCGAGCGAATCCCGCAATGTGCCGTGTGATTTTTCTTCCACTGTATCTGTAGCGACGCTTTTAAAAGGAAGGTCGTCGATGCTTATGTACTGGTCGCGGGCGATAACCACCGCTCTTTCTATAATATTTACCAGCTCCCGGACGTTTCCGGGATAGTCGTATTTCATGAGCATATCCCGCGCCTCCGAGGTGACCCCCTTGATGCTTTTGCCGTTTTCCGCGGCAAATTTCTCCAGGAAATGGTCGATGAGCGCCGGCAGGTCCTCTTTTCTTTCGCGAAGCGGCGGAAGCGACAAAGTGACGACCTTGAGGCGGTAAAACAGATCCTCACGAAAAGTTTCTTCTCTGACCATAGCGTCAAGATCTCGATTGCTGGCACTGATGATGCGAACATCCACGGAGATGGTGGCATTGCTGCCCAGGCGCGATATTTCACGCTCCTGAAGAAACCTCAAGAGTTTGACCTGAATGGCGGGGCTTAGCTCCCCTATTTCATCGAGAAAAAGAGTGCCGCCGTCGGCCTCTTCAAAGCGCCCGATACGGCGCGAGCCAGCTCCCGTGTACGCTCCTTTTTCATGGCCGAAAAGTTCACTCTCCAGCAGATTTTCCGGCAGCGCACCACAGTTGACGACGATAATCGGTTTATGCGCGCGGGGGCTTAATTGATGAATGAGGCGGGCCATTACTTCTTTGCCGGTGCCGCTTTCTCCCTGAATGAGGACTGACGCGCGGCTGGCCGCGACCCGGCTGGCCATGTTGACCAGTTCGATCATACGCGGGCTTTTGTAGATGATTTTTCCCGTCGTGATGATGTGCCTTTCAAGCTCCTTTTTCAAGAGCTCGTTTTCCCGGATGAGCCAGCGTCGCTCCGTGATACGCTCCAGCAAAAGAAGCAGCTCTTCGAGCTCCACCGGCTTGGTGATATAGTCGATCGCCCCTGCCTTGATGGCTTCCACCGCCGTTTCGATGGTGCCGTAGGCGGTGATGATGACGACATCGATTTCTCTGTTTATTTTTTTGACTTCTTTCAGGACTTCCAGACCGTTCATGCCGGGCATTTTATAGTCCAGAAGCACCAGGTCGAAATGTTCGGCGGAGGCTGTTTTTAGTGCAGATTCCCCGTTTTCCGCTTCCATCACCCGATGGCCCTCGGAGACGAGAAAGTCCCGCAGCATTTCCCGCTGGGAACGGCCGTCTTCGACAATCAGGATATCGAGTTGTCTCATGATTTTTCGTCTCCGCCTAATTTTGTCCGTCGCTTTTTTTCACCGGCAGGATAATTTCAAAAGTTGTTCCCTGCCCGCGCCGGCTGGTCACTTGAACATCACCACCATGACCGCGAATAATTTCCATGGCCAGAGGCATTCCCAGCCCCAGTCCTTTTTCTTTTGTCGTGTATTCAGGGTTGAAGATCTTTTCCATTTCTTCTTCGCTCATGCCGCAGCCGGTGTCGGAGATGCTCACCCGAATGCTGTTTTTGCTTTCCTTTTCCGCTTTGATCGTGATTTTCCCCCGTCCGGTGATTGATTCCAGGCCATTTTTAATGAAATTCAAAAATGCCTGCTGCAGCTTGTTGACGTCCATGGAGATAATCATCGGGCCGGGAGGCCATTTTGTTTCGAGCGTGATGTTGCGAGCAACAGCTTCTTCATTAACCAGTTGGACGATTTTTTGCAGAACTTCTGTAACCGAAAAGTCGCTCAATTCCAGTCGTCTGCTTTTAGAAAAAGTGAGAAACTCTTCAATAATTGCGTTTAGCCGCCGGATTTCATCGCGGACAACGCCGGAAAGATTCTGGAATTCAGTTGATTTTACCTCGGTGTCCGGAACGAAATCTCTTTTGAGTCTTTGTGCTGCCATGCTGATGGCATTTAACGGGTTGCGGATTTCATGCGCTACACCTGCCGCAAGCATGCCCAGCGAAGAGAGGCGTTCCGCTTTTTCCAAACGGCGCTCCATATCGACTATGCCGGCCAGATGACGGTTCTGGTCGCGGAACAAAAGCCACATGGAAACAAGAGCAATGACGACTACGAGCAGCATGAAAATCACGATATTCTGTCGGTTTTCAACCATAATGGCATCCATCGAACTACGGTCGAGGCCGATGCGCACATACCCCTCAATTTTTTCATAAATGAAAAAAGGAGTCGTTATATCGAGTATTTTGTCGTTTTTAGTGTCCAATTTCCTGGTTTTTATCTTTTCCTTACCCGACAAAATACCGCTTTTTTCAATTTCCTCCCCCATGAGCTCTTCCGGTACGGAGCCGGTCATGCTCAAAAGCTGTCCTTTGTTGTTGAAAATCTGCAGATAGACAATCCCGTTGGCCTCTCCCATTTTATCAACTGCCCGTTCAACGGAAACTTTCAAACCCCAATAGATACCACTGTGTTTGTCGAGATTGATGACAATTATGTCACTGTCCTCAAATCGCTGGAGGACAAGAAACCCGATACCCAGTTTTTCACGTATCATTTCCAACAACTCCATGGTGGTGGGGTTTTGTCCGTAAGGTATCAGATCGGCCACATCAGCCTTTAAATCGCGGCTTTGATAGATTGCGTCTCCCGAGCGGCCGAGTACTGCCGCATACCAGAGGTGATTTTCGGCAGCGAGTTTTTTCAAATACTCATCATTGACCTTGTTTTTTTTGCGCAACTCGTCAATTTCCCTCGCCAAAGAGGTGATTGCCTCGTAAATAAATTTTTTGAAATAACTCGCCTCATCCTCGCGGGCCGATTTTTTTCTCACAAGGGGTTTCATGTGCGGCGCAATAATCATCTTGAGATTTTCTTCTGTGAGCCGCTGCAAGACGCTGATCGTGGAAAGAGCCTGGCCTTCCATCAGGCCGATGAGATTGGTTTCGCTGCGCCTCATATCAAGAAAGCCCATGATGAGAATCAGCGCGACCAAAATCGCAGAAACAATTCCGACGGCAATCGGCTGTAAAAAGCTACCGTCATAGGCGCGTGTCGTACGCTTGATCGTATCGTTTTTTCGCAAAAAACTCATAAAACCCTTGATAAAAACGGTCTCGCCATAATTTTCGGGCATCTTAAACTATTGATGGGAAATGTCAACGGCAATCAACACGGGTTTCGACATTTTTGTCGAGTGCTGACATTTTTTGCCATTTTTGTATATCATTGTTTTTACTTGATTAATATGGATGCGGCCGGATTGTCCCGACACTTATTGCCGCTTGGACAAATTTTTATCGCCGGACAATAGTGGGAGAAACAGAGGCAATTCTCAATAATACCCAGCACATAAAGCTTGTTCCGTGGACTTGGCATACTATGTGCTAGAGAAGAGGTCAAGATGGGAAAGCCAGTGTCGACTAAAAAAATTACGGGCATGATTAGCCGACAGCAAAAATAACCCCGAAGGTATCCAACCCTTCATCTTCTCTTCCTGGGAGGTCGTAAAACCGGCCTCCTTTTTTTATTTCTTTTCCTGACCGGATTTTTGTGCGCGCCACGCGGCAATTCTTTCCCCGATCGTTTTTTCAAAGCCTGAGTCTTTCGGGGAATAAAGAACCGTCCCTTGCAGTTTTTCCGGCAGATACTCCTGGGCGACGAAGGCACCCGGATAATCATGGGCGTACTGGTAGCCTTTGCCGTAGTCCAGTTCTTTCATCAGTTTTGTCGGCGCGTTGCGGATGTGGAGCGGCACAGGCAGCCAGCCGGTTTTGGCGATTAAATCTTTTGTGCGGCCGTAGCCCGCGTATAAAGAATTGCTTTTGGGCGCGGTGGCCAGATAAACAGCCGCCTGGGCGATGGCCAGTTCGCCCTCCGGCAGGCCGATGAAATGAAACGCCTGTTGGGCCGCCATGGCGACAACCAGCGCCTGCGGGTCGGCATTGCCCACATCTTCGGAAGCGAAACGCACCATGCGCCGCAGGATATACATCGGATCCTCGCCGGCGGCGAGCATGCGACCCAGCCAGTACAGTGCCGCATCCGCATCGGAGCCGCGCATGCTCTTGTGAAAGGCGGAGATCAGATTATAATGTTCTTCGCCTTCCTTGTCGTATAAAAGCGCATTTTTTGCCAGAGCCTCCGCGGCCGCCTTCGTGGTAATGACTCTCTCGCCGGCGGCCAGGCCGTTAACCAGTGATGCGGCCGCCTCCAGGTTCCCCAGCGCCGTGCGCGCGTCGCCGTCGGAAATGCCGGCAATGAAATCCAGAGCATCATCATCTGCCCGGATCGATAATGCTCCCAGTCCTTTTGAGGTGTCTTCAAGCGCGCGTCTGAGAATCGCCAGCAGGTGGTCATTGGAGAAGGGCTTGAGTGTCAGGACGCGCGTGCGGGAAAGCAGAGGCGCGATGACTTCGAAGGAAGGATTTTCAGTCGTTGCGCCGATAAGTGTGATCAAACCGCTTTCGACGTGGGCCAAAAAAGCGTCCTGCTGCGCCTTGTTGAAGCGGTGGATTTCATCCACGAACAGAATCGTTTTTTTTCTTTTGTTTTCCCACACCTCTTTGGCGCCATCGATGACCTGTCTGATATCTTTGACGCCGGAGAGAACGGCCGAAAAACTGACAAAGTTGGCCTTGGTTTCACCGGCCAGGATGCGCGCCAGCGTGGTCTTACCGGAACCGGGCGGCCCCCAGAAAATCATGGAAAAAAGCCTGTCTTCTGCAATAGCATGACGCAGCAGTGTACCTGCGCCGGTGATATGTTCCTGGCCGATATAATCATCGAGCGTTTGCGGTCTCATACGTTCGGCCAGTGGCGCGGTATCGAGAATATCGCTTTGTGTGCCCTGCGAGAACAGATCGAGATTTTTCATGTCTGCCTCTTTGCCCGCGAAATGAGATCAACTAGATTGCTTATTTTGCTCTCAGGGACGGCGCTTGTAAAAAGTTCCCATTGTCCGGCGGAGAGACGCCCCTTAAGAAGACTGACCACGTCGAAAGCGGCCTGCCAGCAGCGGACAATGCGCGAGCAGGGCAGATCGCCCGCTTCACGCAGGCAGTAGGCGAAGGTGATTTCGTCGCCCAGCTTCGGACAACGGGTCATTTTTGAGTCGTGCTGTGTTTCCATCTCCGTCAGCTTGGCGAAAAAAAGAAAAGCCGTCAAGAGATTTATTGCTCCGACGGCTTTTGTGGCGGCGGTCTTAGTGCTCGCCGCTTTGTTGGAAAAATAAGTTGTTACGGTTTGGGGAAATCCTTAATGGCCATGAGCGCCTTTTCAATCTCCTCATCCGGCAGTTCATAGGCCTGAAGCTTACCGGACAGATAGGCGTCGTATGCCGACAGATCCACCAGACCATGGCCGCTCCAGTTGAAGAGAATGACTTTCTCTTTCCCTTCTTCTTTGGCGCGCATCGCTTCATCCACCACGGCCGCGATCACGTGGTTTGTCTCCGGTGCGGGAATAAATCCTTCGGAGCGCGCCCATTTGATGCCCGCATCGAAGGTTTTGAGCTGGTCGTAAGCCCTGGGCTCGATAAAATTCTCACGCACCAGATGGCTGATGATGGGCGCCATGCCGTGATAGCGCAGTCCTCCGGCGTGAATAGGAGCAGGAATATAATCATGCCCCAGTGTGTACATAGGCAGAAGCGGTGTCGATTTGGCGAGATCGCCGAAATCGTAGGCAAACGGCCCTTTGGTCATCGTCGGACAGGAGGTCGGCTCCGCCCCTACGATCTTGACGTTTTTACCTGTGAACAAATCGGAAACATAGGGTAGCGCGAGCCCAGCGAAGTTACTTCCTCCGCCGCAGCAGCCCATGACGACATCCGGATATTCTCCCAATTTTGCCATCTGCTTCTGAGCCTCGAGGCCGATAATCGACTGGTACAAAAGGACGTGGTTTAAGACACTTCCCAGAGAGTATTTCGTGTTGGGAGTGGTCACCGCATCTTCGATCGCCTCGCTGATGGCAATGCCCAGAGAACCGGGAGAATCAGGATGCTCGGCCAGTACATTACGGCCCGCCTGAGTCAGATTCGTCGGACTTGCCAGGCATTCGGCCCCCCACGCATTCATCATCATCCGGCGATAGGGTTTTTGGTCATAGCTGATGCGCACCATATAAACACGGCAGGGAAGGCCGAACATCTGGCAGGCCATCGCCAGGGCCGAACCCCACTGACCGGCGCCGGTTTCCGTAGTGATACGCTTGGTCCCGGCTACTTTGTTAAAATACGCCATCGGAATGGCCGCGTTTGGTTTGTGAGACCCGGCCGGGCTTACACCTTCATTTTTGTAATAAATCTTCACCGGACAGCCCAGCAGCTTTTCGAAGTTGCGCGCGCGATACAGGGGAGAGGGGCGCCACAGCAGGTATTTCTGGAGCACTTCTTCGGGAATATCGATCCATCTTTTTGTGGTCGCTTCCTGCTCGATGATATTCATCGGGAAAATCGCCGCCATGTCTTCGGGTTTGATCGGCTGGCCTGTGCCGGGATGCAGCGGGGGCTTCATCGGAGTGGGCAGGTCTGCCATCACATTGTACCACTGACGCGGTATTTCACTTTCCTCCAGAAATGTTTTGACTTGTTCCATAATTTCTCTCCTTAAAAGTATTAATGATGCGCCGGCTTGCTGCGCTTTAGACGGCGGCGAGCTAAAAAAAATGCCATGGAGCTTTTCCTCCCATGGCATTAAGTTATGTTTGCGAGCGATGGGAAGAGCCTCCCCTGCCCATGCTCATTTATCCGGAGCTCAAGGGCAGACGTTTTTCGTCCACCACCACCAGTTTTTATCAGGAATCGTTTTTTGCATTTTTATAAATTCATCCCACAATTGGTATTTTGCCTAGCACAGCCGGTAAAACCTTGTCAAGGAAGAAATCACCTTTGAGGAAATACTTTGTCCTGTATTCTCCTCCACATGGGAACGGAGCATAAGCCGCCTGTTTTTACGATTGCCCCGTTGCAGAGTTGTGCGGACAAATTCTGCAATTACATCTTTATTTTTACACTCAGATGCTTTAGAATGAAACCAGGATCGACAATAAAAAAAGAGGAGGCATTCTATGAGTCACGTCAGGGATATTCTCAATGCGAAAGACGGTAAAATTCAGTCCATTTCCCCTAAGGCGACCGTATATGAAGCGCTCGAAAAGATGAGCGAAAAGGAAATCGGCGCCCTGGTCGTTATGGAGAATAAAAAAGTTGTCGGTATACTTTCAGAGAGAGACTACGCCAGAAAAATTATTCTTCAGGGGAAGAGCTCGAAAAACACGCTGGTGCAGGAGGTCATGTCCACCAACCTGTTTTCCGTCACGCCGGACACAAAAGTGGAGGATGCGATGGTGCTGATGACAGGCAAGCATGTGCGCCATCTGCCTGTTTTTGAAAAAAATAAATTTGTCGGTATTATCTCTATCGGCGACGTCGTAAAGCTGGTCATTTCGCAAAAAGATTTCCTCATCAATCAGCTGAGCGACTATATTGCCGGTAAATACTACTAGCGTCTGACAAGAGGGCCGCCCGATCAACGGCCCCGGCACAGCCGGTTGCGGGTCTGTATGCCGGACCCGCAACCGGACGTATTTAAAGGGTAAAAAGCAGAGTCATCCCCGGGAGGACTAAACGATGATTGAAAATGCGGCCGCTTTTGCCCGCTTTGCCGCGAGACCCTCTACATCAACCTTTTCCCGACTTCCTTCTTACCTTGAAAAAGATCGCCGCCCCGTTCCTCATGCGGCTCATCCTTCCCGCCTGACGTGCATTGCTTACCCACGTTTTGAGCGTCCGTCGCAGATTTTTTTGGGAGGGTGGCATTTTAGTAATTGACACGCCCGAGTCACCGACGTATGATTTTTTCACATACATTCACTTTAGTTTTTAAAGGAGCTTAATTTATGGAAAGAAAATGGCTCGCCACTTTCGCGGCGGTTGCTCTGTCTTGTGCTTTTTTGTTTGCATTTGCCGGCTGCGGGGGTGGTGGCGGGGGTGGAGGCGAAGGCGGCGGCAGTGTGCTGCCCGTCGGCGGTTTGCCCGAATACAATTGGTCAAATCACTTCGGCGGCGGCACAGGCATTACCGCTGCCCGCGGTATTGCCGTGGACACAGAGGGAAACATCTATATTACCGGCCAGTTTGAGCAAATGGTGAACTTCGCCGCTGATTTCAGCGGCACCGAGACCAAAACCTCGGATGGCGGTACGGATATCTTCATTACAAAAATCACTGCCAGCCGTAACCACAGCTGGACGAGGCGTATCGGCGGCCCCGGTAATGATGCTGCCTACGGGATTGCCGTCGATGCTTCCGGCAATATTTACATTGCCGGTTGTTTCAGAAACGCTGTGAACTTTGAGAAAGATTTTAACGCCGCCGATCCCAAAACCTCGGCCGGTGGTACGGATATCTTCATTACAAAAATCACTGCCAACGGTAATTACGGCTGGACAAAAACTATCGGCGGCACCGCCAACGATGTTGCTTACGGGATCGCCGTTGACGCTTCGGGTAATGTTTATATTGCCGGAGGTTTCGAAGGTACGGTCAATTTTGCCGCCGGTTTTACAGGCACCGAGAACAAAAGTTCCGGTGGCGGTGCGGATATCTTCGTTACAAAAATCAATGCCGACGGCACCTACGGCTGGACAAAAACTATCGGCGGAAACGGTAACGATGTTGCCTACGGGATTACCGTTGATTCCTCGGACAATGTTTATATCACCGGTTGTTTCAGAAACGCTGTAAACTTTGGGGCGACAGATAATAAAACCTCATTAGGCGGTGCGGATGCTTTCATTACACGAATAAATGCCAACGGCACCTACGGCTGGACAAAAACGATCGGCGGAGCCGGTGACGATGCTGCCTACGGAATTGGTGCCGATGCCGCGGGCAATATCTACATCACAGGCAGCTTTCAAGGCAGCCCCGATTTCGCGGCTGATTTTCCAAGCGGAGCCGATGAGATCAGCTCAAACGGCCATGACGATATTTTCCTCACCAAGGTCACCGGCGACGGTAATTATGGCTGGACCAGAGGGATGGGCGGTGCCGGCATTGACCGCGCTGATGCCATTGCCGTGGACGGAGCGGGGAATATCTATTTGGGCGGCAGTTTTGAACAGACAGTCAATTTCGCCGCCGGCTTCGGAGGAAGCGACTCAAAAATTTCGGCCGGCTCGACAGATATTTTTATCACAAAGATCAACCAGGATGGTACTTACGGCTGGACGAGGCGTATCGGAGGGGGGGATGATGACCAGGGACTGGGAATTACACTCAATCAGACGGGCACCCTTTACATGACCGGTGCTTTCGCAGGTAGTGTCAATTTCGGCTCTGATTTCGGCAAGAGCAACTACAAAAACTCTGCCGGCCTTGTGGATGCGTTTCTGACGAAGATCACCCCTTAAGAATCACCGCGGTCTGATTTTCATCGCCCGGGGAGGGGTTCTTTGCTGAAGCAGGAGAGGAAAGGACCGTGCACAGCGCGGCGCAAAAAAGATATTTGAAAGAGATACGTGCGTTCTACGTTTGGCGTTCAGCCGTCTTTTCGTGCCTTCATCTGTCTTTTGGAGGCGTCAAGCTCCGTTTTTCTCAGGCGCACGTTTTGCGGTGTGACCTCGACGAGCTCGTCTGCGGCGATAAATTCAATTGCCTGGTCCAGCGACAAAATGCGCGGCGGCCGTAAAATGACGGTGGCGTCCGCTGTGGATGCCCTCATGTTGGTGAGCTTCTTTTCCTTGACGATGTTGACGTTTAAATCCTGCGGACGGTTGCGCTCGCCCACGATCATGCCGGCATAAACCTCTGTGCCCACATCCACCAGCATTTCCCCCCGGTCCTCCATCGCATAGCAAGCATAAGCCGTGACTCGGCCGGCGCGGTCTGCGACCAGCACACCTGTGTTTCGCTGGGGGATGGCTCCGAACCAGGGCGCGTAATCTTCCAGAAGGGAATTCATCACGCCGCCGCCTTTGGTGTCGGTGAGAAACTGACTGCGAAAGCCGATAAGTCCCCGCGATGGAATGAGAAATTCCATGCCCACCCGGCCGCTTCCTTTATTAACCAGACTTTCGAGTCTCCCTCTGCGGCCGGAGAGTTTCTCCGTAATGCGGCCGACAAACTCTTCGGGGATGTCGACAAACAGACGCTCCACCGGCTCATAAACTTTCCCGTCAATTGTTTTTGTAATCACCTGCGGTTTGGAAACAGTCAGCTCAAATCCCTCCCGCCTCATCGTTTCGATGAGCACGGCCATTTGCAGCTCGCCCCGCCCGCACACCTCAAATGCGTCGGTGCGCGCCAGTTTTTTGATGCGCACTGCCACATTGCCCAGAGCTTCCTTTTCCAGTCTCTCCAGCAGGTGGCGTGAAGTCAGGTAGCGGCCGTCTCTTCCCG
>Ga0255344_1006326_pt1 | contig 10797 bp, 10 predicted proteins | sample wastewater_treat_5_FD_192414 | JGI IMG/M metagenome (GOLD analysis project Ga0255344, IMG submission 192414) | Wastewater microbial communities from Lulu Island WWTP, Vancouver, Canada - plant18 | ecosystem: Engineered > WWTP > Wastewater > Unclassified | place: Canada: Vancouver, British...
CGGATGTGAACGGAGAACTGTCTCGACGCACTCCAGCGCCTGTTCATACTCCCCAATATCTTCGTACAGTACTGCCAGATTTAGCAGGGCGTTAACATGGGTGGGCTGCTGCTGAACCAATTCCTGATAATGACGAATAGCGGCCTCCTCATCGCCGCGAAGGTCGCAGGCAAATGCCAAGGCAAACCGGGCCTCCCCATGGGCTGGATCCAATTCCAGCGCTGTCTGATAATTTTGCATTGCCTTTTCATATTCTCCCATAGCATCCATCAGTTTACCGGTCTGGAAGTGATATTCAGCGCTGACGGTTTCCATAGAGCCGAATTCGGAAAGGGTTTGAGCGGCCTTTTCGAGCTCGCCGGCTGTTCGGTATGTTGCCGCCTTCTCCATCCCTGCCATCATAGGATCTGCGTTGTATTGTACCGCCTTATCGAAGGACTCAATGGCCTTGTCATACTGTTTCATTTGCCGATAAGCATACCCAAGCCCTAAATATTTCTGCACACTATCTGGCGCCTTGGCAAGGGTTTCTGCGGCTTGGCTGGCCTGGCCGCAGAAAAGATAGGCCAGCCCGCAAGCCAGCGGATTTTCCGAACTTCGGGCTTTTTCGAGAAGAGCCATACGTGACCGCTCGCTCGAATTTGCTGCAAGCCAAAGTTTTTTCATTACTTCCGGTGAAGGGGCCTCTTTTTCAAACAATTCCGCTTCTGCTTGTATAAAGGGTGCCATAAAACCTGCTCCTGACATCAATGTCCTTTGCGGGCCTCCTCAGAATGAGACCCTTCTTGTTTTCAAAAACAGTTTTTCTTTTTCAAAATCGGATGAATCACACATTATAAACTCTCATCTTAGAAAAGCAATACCATTTTTCAAGAGTATGCGGATATGGAATAACGGTATATGGTTATTTATGAGGTTGTTTCAAAGTTTTAATTGAAAATAATGATTAGATTCACATAATAGCTCCGGCTATTCGAGCATACGGCAATGAAAAAACGACGGTGGTTACTCACAGCAGCAATAGTATTATCTTTCATCTGGGTAATCCTTTCCGTCTATGGAGCATTCCTTTTAAACCAACAGGCATCTGTTTTTTTTCAATCCATTCCGCTATGTCTATTCTGGTTTTTATGGGTCTTTTTTTTGTTTTTTAGTTTTTTTCTTTTTTCGAAGTTATGGAGACAACCATTCCTTCTTATGATCCATTTGGGAGTACTTTTCGTTTTTTTAGGTGGGATATGGGGTTCCCCAAAATTGATCACCCTTTGCAACCGTTTGTTCGGGCGAGAAGTCATCTCCAAAGGTCTGATTTGTCTTCCTCTTGGTGAAAAGCACAGCCGAGTTTATGATTCTCAAGGAAAAAAGATAGGCCGCCTTCCATTTGACCTGCATTTGGAGAATTTTGACGTCTTCTATTACGACAATCCATCTTTGATAATCCAAGACAAAGAATCCCCCGATTTCCTTTATATGGTTCCTATCCAGACTGGCGGCCCTGTTTATTTTGACGGGGGAATTGAGTTAGAAGTACTCCGCCAATTTCAGCATCTTCAAATTATCTTTCAGGACGGCAGGCCGGTTCCTGCTGAGGGACCGCCGGGCCAGCCGGATCCCGGCTTTGAAATTAAGCTGAGGCCCCCTGACGGCAAGGAAGAATATCATTATGTCTGGCAGGGGCGAGCTGTTCATTCGCTTCCCAAACATCGCTTTAGAATTCAATATCAGGCCCCCCAATGGCCGCGGCAATATCGAAGCCAAATTTCCATTTGGCAAGCCGACCAACAGCCTATCTACTGTACCATTGAAGTGAATCGCCCATTTTTTTATAAAGGATATCTTTTTTACCAGTCTTCGTGGGGGCAAGATGAAAAGGGGCTTTATAGCGTAATTGGCGTGATCAACAACAGCGGCCTGACTGCGGTTTTCTTCGGTTATGGCCTGCTTGCTCTTGGAACGGCGGGACAATGCTGGTTCAGGCCGTTGCTGTCGCACATTTTGAAGAAAAAGGAGCGGCTTTATCGGAATTAAATTATCCATGCTGATTGCTTTTATTTACGCAGCAATGGCTTTTTATGGCCTGTCAGCGGCGAGCGAACTATTTTTCAGATTCAAGCGTCGACAGATCCTTTTTGTTTTCGCCTTTTCCTTTTCTGCGGCTGCTTGGTTTCTTCGGTGGGTCCAGGTTGGCCATATTCCGCTGCAGACAATGTTTGAAATTTTTCTTGCACTGGGAACACTTATCGGCCCGATGTCGTTTTTCTGTCGAAAATCGCTGAATATGCGGGACCCCTTATCAATCTTTGCAGATGGGCTGCTTGGTTTGTGCCTATTATTTCCCGTCAGATTTATCTTTTCTGAAGATCCTCGTCCTTTGCCGCCTGCTCTCCAAAGTTGGCTGTTTGGGCCCCATGTGGTCGTTTATATGCTCGCTTATGTCCTCTTGGCCAAGGCCGCTGTTCAGGCAGCAGGGGGGCTGAGCGTCGCGCCGCTCCAGCGGGAAAAGCAAACCTATAAATTAGTGTGTTTGGCATTCCCGCTACTAACATTTGGTTTGATTCTGGGCAGCGTCTGGGGAAAAATCGCTTGGGGGGATTGGTGGGGCTGGGACCCGAAAGAGCTTTGGTCGCTGGCATGCTGGCTGGTTTATGCGGCCTATTTTCACTGGCGGGCCTTATGGGGGACCCGTTTTGTGAAGATCAATATGTGGATGGTTCTTCTCGGGTTTGCGGCAATTCTTTGTACACTCCTTTGGGTGAATTTGTCTGGTCTTTTTACCGGTCTTCACAATTACGCCGGATAAAGGGACATTTTCCAATGTTTCAACCTTTCCTCTTTACATTTCTTTTTATAGAAACTATAAATATCTATTATGTCAAAAAAGACAAAACCAGCGGAAAAAAGAGGAATGGGAAGTCTCATGGAGACGCTGTGCCGAATCCGTGACCCTCAGGAAATGAGGCAGTTTCTCACTGAGATTCTTACTCCAGCTGAATTTCATGATTTGGCTATGCGGTGGGAACTGATGCATCGCCTTACAGAAGGGTTCCCCCAAAGGAAGATTGCCGCCGATTTACAAATCAGTCTATGCAAAATTACTCGCGGTGCGAAAATTCTGAAGAACCCCAATTCAATTTCTAATCGATACTTAAAGAAGAGGAGAAACCAATGAATCGCAAGATTGTACTCCAGGAAAAAGACATCCCCCGGCAGTGGTACAACATCGCCGCCGATCTGCCAACTCCGCCGCTGCCGCCGCTGGCTCCCGACGGTAGGGCGATTACACCGGATATGCTGGCTCCTGTTTTCCCTATGAATTTGATTGAACAGGAAGTGAGTACTCAGCGATGGATTGATATTCCTGAGGAAATTCTCGATATTCTATATCAATGGCGTCCAACTCCGCTGCGGCGGGCCGAACGGCTCGAGCGGTATTTGGGCACGCCGGCTAAAATCTATTACAAGGACGAAAGCGTCAGCCCCCCCGGCAGTCATAAGCCCAACACGGCTGTCCCGCAGGCCTGGTACAATAAGCAGTTTGGAATCGAAAGACTCACCACGGAAACCGGCGCCGGACAGTGGGGTTCAGCGCTGGCCTTTGCATGTAAATTGGTGGGCCTCGAGTGCAAGGTCTTTATGGTTCGAATCAGTTTTGAGCAAAAACCATACAGAAAGCTCATGATGCAGGTCTGGGGAGCCAATTGTGTAGCCAGTCCGAGCAGCGAAACCAAGGCCGGACGAGACATTCTCTCTAAGTTTCCTGATACCCCAGGCAGTCTTGGCATTGCGATTTCCGAGGCGATTGAACAAGCTGTTACTGACCCCACAGGGAAAACACGCTATTCATTAGGCAGCGTTCTCAACCACGTAATGCTTCATCAAACCATTATCGGGCTGGAGGCCAAGGCCCAGTTGAAAAGCATCGGCGAAAAACTGCCGGATACAGTGATTGCCTGTGCCGGCGGCGGAAGTAATTTTGCCGGTTTGGCTTTTCCCTTTACTCTCGACAAAATCAACGGGGCTGAAATAGAGATTATCCCTGTAGAGCCAACCGCTTGTCCGACAATGACCCGTGGGCCGTTTGCCTACGATTTTGGCGATACGGCAGGGATGACACCGCTGCTGGCGATGTTTACACTCGGGCATGCCTTTGTCCCGCCTCCTATCCACGCAGGAGGTCTCCGCTATCACGGAATGGCCCCTCTCGTTTGCCAGTGCATCGTGGAAGGTCTTCATAAACCGCGATCCATCGACCAGGTCACGTGCTATGAAGCGGCTTTCACCTGGGCCCAGACGGAGGGCTTTATTTGTGCCCCCGAGACGTCCCATGCCATTGCCTGTGCTATTCAAGAAGCCCAAAAAGCCAAAGAAGAAGGAAAAGAAAAGGTTATTCTCTTCAACTACAGCGGCCATGGCTTAATGGATTTGTCCGGCTATGAGGCCTATCTGTCCGGGAAACTGACGCCCTATGCATTGCCCGAAGAAGAACTCCAAAAAACGGAAAATTGTTTGAAGGATTACCCCAAGGCCGAAATTCGGAAATCAGGCAAATGGTAACAGGAACAAATTGAGATCCTAAAAGCCCGGTTTTCGCCGGGCTTTTTTATCTGCCGGAGAACCTCATTTTTGTGAGGTTCGTAAAGATTTTTGTTGAAATTATCACAAAAACCTCTAAACTGAGCAATATTCGGATTGGGTCGGTGCCCGAGCGGCTAAAGGGGATGGACTGTAAATCCATTGGCTAGCGCCTACGGTGGTTCGAATCCACCCCGGCCCAGTTTATGTTTTTTTCTTTGCAGGTACACCGGCTTTTGATTCCTTCGCTGACACGGCTCCAGCAGCGGGTATTTTCAAGTTGAAACCATCGTGTTTTTGGATGATACTATTGAAAAATCTGACTTTAGGATGAAAGTGACAAGATGGGCCTGAATGATCGTGATTATTTAAAAACTGGCTGGCACGAAGGGAGTACCGTTCGGCTGGGCGAGGCCTTTCGGCGTCTCAGTGTGGTCAAATGGCTGCTTATTCTTAATTTTGCGGTATTTGTTCTCTGTATTTCTCCTACGCTGGGCAAATACCTGTTCAGTTGGGGTGTTGTCTATCCGAAAAATCTGCTATGGGCTCTTCAGGTATGGCGGCTGATTACCTATCAGTTTCTTCACTGGGACATGCTCCACCTTCTCTTCAATATGCTCGTACTGTATTTCTTCGGCCCCATTCTGGAGCATCTTTGGGGCAGCCGGACTTTCCTGCGTTTCTACCTACTCAGCGGAGCAGCCGGAGGAGTCGTCTATACTCTCCTGGTCTTTCTCCATATTCTGCTTGCCGGACCGATGGCCGGTGCTTCGGGAGCCCTGAATGCCGTCCTGATGGCTGCAGCTCTCCTGTTTCCCAATATGATTGTTTTTATTTACGGACTGATTCCGGTTCGCATGATCTTTTTAATTATGATTATGTTTATCCTCAGTTTGCTGAGATTTGCCACAGGCCAAAATGCGGGAGGTGAAGCAGCCCATTTGACAGGGTTGGCTGCCGGGGCGATTTATGTTCTCTACAAACCTTGGTTTACAAAGTTTCGTCTTTCTCGAAAAAAACAAAGCTGGCACCGTAAACTCGAACAGGAGCAGCGTTTTGAGGCGGAAGTGGACCGTATCCTTGAAAAAGTCAATCAAGAGGGGCTTCACTCATTGACAGCCCGAGAGAAACGCACCCTTCAGGAAGCTACCCGACGCGAACAAAGGTCCCGCCGCTTCTGAGCATTCTTTTTAATCCCAGTTTATCTTTTCGGCCTGAGCTGTCAGCTCTTTAAGATGTTCTTCGACCGCTTGTTCTTTGCTTTGCTTGAGTTTATTCACTTCCGCCTGACGCCGTTCAATTTCCTTTTGGAGGCGTTTAATCCGCTCTTCGAGTTCCTGATATTGAAGGGTCTTCTTGCGGACAATCAAGTCAAACCGCTGCGAAATAATGGTTTTGAGTTCTTTTAAGAGACGTTCCCGCTCGGCTCCTTCAGTGCCGCGCAGTTTTTTGAGCAGTTCATCACGCTGTTTTTGCAGGATCAAATCTTCTTTGAGGACTTCCGCCAGTTCGGGATTGTCTTTTTCAGCACGCAGAATCGGCTCATATCTCCGCCGTGCTTCCATTACACGGGAAAAATACAGCCCCGGGTCTTTTTCGCGGATTTGCTCCAGTTCAGCTGCCAATTCTGGATTATTCTTTTCAAGCCACTGGATAAACTCCTCATGACGCCGCTGAAGATGTTCAAGCCATCGTCCACCGCCAGGCCCCATCGAAGTTGCTCCTTCCGGCCCCGGTCCCAATTCCTTAGGCCCTTGCGGTCCTTCTGTCGGCTCCGGCGGTTGGGGCTGTTCCCCAGGCCGGAAACGCCGCTGCATTTCTAACCGCACCATTTCCTGAAATTTTTCCGGATTGGTCTGACGAAGCTGGCGCAATTCCGCAGCTCGATTTGGGTCCTCCTGTTCCAGACGGGACAGAAAACTTTCCAGCCGTCGCCCAGACCATGGCTCTTCCAGAGGCGGCGGTTCGTCCTCTGTCCAGATATCCGTTGACGGCTCCTGACCGCATAACGCTGTAAGCCCGCTCCATAAAAACAAAAGCACGAAGAACAGAATTCCTGCCCGAGGGGCCTTCAAAGAGGGAAAAATCATCAATTTTATCCTTTCCAGAAATCAGCTTGGGCTATAAGTGTCATTTCTTCAATCTCGTTGCCTGCGTCTGTTTCCCACGAATCATTTTTTTCGGCGATTTCTTCATCATATATCTGCTTGGAAATGTCATCTAATGTTGAGGAGATTTCTAATACGGTATCATCAGAGAAGAACTCCTGAATAACAGTCGTGCCAATCGCAACGGGCGACTCAGAAGGAAGAATCCTATGATGACCGACAACCCACAGCATACTGATTGCAGCCAAAAGACACGCTGCTGCGGCTGTCAGAATTCGACGAGAAACAATTTTTCTTTTGGTTCGAACAGCGAGTTCTTGCTCCAACGATGCTTTGATATGGGCAATTACTTCAGGCCGAGGCCAAGGTGACATACCCCCCGCTACGAGCGCATCTCCAACTTCAATCTCGGAGGCAGCCCGAGCGGCCTGTTCTTTGTCATAAAAACGGCCAAGAAGTTTTTCAAGTTGTTCTCTGCTTTCTTTCATTGGAATCTTCCATCCATTCTTTCAGTTTTTTCAGTCCCCGATGCACCTTGGAAAGGGTTGTGCCGATGGGCTCTTGACGCATTTCGGACAAATCCTTAAAACTGAAATCCCCGTAAAACCGCATCATAATCAGCTCCGCCGTTTCCGCATCGAGCATTTTCAGTCCCCGCTGCAATCGGTCCGATAAGTCGCCATCGATTTCTTTGGCCGGTTCAGATTCTATTTCGTCCAAAGCGGCCTTTTCCTCAAGAAGACGTTTCTGGCGATATTGTTTTCTTAAACGATCACGAAACAGATTGGAGGCAATTGTAAAGAGCCATTTTTCAAAAGAGCCACCTTCAAAAGAGCCGATTTTCTCGAGCAGCCGCATATATAAATCGCTCAGCAGCTCTTCACTGGTATCACGATTGCCCGTCAAGCGGTAAAAATAACCATAGCAGCGGCCCGAATACAAATCAACGAGTCGGCCAAATGCAGCCGGATTTCCGCGTTTGCATTCCTCAAGAAGCTCTACAATGTCCGGCTGCTCACTCATCTAACTTTTCAATTTCCTGAGGGTTAGACGTTTGGAATTTGCCTTCTATTGCCCTATTGTGAAAAAAGACAACTTATTGTCTATTATAAGATGTGATATGTCTTGTAGATTTGGTTCTCTTCGACTAAAGAAGGGGCTCATCATTGTCTTCCGGCTCATCTGGATCAAATTTCCAGCTGTCCGATTCATCCAGATCTTCAATCTCTCGTTTGAAATACTTGAAAAGCTTGTCCTGGAGGGGTCCCAATTTTTCCTGCCAGGCAGTCATTCCGCGATACATCGAAGTTAAGAGATCTAGACGAAGGAGCTGCCATTTTACAAGACATTCCGGCTCTTTTATATTCACAAATGGATCGCAACGAAAGATTCGTCGCCCGGAAGAGTCTATTTCAAACAGTTCACAATCTTTACACTGAATCATTTTGGTTCCTCCGAAAAAAGAAATTGCGTTCTTGATTTTTTCATCATACCACTTTAGGATACCTCTGACAACTGATACGAATTATCATTTGCAGGAGCAACGAATGGCAAAACCGAGACGCAGGCGAAAAATTGGAAGCAAAAAGCGGCGTGCAAGATGGAAGGTTCGCCACAAAATCAGCTGATGGGCAGCTGTTTTGGGGACGTCTGAACTTATGCTCAGACAAAAAGATGCGGAATGGAATCGGATTCTGCGATTCATTTCGCTTTCTTTTTTATAGAGAGTGGATGCAAGGTGAAATCCTGTACCATAACTTTTCTCCCGGACGAGCACACCGTCCAAGTTCACACGGGAATCACACTTCTCGAAGCGGCAGCCCAGGCGGGTCTTTCCTTGTATTCTCCGTGCGGCGGCAGCGGGGTCTGCCGGAAATGCCGCGTCTTTCTGGAGCCGTCCGGCAAAGAAGTGCTGGCTTGTCAATACGGGGTTTATGAAGACCTGACAGTCACAATTCCGCCCGAAAGCCGTCCTCTTCAGGGGCAAATTTTCGAACATGGAATTCGGCAGGAACAGGCAATAGACCCCCGTTTTCAAAAGTATTTTCTTTTTCCAACCCCTGTCTCTTTAAGCCAAACAATCGAATATCTTGCCGGGATTTTATCCAGTCCAGTCCAGATTCATCCGGATGCTTCTGTATCGGACAAACTGTTGAATTGTCCGGAAGGCATTACAGCCGTTTTGATTTTCGAAAAAGACCGGCCGTATGTACTTTGCTTTGAACAGGGGGATACGACAGACCGCCTTTATGGAATTGCTGCTGACATCGGAACCACCACATTGGTTCTTTACCTGATGAATCTTAAAGATGGCCGTCTTCTGCAAACGGCTTCTGCCATCAATCCTCAAACTCAGTATGGCGATGATGTCATCGGAAGAATCTTTTATGCCCAAACCCCTGAAGGGCTAAACCGGCTTCAGCAATGCCTGGCGGCTCAATTAAACAAAATGATCAGTGAATTGTGCAGAAAACAAGTGATTCCCCATGATAGTATTTACGAAATCACCGCGGTGGGGAACACGACGATGAACCATTTGCTGCTCGGCTATCCTGTTTACTCGCTCGGGCAAGCCCCTTATTGTGCCTATTCCCTCGACTGCTGTGACAAAATTGCCTCGCAGGCGGGACTGCACATTCATCCTGTCGGCCGTCTTTATACAGTAGAAAATGTTGCCGGTTTTGTCGGTTCGGATACCGTTGCCGCTGCTTTGTCAGCAGGAATGGATAGCCGCGAACCGATTTCCCTTCTTGTGGATATCGGGACAAACGGAGAACTCGTTCTTGGCAATAAAAATCAGCTGCTTTCAGCAAGTTGTGCGGCCGGACCTGCCTTGGAAGGGGGGCGGATTCTTTACGGCAGCCGGGCTCAAAAGGGGGCTGTCCAGCGAGTTCTGCTTGCAAATGGGGACATTGTTCTGGACGTCATTGGAACAGAGCCGCCGCGAACTATCTGTGGAAGCGGTCTGATTGACGCCGTGGCTGTCATGCTCGAAGCCGGTATTCTTACATCCACCGGTGCTTTCGGCGACTTTTCTTCCCTTCGCCAGAAACTTCCGCCTGCTCTCGCAGAACGGCTGATTCGGTTTGAAGAACAGCCGGCCTTTGTTCTGGCCTGGCAGGAGCATTCAAATAAACCAGCTGTTTTGCTGACGCAAAGAGATATCCGACAAATCCAGTTGGCAAAGGCTGCTATTTATACGGGGATTGTCCTTTTGCTCCAGAAAATGGAAATAACTATCGAAGGGGTCGAAACCATTTTTCTGGCTGGTGCTTTCGGCAATTATATTCAAAAAAGCAGTGCGATACGAATTGGACTTTTGCCGGTTGTTAAAGAAGAAAAAATTCGCTTTATCGGCAATGCCGCCGGCAGCGGTGCCCAGATGATTTTGCTCAATCGGCAATGCAGACAGATTGCCTCCGAATTGGCCGGAAAAATCGAGTATATTGAAATTGCCCGCCAGCTGGCTTTTCAGGATATTTACACTCATTCAATGTTATTTGAATAAAGAAGATAAATAAGATAGGACAAGTAAACTCCAAGTAGGGCGGTTCCTGCCTGCCGGCTGATTTTGTCGCGAGAAAAAGCAAACCAGGTAAATAATACGCTGACAGCTATCATAACCCAATAATCCACGCCTAAAAAGCGGGGGTGAACCTGAAAAGGGCGGACCAGTCCCGAAACTCCAATTACAAAAAGGGTGTTAAAGATATTGGAGCCGACCAAATTTCCAATAGACAAATCATCCTGCCGCTTAAAAGAAGCTGCCAGGGAGGTGAGCAGTTCTGGAAGGGAGGTTCCGACAGCGACGATGGTCAATCCGATAACTGCTTCGGAAAGACCGACCTGGCGGCCTAAAGAGGACGCCCCCCAAATTGTCAGTTTTGCCCCGCCTGCCAGCGAAAGGATTCCAAGAAGAATCTGAGAAATACTCGGCCCTATGGGTTTGGAAGGCATCTTGAGGTGAATTCTCTCTTCCAAAGTTAATTCTTTGCCGCTCGAAAACCGTTTTCGCTCACTCCGGATCATGAAAGACAGAAGAACAGCAAAAACGAAGATTAGCAAAGCAGCGGCGGGGCGAGTGAGCTGCCCATTTTTTAAACAGGGCCACAAAAAC
>Ga0255344_1006330_pt1 | contig 10794 bp, 9 predicted proteins | sample wastewater_treat_5_FD_192414 | JGI IMG/M metagenome (GOLD analysis project Ga0255344, IMG submission 192414) | Wastewater microbial communities from Lulu Island WWTP, Vancouver, Canada - plant18 | ecosystem: Engineered > WWTP > Wastewater > Unclassified | place: Canada: Vancouver, British...
GAGCCATGCTGTAACTTACACCGTTGATTGTAACGCTGGAAGGTAATTGCTTAGAGTTAGTTTCATAATAATTACTCACAAATGCAGCTGCAGAATTCAACTGAGCAATGGTAATCACATTTTCAGGTTTGTTAATTTTGTAATTCTGTTGGTAACTGGGACTCCAAATTCCATCTGCATCAGCGATGTATCTTAGAATTGATGTGGTGTCTATCAAAAATGGGTTTTCGTATATTCTTCTGGTGCCGCTACTTTTTGGATCAGTTGCATCTGTAGTGTAATAAATAGTTCCTGGACCATTGATTAAAGTTAAATTCACAGTTATTGGACTGTTGTATGTTCCTGCTTTTTTGTTTGATAACACTTGAATTCCACTGTCAAATAGGAATATGTCTCTGTAAACTCCATTACCCCCAGGTCCAAAGTTATTTGCTGGTGAGCTGAAGGCCAATACTGTTCCATCTTCGTTTAGTGATGGAGTGTAGCTGTTTCCATTGGCAGGGCCGTAGATTGTGCTGTGGGTTATCCAATTTAGATAGAATAAGCTTATGGTATTGAGATTATATACAAATATATCCCTTCTAAATGAATCATCATAGAAAACAACACCAGGCATGTTACTACCATATGGCTGATCTGGGTCAATACCCAGATTATTGGCTGTGGATTCAAAAGCCACGAAATTTCCATCACCACTAATTGAAGGATTGGCGCTGGTACCATTTGCTGCTCTGCCTAGTATCGTTTGAGTTATTAATCTATTTTCACCATTCAATCTATTATATACGAAAATATTATCATGTGTTTGGACAATTACCTTTGTATAATTTGGTGATAGCATATATTCCCTATATATATCAATACTATTACCTGATTGATAAGCAATTTTTAATCCATCTGAACTGATTGATGGGTTAATACCTCCTATGCTAAGCGGTGCTGAAATGATAGTGTAAATTTCAACTCCGGGATCTGAGATCACATCTTCTAGAGTAATACCATAAAATCTTAATACTGTATTTTTAACAAATGTTAGAGTCCCAGTGTAAGCATTGTAAGATGAGTCATTAATTGAATAATATATTGTACCTGGTAAATCCATTTTCAAGTTTACATCTACAAAATTGTAATATTGACCCGTTGAAGGACTGGCCCAAACTGACGGTTTACCACTGACCGTTGGGAATATATAATTTTCAGATGTTAAATCAGATAGTCTACCTCCTAATGTTTCTCCATAGAAATACAGATGAGTATTTGTATTAATTAGTACTGGATTAACATAGACATTCCACCCGGCATCACCATAGCCCAATTTAACATAAGACCAATATATTGTCCCCAACTGATTCATATTCAAAATCACATTGAATGGATCGTTGAATGTTCCACCTAATTTATCGGCAGTTATTTTTGGTGGGATTACGGTTATCCATTCCATAGTTTCTGTAACACGATCATAACAGAAGATATCCTTAATTCCATTACCACTTCCATAATGTAAAAAATCAAATGGCCCTAAATTAGTGGCAATTGTTTCAAATGCTGTGTATCGCCCATTTTCATTAATAGTAGGATTCATACTACCCCCATTGGCTGTGTAACCCCGTACTGTATGGGTAATCCATTGAGGGTAGTTGTCTGGGGCATCTGAAGTTACATCATATACGTAAATATCAGAAACATAGTGTTCACTTCCCCCGGTTCCCAGGTTTTTAGCAGTGGATTGAAATGCTATGGTGGTTCCATCAGCACTAATTACAGGAGCTGAACTATGATTACTGGCTGGTCCTCTTGTGGGACTATGTGTTATCCATTTCATTTTTTTTAAGACACGATCGTAAAGATAGATATCTTTTATTCCATTTCCACTCCCACCATCGCCTAAGTTGGTGGCTGTTGTTGCAAAAGTAACATAACGTCCGTCACCACTTATTGAAGGGGTGTAACTATTTCCATTGGCCGCCCCTCCGTTTGGTGTATGGGTTATCCATTCAGTATTGTTTGTTTGATGATCGTAGACATATATGTCCTGAATTCCTTTTCCGCTGCTTCCAGGACCAAGGTTGGTAGCAAAGGATTCAAATGCCACATAACGACCATTTGCACTGGTTGATGGGTTCGTGCTTTGAGAATCTGCATCTACCTGGGTTGAGGTAACCAATACTTTAGTGGTATCAGCTGCAGAAACATTGCTTGAAAATAAAATAACTATACCTATTAAAATTATTATAATTAAAACCGGTTTTTTTTGAAACTTCATCCATATTTCCCACCTATTATTTGGTTCCCACCTATTATCTGGTTGGCATAATTTTATAATATCTTATGATTATTATATTTTGTTATAAAAAGCTAAAATTATTAGTATAACGAATAGAAATACTGAATTCCTGAATATCTTAAAATAAGTAAATGAATTCCCTATTTATTTAACAATATAAAATTAGGTAGAGCAGAAGTGATATTTCATATTTCCTCGATGTACATCAATGGATAATCAAGCTCATCAATGAATTTCATCCTTATAACTACCCTTTCCTTTCCAAACACAGTCACAACTCTCACATCCAGCATATTTCCATTGAGAGATGTGTACTCAAACTTATTTTCTATATCCTTCAGCATCTCACGATTTATTATCACTTCAACTTTATCTACACAGGGTTGGAGTTCCATAGCTTCCTTTATGGCGTTTTCCAGGGATTCAGCCGATTTTAAATTAACTGGTGTTCCATCAAATTGATGAAAAAGAGCCCCCATAGTTATTCCACCTTCGAATATGGCCCTTTCCCTCTGGGAAATATTATTAAAATATTTTTCATCTACATCCATTTATTATCCCCTAAATTTGTACCATTCATCTTCATAATTGTGAGATTAACTTCCTAATTGTAAAGGCTAAAATTCTAACATATGATTTAATTGAGATAACCATGATTCAAGGGCATCTGTAGGTACCGGATAAAAATAGGCGAATACCAATAACAGGGTTAACACCAATGTGGCTATAAATATCCATATTCTATCTTCGGCTACCGGATAAACCCTTCCTAAAATCATTCCCCCTACAAATAAAGCACATATTAGCATTATACCCATGGAAATTTGTGGATTCTCAACAGATCCTGATGGTTGATTTATGGGCATGATAGTCTCATATTCAGCTTGTATTATCAACCTCTGTGCATTGGAACCTAATGGATAACAGGTAATTAAAAAAAGATTGTTTCCCTGTTCAACAGGCATCTGATAGGAAGCATCGACTATAGTTGAATTTACCATGGAATATGTTACATTTCCTATCCCAGGCCACTCCACATATATCTTATCTCCTGGTTTTAACTGGTCGAGTTTTAAAAATGGAGACCCATGGAGCGTTCTATGTCCAAAAAGAATAGTAGTGCCATTGGTGGGCTTGAATGATTGTGGTTCAAAATATATACCATGATCAACGGATTGATTATTTATACTCTGGTTGACCCCAATTTTTGGTATCTTTAAATATGGGGTATCTTGGGGGTTGGAGTCTGCGTTCGTTGAATAGGAGTAGTATCCTACTTCAATTAAAAGATAGAGGGAGATGATCAACATCCCCACTAAAATCATTGCCGTTGAAAATCTCATGTATATTTTTAATATTCCCTACCTTAAGAACTTAGCGTATCCCAGGCCAGCTGCTACTATGAGAACAGCCAGGACTAAAAGCCCATAGGGTGAACCTGTTTCTTGAGTAGGTACAGTGGTTGTATTGTTTGCTGCAGTTGCTGGTACAAAACATTGTCCATTTCCAGTTGGAGTTCCATTAGCGACTATTGGCCATTTATAGGTATATGTAAATCCTTGTGATTCCTGCGGATCTATGTGGACGTCCCATGCTGCCACATTTGTGTTAAATGCTATATCATTGTCCACGAATGCTTGTGGGTCACTGGAAGTTAATGCCGAATCTGTTGGTATAATGGGCCCCCTTATTAATCCTGCAACTGGATAGCTGGCAAAATTAGTTGCTGTGAAAGTGAAGGTTCCACACCATGATTTTAAATCCAGGTTAGGATTCAGCATTTCTATTTCATTGGGCATAAACCAGGATGCTTGTAATCCCATATCAGGTATTATTGGCCAGAATGTATTATCAACAGCACCAGCATCAGCTATCCAGGATGGTTCATTACCCATCAGTCCTGTTGCACTGACTTTAAATTTAACTGTCTTTGTTTCTCCAGCCTGTATTGCCCATCCATAGTCTCCCCCTAATTCAGGGCTAACCGGGTCAATCATTCTTTCTGCCACGGGATCAGTCCAATCAACAATAAATTTAATAGTCTGATTCTCCTGTAAGCTACCGGTATATAAATGACTGATCTTAAAGTACTGGACGTAGTCCTTGTTATTTTTAATGGTGAGTGTGATTGTGGCTGTAAGGGCTGTCATCCTCACATTCGATGCATTATAAGCTATCCATGTCTGCCCTCCAGGACTATCAGTTCCTCCAGGACTTTCATTCTGTGCCGAAACAACAGCCATAGAATTAACAAATGTAAAAACTCCTAAAATGGAAAATAAAAGTACCAGAATCATTAAAGATTTACCCAAATTCATAATTAACCTCCATTTAATTTTTTTCTCCCTTGATTAATAATTATGACCGTTTTTATGTGATATAATATAATTGTAAAGTGACATGGCATCATGTCACCAAAAGTTTTTGTATATAATAATAAGTAAGTAATTATTCCTAATTATTTTTTTCTCCTTTCTTGAAATTTTTGCTTTAAATATACCCCCTTAATTATTTTATCCATATATCTTGTGAAGTTCAGATACCATCCAGGACGGCGCAGACTGAGTTGATATGGTCAACTGTATGGCATTTGCATCTGGTTGATTATTCTGTATAATATACATGGCTTTATCACGCGGTACTTCTATAAGGATCATGTATTCTGAATCCAGATTTCCAAAGTTGGATGTCCTCTCAAACTGGTCTAAGCGTACACCATAGGCATTTAGAAGGGCGTTTATTGAACTTTCATCCCATGACCTGGAAGCTCCAGCCTGTAGAAGTTGTTCTATTCCAGTAGATGAAGCACTTTGTGATCGAGTAGCGGATGAATTCAGTGTGTTGATGGCAATACTTTGACTGGTAGTTATACTGGCATCAAAAGCATCTTGAGTATCCATAGACCTTAAAATTGCCAGAACTGTTGCCCCGCTAACCAGTGGCGTATCGGCTGATTGACCTACATTCGGAGTGCTCCCTGTACTCTGTTGCTGTTGAGTTTCGTTTGTCTGGTTGGTTTCATTTGTGGTGGTGGTTGTGGTAGTATTGTTTGTAGTAGTACTAATCCAAATATCAACGGTGTCCCCAACAGAGATAAGACCGCCTGCAGCTTTTAATCTATCCAATCTTATGGGTATAACTACGGTATCTGGCGTGGTTATCTCTACATTTGCAAGTACACTTGCATCAGCCTGGTTAACCAGTGTTTGTGCATCTGTTACTTTCATTATCAGATCTTTTTCATCCTCAGTAGTGTAGGTGAGCATCACCCTTCCATAGGGATCTCTTTTTGTTTCGATCTGATTTTGCTGGTAGGCTCTCCAGCTGGTGGTTGCGGGTCCAAGAACATCCACTGCCAGAGCCTGGTCGGGTGTTACAGAGCTCTCAATTTCAGCTAATAACAATAATTTTTGAGGATCTGTTGCTAAAGGTCCTTTATAATAAGTATCTACTTCATCAAGTTTCATATTCTTCGCATCTTGAAGTGATCCCTGATATGGTGCGTAGAATAAAAAGTAATAACCAGCCCCTACAAGTACGATGAGTATAATTCCAAATACTGCCGCTCCAACCAGAGTCCTCTGGTCATCATCAGGAACTTTCCCACCACCGGGAGATCTTCTTCCGAATCCTGGTACGGCCCCGCCTAATCTATCAAGGCCACTTCCACCAGGTCTTCCGCCTGATTTTTTCTGATCTGGTGACTTCAGCCTGGCTCGTCCCGTGTCTTTTGGACGGGGTTTCGGCATTGGTCTGGGTATCTTATCTGTGGGATCTTTCTTTCCATCATCCCTGTTAGTCTTAATTTTGTCCTTCTGGTCCTTGGGCTTATCACCAGCCCGGGAGACCATGTTTTTAAGGCGCCCTTTCATATTTGCCCCAGTATCCTCCCTATTCTTACGAAGGTCTGGAGCATTATTTTCTTTTTCTTTATTTCCCAATATTTTATCAAACATTTGGACCACTTCTGTGAAGTTTGGCATAATATGCCATAATAGGCACTGCTACTAAATAGATTAACGTAAACATAAATAAAAACTTTGCAGGAAGATTAAAAATTCCTGAAGAAATTTCCTGAGGCAAACATGCTAATATTATCAGTAAGCCACCAACAAACAATAGTATCGGATTCCTAATTTTGGTATACTCAACTGTACTTATCATTAGTAATGATACTGCAGTCATAATTATCAGTGCCAACCCTATATTGAATATTCCTGAGAGATAGAATGATCCGAGAATCAACGCAGTGGTTGGTATTGGTAGTCCTATGAATTTACTTTTACCAAAATTTGTACCAGAATCTGAAAGTACGTTGAACCTTGAGAGTCTTAAAATCCCACATAATACTATTAAAAGAGCTACTAGTATATTAATGTATGGGATAAAGTAGGATTTGGATGCTGCAAACAAAAGAATTCCCGGTGCAACACCAAATGAAATCACATCACATAAGGAGTCAATATTTTTTCCAAATCCTAAGTCATCAACCCTATTGGACTTACGGGCCACCCACCCATCTAAAGAATCAAATATAACTGCGATGAGAATAAACATTGCAGCAAGACTTAAATCGCCGTTTAATACTGAAATAATGGCTAAAAATCCAAAAGAAGCATTGAATAACGAAATTAAATCGGCAAGGGCTATATATTCTTTAATATTCATTATAAAAACCCGATATTTTTAAATATCTTAATTCGCTATTATATTTTCTCATATTTAAATAGTAGAGCTTCTATTAAAATAAATTTAAAGAAATCCAGTTAAAATGATTTTGTTCTAAAGTTTTAAAAAATAAAAGTTTATAAATATCAGAATGGAAAACATATTAAAATATATTTAATATAATAGGAAACATTATGGAACACTAGGTTTTTATATTCATATTATTGAATTTAATTTAAAAAAAATAAATTGTGCACATATACCTTATCCCTTTTAACCTATTTTATCAATACACAACGAGAGAGTAGTTGATGATAGAAAATAAGATTAAAACGTTGCGAAAAGCAGCAAAAGTATCTACCATGCAGGACGCAGATAAAATCTGGTGCGTGATAGCAGGTAGCGAAGAAATGGTAAATAATGTATCATATGAAGCTATATTGGATAAGGAAAGAGTTACCATTTTATGTAGAGAACACATAACATCCAAAGAGTCGTTTGTAACTCAAAAATTCGATTTCTTAATGCTTTACGGTGATGAAAATAAGATAAGAGATTTATCCCTTATCTGCAAGGAAGAAGGTGGCGCCTATCTTAAAATTGCCCCATATTATACTAAAAATGAATCTAACCTGATTCTACTAGTGGGAATGGATAACCATGTTAAAAAATTCATGGGTGATGGTGAAAAGCGCAATTTAAACTTTAAATTTTTACTTGAGGATCAGACCACCGGATTCATTGAAACAGACGTTTCCTTAACCAATAAAATGCCATCCCTCATAAAAAAAACCTTCGACCCACTGTTTAAAGTGGCTGATGTAGCACTATCAACTGTTTTGATCTCTGCAGATGATAAGGATATAGAAGGAATCAAATTACTTTCACGGAGAAATAAACTATTCTTTATAGAATTCAATAAATTTTTGAAGGAGGATTGAAATATTGCACCTTTTTGGTAAACCAGAAGAAAATGAAGATGATAAAAAGCAAGCTTTAACAAATACTTTAGGCATAGACCTGGGTACTCTTAATACCGTGGTTGCAAAACCATCTGGAGATAAATTTGAATTGTATAAGATACCCTCTGTAGTAGCGGTAAAAAAAGAAGACCCCTCATATGTACTTGCTGTAGGAGAAGACGCAAAAGCAATGTTAGGAAGAACTCCTGAAGATATAATCGCAGTCAGACCATTGCGAATGGGAGTTATAGAAAGCATAGCCCAGGCTAAAGCACTTCTAGTAAATGCCATGGAACAGGGATCTGGGGAATCTATGGAAAGAATAGATCGTATTGTAATTGGTATCCCTGGAGACGCTTCAGAAGTGGAGAAAAAAGCTGTTGCAGAAATAGGAGAAGATGCTGGTGCTAGCTTCGTCTTAGTTATAAGCGAAGGTTTAGCAGCCGCCATAGGCGCAGGTCTACCCATAGCTGATGCAGATGGTACCATGGTTGTTGACTTGGGCGCTGGTTCAAGTGATATAGTTGTTATATCCCTGGGAGGAATCACCGATATCGAAACTATCAGACACGGTGGAGACAATATCGATGAAAATATCGTATCTAAAGTTAAAGAATTATTCAATGTTGAAATTGGAATTCATGAAGCCGAAAAAGCAAAAATAGAAGTGGGAATGGTGCATTCCCAGGTAGAAATGAAGCCAACCATCACCCATGCCATTGGAAAATCCATGAAAACCAACAAACCAGAGAAAGTGGAAATTGACTCAAATCTAATTGCAGATGCTGCAGAACCCCTGGTAGTTGAACTAATTGAAGCATTATCTAACGTCCTAAAAAGAATGTCCCCTGAACTAATTTCCGGTATCTACAACAGAACAATCGTTGTGGGAGGAACAGGACAGCTTAAAGGACTCAAAGAAAGGATATTCGAAGAAGTAGGAGTGCCTGTTGATATATCAGACGATCCTATGACAGTTGTTGCCAAAGGTGCTGCCATAGTAGCTGCAGAACCAAGGGCACTGGAACCAGAAGTTAGATTAAAAGCAATGAAATAATAAAATAACTTCTTTCCTATTTTTTTATACATACCACTTTTAACAGATATTTTTTAAATACATCAACTTTTTTTATACATCAACCATCATCCATCAGATCTTCTTTTTACTAATCCCCACAAAAATTCGAAAAATTATTTTAGTAAAATTCTTATTATTCCTTAAAATATACATTTAAAGGAGAATATGAAGGTTGTAGGAATCGATGAAGCAGGCAGAGGATCTGTTTTAGGACCTCTGGTATTATGTGGAGTTGTAATTGAAGAAGATAGGATTAAATTTTTAGAAAGGATTAAAGTAAAGGATTCTAAAAAGATATCCCCTAAAAAAAGGGTTGTTCTCTCCAGGAAGATCAGGAAAATCACTGATTACCATCTGGTTAAAATCCCAGCCCATGATATTGACATCTTAAGAGCAAACCAAGTGAACCTGAACCAGATTGAAAAATTAGGAATGCGAAAGATCATAGAAAAATCAGATGCCAACACCTGCATTGTTGACTGTTTTGATATCAAACCAAACAGGTTTAAAACCGAATTAAAAGGATATTACCCTGATATAAATATAATCACCGAACATAAAGCAGATGATAAATATGTGGTGGTTGCGGCGGCTTCCATTGTTGCCAAAGTTGAACGGGACAATGAAATACTCAAAATAAGGAAGGAATATAAGGATATTGGGTCCGGGTACCCCAGTGACCCCAAAACCATACAATTTCTAAAGAACAGCCATCCAGATCTTCCCGAGTTTGTTCGTAAATCTTGGGAAACTGTAAATAGAATAGAAGAAAACTACAAAACTACATGAAATAAAAAACTACATGAAATAAATTAATATATAAATTTCCCTAACTGTTAAAACTAAAAAGAATGTGGTAAACCATGTATCTAGGTAGAATACTAAGTGTGGGAAGTACGGATATGGGAAAATTCGCTTCATACCGAGTTTCCAGTCGTTCTTTCCCCAATAGAATGACCAAGGTCTATGATGACCGGGTGGCCATCGTGCCAAAGGAAGGATTCGAAACCGATGTATTTAAAAATCCATACATAGCCTATAATTGTATTAAAATAGTGGGCGATATCGTTGTAGTATCAAATGGATCCCATACAGATGTAATTGCCGAGAAAATTGCTTCTGGAATGAGTATCCGGGACTCACTGGCATTATCTCTTTTAACCATGGATTATGAGAAGGATGATTATAACACTCCACGTATAGCAGGGACGGTTACCCTTGAAGGTGAAGCATACCTGGGGATAGTGACCCATGAAAGCCTGATAGTGGAAAAAGTGCCGGAGGGTAAATCTGCATATATCGCAACCTACGAACACACTACACCACAAGAAGTTGATTTTGATGCGGGAAATGCCCAAGATGCAGCACAGTTCATACTGAATAAAGGGAAATTCGCTGAATTCACCAACCCAATTACTTCATCTGCAGCATTCGGCAGTGATGAATGGAGTATTAGCTCCATATAAAATGGAAAATAACTTCTTTAACAACAAAAATGAAATTTAAAGTAATCGGAATCACCGGAATACCATTGATAAACAAAGGAGACCTTTTAGGAGAGTTTATACTGGATGCCATCTCTGATATGGGTATGGAAATCAACGATGACGATATCCTGGTTATAGCTGAAACAGCCATAGCCAAATCAGAAGGACATATTTTTAAATTAAAAGACTTAAAACCAAGTTTTGAAGCTATTAAACTGGCAGAAAAAACAGGTAAGGATCCAGAAGTTGTTGAAGCTATCCTTCAGGAGTCGGATGAAGTGATGAAGGTTGGTCCGAACTTCATTATCTCCCAAA
>Ga0255344_1006338_pt1 | contig 10786 bp, 10 predicted proteins | sample wastewater_treat_5_FD_192414 | JGI IMG/M metagenome (GOLD analysis project Ga0255344, IMG submission 192414) | Wastewater microbial communities from Lulu Island WWTP, Vancouver, Canada - plant18 | ecosystem: Engineered > WWTP > Wastewater > Unclassified | place: Canada: Vancouver, British...
TTTACTTCCATATCACCAGTAAATACGCTTTTGACGAGTGTCACATCTTTGATACCAACGAAGATCTCATCCTGGCCTACACGGTTGTCAGGAATGACGTTGACGACCTGATTGAGGTGTTGAGGGATATGGAGACCACATACCTGAATTTAGACGCCAAAAAGCGAGAGGAGTTTTATTACACCGTCCGCCGCGAGTACAACAAAGAGAGATCCTCAATTCAGTTGAACAACTACAGCAAAGCATGGGTCCAGAGGGCTGCAGACCTCATATTCCTCAACAGAACCTGTTTTAACGGACTATTCAGGGTCAACTCAGAAGGCTCCTTCAATGTCCCGGCCGGCCGCTACAGGAACCCGAAGATACTGCACGAGGAACTGCTACGAAGCGATTCTGAACTGCTTGAAAACACAGGAATACACCATGGCGACTTCTCATCGTGTGCCCCCTTTGTCGATGAGAAGACCTTCGTCTACTTCGACCCGCCGTACCGCCCCCTGAACCGGTCATCGAGTTTTACATCATACTCAAAAGGCGGGTTTGGTGACGATGAACAGCGGCGTCTTGCCGCGTTCTTCCGTGACCTGGACGCCAGGGGGGCGATGCTGATGCTCAGCAACTCCGACCCGAAAAACCAGGATCCCTCGGATAACTTCTTTGACGAACTTTACGCCGGATATTGCATCGAGCGGGTGCCCGCCCGGCGCATGATCAACTCCAATGCTGACCGGCGCGGGGAGATCAACGAGGTCATAATCACAAACTACAGACCGGGGATCACCGATCGGTAGATCCCCCTCCCCGTCCTCGATCCAGAACTCCTTCCCTCATCCCCCAATGCGCCCGGCCGCACCCCTTCACAGACCGCCGTATCCTGGCGAGAGACGCCTGGGTGCCCCTCTACGCACTATTTTGATATCTCGGTGTAGTAATACTCACCAGCAGCGACCTGCTCGCGGTCAAGGAACGATCCCGGCTTGTTGATCCGCGGCCTCCCGCTCTTATCCCGGCGGAACGTGATCCCGAGCGCCTTAAGGAACCTGTTCATGCCCGGCGCCATATCAAACGGCCCGGCGGCCCTGCCCTCCGCCCCGGGGTTGCCCTCAAAGACCAGGATCCTGTCGCTGATCATATCGATGACGTAGATGTCGTGATCGATCACGAGCGTGCTCGCCTCCCGGGCCTCGGCGTGCTTACGGATCATCCGGGAGATCCTCACCCGCTGCTCCACGTCCAGGTGGGCGCTCGGTTCGTCAAGTATGTATAGGTCAGCGTCACGGGAGAGGCAGACTGCTATCGCCACCCGCTGGAGTTCGCCGCCGGAGAGGGTGTTCACCGGCGCCTGGAGCAGTTGCGAGAGGGAGAGCGGCTCCAGGATCTCGTGCTGGTAGTAGGATGTATCAAACTTCGTCGTCGTCTGCCGGAGGATCTCCTCGACCGTCGCCTCCGTATCCCCCTTCAGGTACTGCGGCTTGTAGGATATCCGCACCCTTTTGTCCATCGCCCCGGTGTCGGGCTCGATCACCCCGGCCAGGAGCCCTGCAAACGTGCTCTTCCCTATACCGTTTGCCCCGAGCACTCCCAGGACCTCCCCTTTGCGGATCTCCCCGCCCTCAACCGTGAGCGAGAACCGATCGAACCGTTTGGTCATCGCCGGGAACTCAAGCAGCACCTCCCGGTTGGTTGCGGCGGTGTGCGCCCGGGTTTCAAACGCCACGGCGTATGCGCGGAACCTGACGTTCTCCTCCGGAAGGAACCCCTCAAGGTACTGGTTAATCCCAACCCGGACACCCTTCGGGTGTGTGATGACGCCAAAGACCGCCGGTTCACCGTAGGCGATGTGCACGGTGTCGGCGAGCATATCGAGTATGGCAAGGTCGTGCTCGACTATCACAACCGGGCGCTCCATCGCGAGCTCCCGGACCAGGTTTGCGGCAGCCATCCGCTGGTAGACGTCAAGATACGGTGTGATCTCATCCAGGAAGTAGAAATCAGCATCGCGGGCAAAACAGGCGGCAAGCGCCACCCGCTGGAGTTCGCCGCCGGAGATGGTCGTGATCGGCCGGTCGAGGAGATTCGTGAGCGACAGCCGCCCGAGATAGTAGCCAAGTCTGCCGCGCTCGTCGGTCGTCGCCAGGAGTTCACGAACCGAACCCGAGAAGACCTTCGGGATCTGGTCAACATACTGCGGCTTCACCGCAACCTTCACACTCTTCTCCGATAGCAGTTTGAGGTAGTCGAAGAGTTCGGTCCCCTGGTAGAGGTCGAGGACGTCGTCCCAGGAGACCTCTTCTTCAGTCCTCCCGAGGTTTGGAACCAGCATCCCGGAGAGTATCTTGACCGATGTGCTCTTCCCTATACCGTTTGGCCCGAGGATGCCCGTGACCTTACCCTCGATCGGGATCGGAAGACCATAGAGAACAAAACCGTTCCTGCCGTAGCGGTGGACAGGCTGGTCAAGGTGCTCGGGGAGGTTGACTATATCGATGGCATCAAAAGGGCACTTCTTCACGCAGATGCCGCAGCCAACACATAGCTCCTCGGATATGACGGCTTTCTGGTCATCGCCTATGATGACGGTCTCATCGCCCGTCCTGACGCGCGGGCAGTAGAGGATGCACTCTGTTCCGCACTTGACGGGATGGCATCTATCGCGGTGTAACGGCAATACGCATGGATGATCACATAAGGACAGTTGTCGTGAGGAAGATCGTCCAGGTCATAAACCAGAGTGCAAACGTCACAAAACTCTGGTAGAACCAGTCTTTGGTGGAGAGTTCCATGTAATCGACGCCGATGAACATGAAGACATATTTCTGAAAGACAACGCCCGCAGCAAGGAGAAGTATACCGATAATAGCGTTCTCCTGAAGACCTGTTGCCGGGTCAGGTGTGCCTGAGAGGTAGAATGAGAGACCCCCGACCAGGATGCCCATGAAGCAGGCTACAAGCGTCCTTTTTATCCGATTCCTGTGCTCGACCTGTTTCTCGATACGGGTCTGCGGCCGTGTCTTATCGGCCTCATCTCCTCCCGGTTTCTCGCTCATCGTGACACCCGTGCTGCGCCGCTCCTGGAGATGAGACTTCTCACGGGACGGCGGGCTGACGATGGAAAACCGCCTTTCCCGGCCACTCTCCTGGATTGGCAAATTATTACAGTACTGGGAGTTCTCCGGTTATAAAAGTAGGTACCACCTTGCCGGCTGAGGCGGAGGGCATCAAACCACCACACACCTCCGTGGTTTGATAAAACCCCTCCCGGCACGGGGAGAGAGACTGTACTCTGAGACGCGGAAGAAGAGAGGGGACGGCGATTATCCATCGAAACCGTGCCGCAGGGTATGAGCAGATCTCTGCCGCCAATGTGAACACCCTCCAGCAAAATCCTGTTTCCAGTTCCCTGCACCGCCATCGTGGAGCAGCCGCTGCGTGGGCATTCATCATCCAGGAGAGACGGGGCAGATCAAACCATGAGCAAACACGTCCGGCGGTCTCCGCGCATACTGTCGGGGTGGAGAGTTTTATGGCCTGTCTGCCTCCACCTTTTCCCTCAAACCGCCCCGACCTCCTCCGCCATGCCGTTATCCGGGTATCACTCGATCTTGTAGCGCAGGAGCGCCGCCATACCACCGATCGCCTCCAGGCGCTCTCCAGGCTCGAACTCGGTGCTCATCACCACTATCGTGGTGTTGATCTCCTCGGCCTGCTCGATGAGTGTTGCGGTCTCCTCATCCCGGAGCAGGGTGTCGGTGACCAGCACCGTCTCCGCGGCGCCGTATGTGACCGCTTTGCGGACATCCCCGATGCCGTATGCGACGGCGCCCCCGGTGGCGATCCGGAGCAGGACCTCCTCCATAAGCGTGACCTCCCTTCCAAGGTGGAGATCGCCGAGCAGCCTCTCGATGATGCCCTGGCCGATGACCTCCTGCACAGCGCCCCGCCCGATCCGGCGCGTCTCGACGGCGGCCGTCCGCCCGGCGAGGTCGGGGTCGCGGGTCTTTACGTAATCCACGAACTCGTCCTTCACAAACCCGGGCCCCGCGACGACGAGAGGCCCGGTTACCCCCGATACCGCCTCGAGCGTCTTCTCAAAGAGCGCCGATCGGCTGCTGCCCGTCCCGGCGCCCTTGCTGCTGCCGACTGTTACGGTGGTCACCCACTCCGGGCCGAACTGGCGGAGGCGGTAGACCTGGGCCTCGCCCTCCTCGATGCTCACGACGTGAACCACACCGTACTCGGAGGCGGCGACGGCGCGCCGGATCCGTTCACAGTCGACGGTGCGCCAGCGTTTTATGACCGAGATCTCAAACCCTGTCTCGAGATTCAGGGTGTGGTGTGCGGAGACGTCCACCCCGCTCTCGATGATGCCGGAGACCCGGAGACGGTTTGTGTGCTGGTGGAACTCCACCTTCTCGACGCGGATACCGAGCCTGACCGGTCGTTTCTCGACCTTCTCGGGGCGGATCTTATCGGTCGCCGTCTCCACGCCGCGGAATGTCGTCGCAAAGACGAGATCCCCAGGCCGGATCAGGTGGGAGAGGTGCCAGAGGTCGTCGAGCGTCTCAGGGAAGAGACGGATCTCGCCAAACTGGTTCTTCATCTCACGGACTTCGGCCTTCATGACTCTATGAGATCGGATCCCCCCGGCGGGACGAAAGCAGCAACCGCCTCGGTGTTCAGGGCGTTCTTGAGCCCTTTCCACTCGTCCTCCGGGAGTTTGTCCCTGAGCGCCCGGACAACCTTCTTTGCCGTGTCGTTTGGCTCAAACTGCCCCGGACGGAGTTCGACCCAGACACTGGCACGCCCGGCGACGGCAGCAGGCGGACCGCCGATGACGGCGACCTCCGGCGAGACCTGAAGACCGATGGCTACGGCCAGGGGGACGTCCCTGAAGTACTGCCGTTCACCCCTGACGACGAAAGCGCCTCGTGCCACGTACTCCCCGGACTCGGCGGTCTTGCTCACCTGTTCGGGCCTGGCGGCATAGACGTCGGCGGTGAAATGCCCGGCCTTCCAGGCGTTGGAGTAGGATGCAGCGAACTGCGCGGCCTCGTCCATGCGTTCTGTCCTGCCCTTCACGATGACCACGCTCCCGCCATGGACATCGGCGTGGACGAAGAGGTCGCCGCCCTCCATGTACTTCCTGACGAGTTCCTCGTTCTGGGAGGCGTCCCGGCCGCCGATGACAAGGACACCGTCGGTGGTGACGAACCAGCGGAACCGGTGGTACCACCGCTTCTTCTGGAGAGGGGTATCCCGTTTTGGCCGCGGTCTTTCCGGGACCGCCCGCTCCATCGCCGCAACTGCACCCGCCCTCTTCTTCTTGAACTTCTTGATCTGGTCGTAGCAGCGGCCGATGTTCTGCTCGATACTCTCGTGGACGTAGACCTTCACCCGCTCCCCCTGGAGGTCGAGTTCCACCGCTGCCTCGGCGGGATGCACCGCGCAGACCATCTTCGCTGTCGGGTTGTCGCGGTTTGACCTGAGTATAGCCTCGATCTCCTGCCAGGAACGGGTTCTGCTTGCCTCATCGAGCGCCGCCAGGATCCCGGCAACCGTTGTGTAGTTCTCGTAGATCGCCTCCACTACGCGTTCGTAGCGCTCAATCTTCTTCTCAAACCCCCTGATCGCCTCGGCCTGGCGCTGCCGGATCACCTCTTCCCGGGAGAGGCGGGGTTTTCCGGGTGCAGTCTCTTCTTTCTCGCCGGCTGCCGGCGGGTAGAACTCATCCAGCGCCTCGCTGAATGTCGAGAACCTCTCGATAACCTCTTCTCCTGGTAGTATCACCGGCCAGCATCCCGTGGCCGTGATCACCGGCTCCCGGTGGCCTTCAGCATCGGCTATGAGATGGGCGAGCGCCCCCCAGACAGCCCCGGCATCGACATCCGCGGCAGGGGCGCTCTTATCCACCCCTGCCATCCGGCAGACCGCTTCGGCGTATGCACCGCCGAGGAGACAGTCGACGGCGAGCGTCCGGACGATATCGCGGTCGGACGCAGCAAGCATCGCCCGGAACTCATCGGGGGAGAGGGTTGAGCAGTCAGGTCCTCCGGTGGCATATACCGCGCCGGGGACCACCTCCCGGCTCCTGAACCGGTGGTGCCATAGCGGTTTGATGATGGTATACCCCTCGTCGCAGAGGACGACGTTCCCCTCATCAAACAGTTCAAAGATGAGGTGATAGGTCGTCTCCCTCTTCCCTATATCGAGGCATATCGCGCGTTCAAGCCCGAACTGATGTATGCCAAGCACCTTTCCGCCGTCCAGGTGCTTTCGAAGCAGCATCGCAAACCCAGGAGGGTGTTTTGGGGGTGTCGGGAACTCCGCGGTGAAATGAGCCCGTCTCCCGGCCTCCACGATCAGCAGGTATTTTGCCCGGTCCTCGCCGTTCAACCTGATGCCCAGGGTCTTTGCGTCGAACTGGTAGATCTTGCCGACCCAGAGAGGGAGGCGTTCGGAGGCCTCCCCAACGAGAGCCCGGAGGTCGATCCCGCTCATACCCTGTAGTGTCGCCATTGATTCAGAATAGGTACGGCCCGCCACCTAAATAAGGACACGGCCGGGCCGGGAGGCAGGGGTTGCCAAGACCTATGCCCTCAGGCCGGGCTCTGGTTTGATGAACCTTGCCATGGACGGGCTACGGGTTCGGGGGTCTACCCCCTCCCGGCGAAGAGAGTCTCCTGGGGACAGGGTGAAACGTGGGCGGGGGCGTCTCCTCCCCCGCTGGCGATACCCCATCGACGCAGTGTCCGTGGAGGCGACAACCCCTGGATCGTCTCATTCCTGTTCCAGGCACGGCCCACCCGCCGATCACCGCGCACTTGCCAAAACCCCCCTCGCACCGTGGTCGGCGAAAGAGGTTCAACACGAGTGATCCAAGGCGCCGGGGAACTGGTTTGGCAACTCCCCGCTCAATACCTGGAGACGTGGAGAGTAATCGTTGATTTGATGGCTTCCCGGGGGCATGGGGATGAGCGGCGCCATCGCCGGGACAGTTACCCACCAGTGCAAAACCCTTCAAAAAAGCAAATTACAGGAGCGGAGAATTTACTCCTCCGACTCCCCGCTCTCTTCCATCTCAGCAGTCTCAGTCTTTTCTATCTCTGGCTCCACCTCGGCCGAGGGCGGGCGGGTGAACGTCTCCTTCATGACGACCTTGCTGACCTCAGGATAGTATTCAAAGACCTGGCTGATCAGATTCCCCCGCCAGACCATCCAGCGCCGGTCATAGATGATATCATGAGGCAGCTCGAGTTCGACCGTCCCATCGGTGATCCTGAGATCGATATCGTTCCGGCGGGCGAAGATCCTGATGAGACCCCTGATCTGCTCCGCCTGATCCTCGACCTTCTCGAGTATGCTGTAGGTGTAGTGCACGCTCTTCCCGGCGAAGGGATGGTTGAAGTCAACGACCGCGCGCCTCCCTATGACGCTGATGACCACACCCTCCCTGCCTTCGATGCTGACCCGCATCCCGGGTTCGGGCTTCTCGCGGAACTGCGTGACCGGGAAAGACCTCACCTCGTTTTCGTCGTGCTCTCCAAACGCCTTCTCGGGCGGGATCTCGACCTCTCCTTCCGTGCCAACCTCCTTCCCGATCAGTTCCTCTTCAAGACCGGCAAGGACGTGGTGGCTTCCAAGGCGGATGGTTACCGGGCCGTATTCCGCCATCTGATTGTAGATATCCGCTTCCTTTGCAATCTCCTCATCTGTGGTATCAAAAACGTCTCCACCGATACGCCCGGTGTATCTGATCCTGACAAAATCTCCTTCCTGAACTGCCATTTCCATTCACCATGGTTAGTTGGTGTACAGCAGCCTCCCGCTGCGGCATTCCCGCAGCGGTGCACCGCGCACCCCTGTCACAATTGTTCCATTTCATTAGGATGGAATGGTATATATCATCATTCCAGAGAGCAAACCTGATGCGAGGGTTATGCTAGAGGTGGAGGCAAAGTTTGCGGTCAGGGGTCTCGATGCCATCAGGTCCCGGCTGGAGGCGATGGGAGCGCGAAAGGGCAGGAGACAGCAGGAGCGGGACGTCTACTACAACGCTCCGCACCGCGATTTCGGAGAGACCGATGAAGCGCTGCGGGTCCGGTATGATGATACCGGAGTCACCCTGACCTACAAAGGCCCGAAGGTTCGTGTTGGCGGCGCAAAGGCTCGGGAAGAGCATAACCTTGCGGTGAACTCCGGCGAGACCCTCGAAACGATACTCTCCAGCCTTGGATTCCGGCGCGCAGCCACTGTTTCCAAGACGCGCGAGTTCTACTATATGGGAGGTGTGACCATAACACTCGACACCGTCGAGGGACTCGGGACGTTCATCGAGATCGAGATCCTGACCGGAGACGGTAGAGACGATGCCGCCGCAAGGATTGGTGCGATTGCAAAAGAGGTGGGTGTAGATGGTCCACCGATCTACACCTCGTATCTTGAGATGCTGCTGTTCAAACGCTGATCAGATCAATACGGATCTCTTTTGGCTCATTCCCGAAATGGATGAGAGCGCCGTATCCATCCGATGCAGGTCCCGGGTTGACGATGGTGACACCGTCTGCCGTGGTGATCCCCCGTGCCTCATGGATGTGGGCGCAGCAGACCAGGTCGAAACCGGTCATGTGCTTTCTTATGCTCTGGCTGCCGACGTGGTTCGCGCCGACGGTGTCCAGCGTCTTGTATGGCGGCGCATGGCTGACCAGGACGTTGTGAACGTTCCGCTCCATGTACCTGACAATCCGCCCCAGTTCTTTATCGATCTCTTCTTCCGTCAGTTCAAACGGTGTGTCAAAGGGGGTCTTATTCGAGCCCCCCAGCCCGGCGAATGTTACCTTGCCAAGGGAGATCCAGGAGTTATGCAGACAGACCGCATCCGAACGCTCGAGCACCTCGACGATCTCGCGGGGATCGCAGTTGCCTGGTATTGCAAAACATGGCACCTCGAAGGAGGAGACTAATGACTCTACAGGCTCAAGTGGACCGAAATTGGTTATGTCACCAGCGATTATGACCGCATCGTAGTCGTAGCCAAGAAAAGCGTCAACTTTTCCGTAGTTTCCGTGCAGATCTGCTAGGAGGAGCACATCCATCATGCTCTATAGATGAGGAGTGTGTCTAAAAAACCTTATCTCATGATCCATCCACGAGCCGGTTATTCTGCCATCGAGCGCCAGTTTTCCAAGGACGCTCTCGGTCTCCGGGAGGAGCGGCCTGGGGCGGGCGTTTGAGAGCGGTGTCCCAGGCAGCGGCATGAAGTAGTGGATATGCGCCTTCCCGGCCCGCGTCACCTCCCTCACCAGGTCGAGCGTTGCGCGCTGGTCATCATCGGTCTCAAATGGCAGCCCCAGGATGAAATCGACGACCGGAACGAGCCCGTATTCGCGGCAGAGGTCAACGGCGGAAAGGACGTCCTGGACCGTATGCCCCCGGTGCAGACGGCGCAGCACCGCATCACTCCCCGACTGCGCCCCAAAGTGAAGACGGGTGTTGGCGCAGTGGCCGGTCACGAGTTCAAGGGACTCTCGCGAGACGCACTCCGGGCGCACCTCGCCCGGAAATGTGCCAAAGAAGACCCGCCGACCATCGAGTTGCCGGAGGAGCCGTTCTACCCTGTCAAGCCGCAGATGGATGCCGTCAGAGCCGTAGGCAAAGGCGTTCGGGGCTACGAACCGGATATCCCGGTAGCGCGAGGCGTAGCGGACGATCTCGTCGATTGAGCGGTGGCGCATACACCGCCCGAAGAGGCGCGGCGTCTGGCAGTAGCCGCAGGAGAATGGGCATCCCCTCGTTATCTCGATAAAACCCTTGATACGCGAGAAGGGCGGGTAACCGTCGAGGAGAACGGTGTGTTGTGCAGGGGTGTAGCCCGCAGAGGTGGCAACCCCTGGAGGAGCGTTCCGCCCATCCTCGATGGCGGCAAGAAGCGCCGGGAGGGTGTACTCGCCCTCCCCGACGACGACGTAATCGGCGTATTCGGCCACCTCACGGTAGCAGGCGGAGGCATGAGGCCCGCCGACAATCGTTATACAGTCTGCGGCGGCGATCTCATCACGGTAGACGCGCTCGTTGATAGAGCTCAGGCTGTAGATGGTGACGTCCGGCCGGGGGCCGTCCGCCACATCGAGTTCGTAGCCGTGCACCTCGCACGCCGCAGCAAGCGCGGCGAGGGTGTTCCTCGCCTGGGGGATGTATCGCCAGTATACCCTCATATCACGGGTTTTGCGGGCGTGCCGGGTGCTCAAAGCGTTTCAGACTGACTTCTCCCAGCCCTGGCCCATGTCAACGATCGGGCGGACCTCCGTGACCTCAAACGTCAGCGTGGCGTGCATCATCTTCGCCGCATCCTCGCCCAGTGCCGCTGCAACCTCTCTCTTGTAGTCCTCAAGTTTCTTACCCGAGGTTGCGCAGTCCTTCAGTTTCAGGTAGACCCGCAGACCCTTCCAGTCCATGAGGGTCTCCCCCGGTTCGAGGATGGTGTAGACGGCATGGGGATTCTGCTGCAGGTAGTCGAGAGTGCGGTTCTTTCCAAGCCCCATAACGACGGTCTTCTCGTCGACCATCTGCGGCGAGCCGAAGAGAGCTGCGTTTACCTTTCCCTCTCTGTTAGCGGTGCTCAGGATGCCTATCCTTGGCTGTTTGTTGAAGTAGTCCATCAATCTGGATGACATAATTCTTTCCTCCTATCGATCCGGAAATTGTCACTTCTGGGTAAAAAAGGTATGGTTGATTACCCTTCCGGCGCGCAAATGAAACATTTTCAGCCGCGTCCGCCCAATTTCAGTAG
>Ga0255344_1006344_pt1 | contig 10778 bp, 10 predicted proteins | sample wastewater_treat_5_FD_192414 | JGI IMG/M metagenome (GOLD analysis project Ga0255344, IMG submission 192414) | Wastewater microbial communities from Lulu Island WWTP, Vancouver, Canada - plant18 | ecosystem: Engineered > WWTP > Wastewater > Unclassified | place: Canada: Vancouver, British...
AGTATTTGCCGAGAGGCGTGATAGAGGGATGGACGCAGGCGCTCAGGGCCTGACTGACAGGACATTGCGGTGGGTTAGCATTGATATGACACTTTTTTCAACCAAGTGGGTGTGAGAGCGCAACCTGAAAGCAATAGGGAGGGTTGAGGACCTTGTTATGTTGGATTATGGTCTGTAAGAATTGGGCGCATGAGTGTGCCCATGCTACTGGTTAGTTTCAATCCTTGTTATGTTGGATTATGGTCTGTAAGAGGCCTGCGCGGCTTTCTGAAAGAGAATGGAGTAGCCGTTTCAATCCTTGTTATGTTGGATTATGGTCTGTAAGGGTTTTTCCCGACATCATAGACTTGCTTGAAGCGCGTTTCAATCCTTGTTATATTGGATTATGGTCTGTAAGATGGTGCCCCCGGCAGTGTGGGGCGCGCCGATGAGAGTTTCAATCCTTGTTATGTTGGATTATGGTCTGTAAGGGCCGAATTCGCTGCGGCTCTGATGGCCAGCCAGGCATGTTTCAATCCTTGTTATGTTGGATTATGGTCTGTAAGGATACTGGTTCTGCCTATTATGGATTAGCATTAATGTTTCAATCCTTGTTATGTTGGATTATGGTCTGTAAGAGGAATGAAATGAGAGGATAGATATACATTCAGCCTAGTTTCAATCCTTGTTATGTTGGATTATGGTCTGTAAGACTCTACCTGCCCTGGCTCGACGACAAAAGCAAAAAGTTTCAATCCTTGTTATGTTGGATTATGGTCTGTAAGCGGTGTAAGCGTCGTCCTGGGTGCGGGGCAGCATGGTGTTTCAATCCTTGTTATGTTGGATTATGGTCTGTAAGCTGGATGGCGGCGGCGACGGTGACCTTATGGTCGTTGTTTCAATCCTTGTTATGTTGGATTATGGTCTGTAAGAAGACCACCTACGCCCAGCGCAGTGCCTACCGCCAGTTTCAATCCTTGTTATGTTGGATTATGGTCTGTAAGTATTTGCTATATTTCTTGCTGACTCGAAATATCCTTTGAGTTTCAATCCTTGTTATGTTGGATTATGGTCTGTAAGCGAATACAGCTAGCTATCCTTGTCTAAATTGATTTTGTTTCAATCCTTGTTATGTTGGATTATGGTCTGTAAGCGAATGCGTGACCAGTGTCGAATCTGAGAGCAGCCTGTTTCAATCCTTGTTATGTTGGATTATGGTCTGTAAGACCGCAACCAGGACGGCCTCCTGGATTTTACCGGGATGTTTCAATCCTTGTTATGTTGGATTATGGTCTGTAAGACAAATGGGTATATCTTAACACGAGAGCGCTGGGGGGTTTCAATCCTTGTTATGTTGGATTATGGTCTGTAAGTCATACTTTCTGGCATAATCTCTCACAGAATCCCCTGTTTCAATCCTTGTTATGTTGGATTATGGTCTGTAAGACGGCCCTGAGCTCGGTTCTGGAGCTCGAGGTCCAACGTTTCAATCCTTGTTATGTTGGATTATGGTCTGTAAGCGAATGCGTGACCAGTGTCGAATCTGAGAGCAGCCTGTTTCAATCCTTGTTATGTTGGATTATGGTCTGTAAGTATTGCTTATAGTGTGTCCGGCTCCATCAAAAACACGTTTCAATCCTTGTTATGTTGGATTATGGTCTGTAAGATTTAGGGTTGGGTTGGCCGGCTGATATATGGGCCAGTTTCAATCCTTGTTATGTTGGATTATGGTCTGTAAGGTTGACCGGGCTTTCCCGGCGGCCTTTCTTCACTCGAGTTTCAATCCTTGTTATGTTGGATTATGGTCTGTAAGCGTATGCCGTGATGGTCATTGTCCGGCCTCGCATAGTTTCAATCCTTGTTATGTTGGATTATGGTCTGTAAGCTGATAGACGGGCATCTGCGCCCCGGTGCCGGTGTTGGGTTTCAATCCTTGTTATGTTGGATTATGGTCTGTAAGCCGGCTTGGTTCTGCGTGAATGGCTGCTTTCTCTCGTTTCAATCCTTGTTATGTTGGATTATGGTCTGTAAGTGTACTTGTTTAATACCTTCAGTAGCGTCATTTGGTGTTTCAATCCTTGTTATGTTGGATTATGGTCTGTAAGATGATGCTTTCCGGCAAGCTGAGGATGAGAAAATCGTGTTTCAATCCTTGTTATGTTGGATTATGGTCTGTAAGGAACTTCTCTTGCGCAGATAATCCCTCTTCCAAGAGTTTCAATCCTTGTTATGTTGGATTATGGTCTGTAAGTGATGCTGTCACCTGTGCCAAGGAGATATAGGTATGGTTTCAATCCTTGTTATGTTGGATTATGGTCTGTAAGTAGTTGTTTCCATAGCGATATGCCATTATTTATCTCGTTTCAATCCTTGTTATGTTGGATTATGGTCTGTAAGTCTCGAAAAGGTCAAAATGATGCTGTCGGTATATTAGTTTCAATCCTTGTTATGTTGGATTATGGTCTGTAAGCTGGGCGGCAACCTATGGAAAACTCTGCCAAAAACTGTTTCAATCCTTGTTATGTTGGATTATGGTCTGTAAGGACTACCGACAGCTCAATCGAAACCATATATGGCAGTTTCAATCCTTGTTATGTTGGATTATGGTCTGTAAGGCTGCGAAACGCCGTGAAACTATTGGGCGGAGGGTATGTTTCAATCCTTGTTATGTTGGATTATGGTCTGTAAGGGCATCGTCAGCGATCTCATAGCCAAGCGTCAATTGTTTCAATCCTTGTTATGTTGGATTATGGTCTGTAAGGGTGATATCCGTAGCCTCTTCGCTGCTGATATATTCGTTGTTTCAATCCTTGTTATGTTGGATTATGGTCTGTAAGAGCTTCCTTATGCGGATCGTATGGCTGGTATGCGTGTTTCAATCCTTGTTATGTTGGATTATGGTCTGTAAGGGAAAGTCCAGCCTTGCTCTGCCTCTGTCATTTTGGGTTTCAATCCTTGTTATGTTGGATTATGGTCTGTAAGACATCACGCCGCTGGCGCATCAGAGCGTCAGATTCACGTTTCAATCCTTGTTATGTTGGATTATGGTCTGTAAGAATGATACCATTTATTGCGCTCGAATTTGAAGCCCTGTTTCAATCCTTGTTATGTTGGATTATGGTCTGTAAGCCGCCGCTATGGCCTTGCCGCCATCCTGGGCGTTCACGTTTCAATCCTTGTTATGTTGGATTATGGTCTGTAAGATAGACTTTGAGCAGCCAGATGCAGAAGCGACTGATGTTTCAATCCTTGTTATGTTGGATTATGGTCTGTAAGCCATTCCGCTTGTGTTTTCCATGTGTCGTAATCGGTTTCAATCCTTGTTATGTTGGATTATGGTCTGTAAGTGCTCTGCCTCTGTCATTTTGGCAAGGCGTTCGGAGTTTCAATCCTTGTTATGTTGGATTATGGTCTGTAAGAGCGTGATAGGCTCGCAGACATTGCTTGCGTAGCGGTTTCAATCCTTGTTATGTTGGATTATGGTCTGTAAGACTTACGAACTCTGGCAAGAGCAGAACGCAGACAACCCGTTTCAATCCTTGTTATGTTGGATTATGGTCTGTAAGGGTACTTGGGGCACTACCGTAGATGTTGTTTCTGGCTGTTTCAATCCTTGTTATGTTGGATTATGGTCTGTAAGATTGTCACCATTGACGGGACGCAGACACTTACAAAGTTTCAATCCTTGTTATGTTGGATTATGGTCTGTAAGATTGCCGGTTGACCCCGGCAGAAATCAATGTCGGAGTTTCAATCCTTGTTATGTTGGATTATGGTCTGTAAGTTTTCCGGCATTTGGGACATTAGCTCTTTGTATTCTTGTTTCAATCCTTGTTATGTTGGATTATGGTCTGTAAGCTTTATCGGTGAATTTGACGGAAACGGACACACTAGTTTCAATCCTTGTTATGTTGGATTATGGTCTGTAAGCAGTTTGAATTGTTAGCCATTCGCGAACTTGGGTTAGTTTCAATCCTTGTTATGTTGGATTATGGTCTGTAAGTTGTTTGTTCATTCTCTCCCTCCCCGGAGATCAGATGTTTCAATCCTTGTTATGTTGGATTATGGTCTGTAAGTCTGTAGCCCATATTGATGATGTGCTGCTCTTGGTTGTGTTTCAATCCTTGTTATGTTGGATTATGGTCTGTAAGAGCATTTGCCCAGCGTGGGGTTCTGGCGGATGGTGGGTTTCAATCCTTGTTATGTTGGATTATGGTCTGTAAGGGTTACCTCACTTTCTTATTTTCGCTATTGCGAATCGTTTCAATCCTTGTTATGTTGGATTATGGTCTGTAAGCGTGTCTCGTGGTACTCACGGAGTACTTGTTGACGTTGTTTCAATCCTTGTTATGTTGGATTATGGTCTGTAAGCAGAACTACACGAACCGGGGCAAGGATCAGAATGGAGTTTCAATCCTTGTTATGTTGGATTATGGTCTGTAAGATTTACAGCCATGAAATTATTTCGCATAAGCCGGGAAGTTTCAATCCTTGTTATGTTGGATTATGGTCTGTAAGCCTATAATTGCCGACATAGTTTTGATTTAGTTTCAGAAGGTTTCAATCCTTGTTATGTTGGATTATGGTCTGTAAGATTTAGCGGAAGCGATAGCGATGTGTGGACCATAGAGTTTCAATCCTTGTTATGTTGGATTATGGTCTGTAAGACGAAGAGTATCGGCTCAATGTCCACCCTGCATTTGTTTCAATCCTTGTTATGTTGGATTATGGTCTGTAAGCGCACACGCAGCGCAGGACGCCGCTGTCGCCCACGAGTTTCAATCCTTGTTATGTTGGATTATGGTCTGTAAGTATGATTCCGAATTTATACACCCCCGATTTTCTGTGTTTCAATCCTTGTTATGTTGGATTATGGTCTGTAAGATGAATCCCGTTTCCTTGTAGCCAATCCAAGTCCCTGGTTTCAATCCTTGTTATGTTGGATTATGGTCTGTAAGTTCAGCACTTCTTTATTGACGAAATGAGTTTCCCGAGTTTCAATCCTTGTTATGTTGGATTATGGTCTGTAAGTCCGGGGTCATACTATTGAACCATCATATTTCTGTGTTTCAATCCTTGTTATGTTGGATTATGGTCTGTAAGCATGATGAAATACAGCCCGGCGTCTGCCATTGACGGTTTCAATCCTTGTTATGTTGGATTATGGTCTGTAAGAAGTGGGGGTGTGAGATGAGATTCCCCTGCACAATGGTTTCAATCCTTGTTATGTTGGATTATGGTCTGTAAGTACCGATTGGCCGGACAGTTCTCCACACATCCACAGTTTCAATCCTTGTTATGTTGGATTATGGTCTGTAAGAGTGCAGAGATTGCGGCGAATGGTTCCCGTCTGATGTTTCAATCCTTGTTATGTTGGATTATGGTCTGTAAGCATTTGAGCGTAGGTTAGTAGCCATTATGTTCTCCGTTTCAATCCTTGTTATGTTGGATTATGGTCTGTAAGTCGCCGCACCGCTACACCCAGAGGAGTATCTATGAGTTTCAATCCTTGTTATGTTGGATTATGGTCTGTAAGCTTGGTAGCGCTGACTGTAAATTTGATATTTCTGGGTTTCAATCCTTGTTATGTTGGATTATGGTCTGTAAGAGGACTGGACAACAGCAAACATCCTATCTATCCAAGGTTTCAATCCTTGTTATGTTGGATTATGGTCTGTAAGCATCCTGGACGCCATCTCATCTAAGAACTGAGAGTGTTTCAATCCTTGTTATGTTGGATTATGGTCTGTAAGGATGCTGTCACCCGTGCCAAGGAGATATAGGAATGGTTTCAATCCTTGTTATGTTGGATTATGGTCTGTAAGTTACCGATTGGCCGGACAGCTCTCCACACATCCACAGTTTCAATCCTTGTTATGTTGGATTATGGTCTGTAAGATCAGATCGTCGTGGACCGTGATGATTTTTCCGAAAGTTTCAATCCTTGTTATGTTGGATTATGGTCTGTAAGAAAAGCCAGAGCAGCCAATCGCATTAAGGGAAATCTGTTTCAATCCTTGTTATGTTGGATTATGGTCTGTAAGTGTTTGGTCGGGGCAAATCTGCCTCACTTGAAATTGAGTTTCAATCCTTGTTATGTTGGATTATGGTCTGTAAGCAGGCTGATCCTTTCCCTTCCCTGCTTTGCATAGAGAGTTTCAATCCTTGTTATGTTGGATTATGGTCTGTAAGGATTGACAAGAAGGCAATCCCATTGAGAGGGAACCTGTTTCAATCCTTGTTATGTTGGATTATGGTCTGTAAGACTATTTATTGTCAAGAAAAGCTATCGGCGAAAAGTTTCAATCCTTGTTATGTTGGATTATGGTCTGTAAGCGGAAGAGGACAGATTCAAGGCGTTGAAAACTCTCGGTTTCAATCCTTGTTATGTTGGATTATGGTCTGTAAGTCTGTGCCAACTCGATAGGATATAATCTTTCTGCGGGTTTCAATCCTTGTTATGTTGGATTATGGTCTGTAAGCGGAATGCCGTTCGGGAGACTGGCGCAAGTTACAGGTTTCAATCCTTGTTATGTTGGATTATGGTCTGTAAGATTATCCAGATTTTCAGTTTGACGGCAGGAGTTCCATGTTTCAATCCTTGTTATGTTGGATTATGGTCTGTAAGGGAACCATTCGCCGCAATCTCTGCACTGGGCGGCAGTTTCAATCCTTGTTATGTTGGATTATGGTCTGTAAGCGCCTGACGGAATGTTTAAGGAACGCTATATTCAGAAGTTTCAATCCTTGTTATGTTGGATTATGGTCTGTAAGCTCATTCCGGGGGTGGCTATTATCCAAGCAGGATGTGTTTCAATCCTTGTTATGTTGGATTATGGTCTGTAAGTATTTGCTGAAAAAGTCCATCATTGCAAACACCATGTTTCAATCCTTGTTATGTTGGATTATGGTCTGTAAGACGCAAAACTCTTCCTTTCAAGCAGGCCGCAAAGGCGTTTCAATCCTTGTTATGTTGGATTATGGTCTGTAAGCTTTGAAGAAGGTGCTATTTATTGAACATCTGGTCATGTTTCAATCCTTGTTATGTTGGATTATGGTCTGTAAGACCGGGGCGCTGAAACGAGTGCCGAAAACACCCAGAGTTTCAATCCTTGTTATGTTGGATTATGGTCTGTAAGCGGCTGGACGATAATGAAACAATACAACATGGAGGGTTTCAATCCTTGTTATGTTGGATTATGGTCTGTAAGCAGAGGTGAGCGGCTATACTGTGATAATGAATCACTAGTTTCAATCCTTGTTATGTTGGATTATGGTCTGTAAGCCGCATAATTGAGCCGGTGGCTGTATTTGCCCGCATGTTTCAATCCTTGTTATGTTGGATTATGGTCTGTAAGTGGCCAAAACTAACAGCACGATGGCAATTTGGCTGTCGTTTCAATCCTTGTTATGTTGGATTATGGTCTGTAAGCGGTATCACCGCGAGATGGAGCCGTTCCTGCGCAGTTTCAATCCTTGTTATGTTGGATTATGGTCTGTAAGAGCAGAGCGGGTTGTCGGAGTGCTTGAGGGTGTGCGTTTCAATCCTTGTTATGTTGGATTATGGTCTGTAAGATACAATGACGAGAACGCCCGCACCATATTTGAAAGTTTCAATCCTTGTTATGTTGGATTATGGTCTGTAAGACCGGGGCGCTGAAACGAGTGCCGAAAACACCCAGAGTTTCAATCCTTGTTATGTTGGATTATGGTCTGTAAGATACAATGACGAGAACGCCCGCACCATATTTGAAAGTTTCAATCCTTGTTATGTTGGATTATGGTCTGTAAGTAAGGCTTTCACTCTCTATCAGCGCGTGCATCAGGGTTTCAATCCTTGTTATGTTGGATTATGGTCTGTAAGTTCGTGAACGAATGGCCGCTGAAGCAGCAGCAGTTGTTTCAATCCTTGTTATGTTGGATTATGGTCTGTAAGAGACGGGAAAGAGCGCCCCGTGCTTGGATATGACTGTTTCAATCCTTGTTATGTTGGATTATGGTCTGTAAGGGTACCAAAAGGGAAATCTACCACGAACCCTGCATGACGTTTCAATCCTTGTTATGTTGGATTATGGTCTGTAAGTTGTTGTTGTGGAATTGACGGGCTGGGGTGGAACAGTTTCAATCCTTGTTATGTTGGATTATGGTCTGTAAGACTTCGCCGCCACAATCCCAAGCCCTGCTAATCCTGTGTTTCAATCCTTGTTATGTTGGATTATGGTCTGTAAGACGAATGTTATTGCCGCTATGATGCAGACAGAATCTGTTTCAATCCTTGTTATGTTGGATTATGGTCTGTAAGTCTGGTGGCAAGGATAGCATTGTCTGTTATGACTTGCGTTTCAATCCTTGTTATGTTGGATTATGGTCTGTAAGACTGAGTGAAAAACACCGGAAAATAAGTTGATAGTGTTTCAATCCTTGTTATGTTGGATTATGGTCTGTAAGCCGAGGTGCCGGACACTTGGGTCAAGTCCACAGACGTTTCAATCCTTGTTATGTTGGATTATGGTCTGTAAGGGCAAAGAAAACGACAATGATATTGACGAACACGAGTTTCAATCCTTGTTATGTTGGATTATGGTCTGTAAGAAAACCGCCAGCTTTTACAGGCTGGATGTAAAGGAGAGTTTCAATCCTTGTTATGTTGGATTATGGTCTGTAAGCTGCTCAATACTTGGAGGGCGAGTTTGTCAATCTCAAGTTTCAATCCTTGTTATGTTGGATTATGGTCTGTAAGCCCGGAGATGCAGGGGTTTTTTAACGATCACCATATGTTTCAATCCTTGTTATGTTGGATTATGGTCTGTAAGTTCTGGATTGGAAAGATAAAGACGTTTGGAATTATGTTTCAATCCTTGTTATGTTGGATTATGGTCTGTAAGCTGTTCGACAAGCACCGGCTGCTGATCGACCCGAAGTGGTTTCAATCCTTGTTATGTTGGATTATGGTCTGTAAGGGCTATCAGCTGAAACTGAGCAAGCAGGACATCATGTTTCAATCCTTGTTATGTTGGATTATGGTCTGTAAGCCATTTGAGCGCAAGGTTTTCACGGGCTACCTGATGGTTTCAATCCTTGTTATGTTGGATTATGGTCTGTAAGCAAGACCAGCGCCGACTATACCGACATAGACATACTGTTTCAATCCTTGTTATGTTGGATTATGGTCTGTAAGGCATTGAAACCGAACTTGACCAGACAGTCATAGATTGTTTCAATCCTTGTTATGTTGGATTATGGTCTGTAAGCAGTAGCCATTATTTAGCCTTGATCTTTTCGCTCTGTTTCAATCCTTGTTATGTTGGATTATGGTCTGTAAGGCGATGCGGACAGGGCAAAAGACGACGGAGCGGGGGGGTTTCAATCCTTGTTATGTTGGATTATGGTCTGTAAGCAAGCTCCATCACGAGGCCAAGCGTAGTGTCTGTGGGTTTCAATCCTTGTTATGTTGGATTATGGTCTGTAAGCCCGTGTTCTGCCCCGGTGCCACAGTTAAGATCAGCCGTTTCAATCCTTGTTATGTTGGATTATGGTCTGTAAGCGCTACATTTTCCACGAAGATTACATGGATCTCTAGTTTCAATCCTTGTTATGTTGGATTATGGTCTGTAAGCGGCATCGGTGTAATACGCTGTCTCGGATGAGTGGAAGTTTCAATCCTTGTTATGTTGGATTATGGTCTGTAAGGGATTGACATGGGTGCAGGGCAGGACATCGTTGGTTGTGTTTCAATCCTTGTTATGTTGGATTATGGTCTGTAAGTCTGCTCTGTCGTTCCGCATAGGTCGTATGGCTGTGAGTTTCAATCCTTGTTATGTTGGATTATGGTCTGTAAGCCAATGTCTATCGCCGCAAGGTCATTGACGACCAGTCGTTTCAATCCTTGTTATGTTGGATTATGGTCTGTAAGTGCGGGAGCGGTGAGAAACGAATTTTTGCTATCACGTTTCAATCCTTGTTATGTTGGATTATGGTCTGTAAGTGTCACGATTGACGGAACTCGCCACGAAGGAGCGGTGTTTCAATCCTTGTTATGTTGGATTATGGTCTGTAAGCCATTTCAATCCTGGAGAATGTGATGATCCTGGAGGAGTTTCAATCCTTGTTATGTTGGATTATGGTCTGTAAGCACTACACTACTGCCGCCAGCCAGCCAGCTATAATGAGTTTCAATCCTTGTTATGTTGGATTATGGTCTGTAAGATGGCATTGACTTTGTGGCGATGCTGCGCTCTGCGGGTTTCAATCCTTGTTATGTTGGATTATGGTCTGTAAGACACAGAAAGGCGCAGACGTGAGCGGGACAGCCTTGTTTCAATCCTTGTTATGTTGGATTATGGTCTGTAAGGGAGAGCCAGAGCCGGAAGAGCCAGAGCCAGAACATGTTTCAATCCTTGTTATGTTGGATTATGGTCTGTAAGCAAGACCGGGAAAACGTCTTGGAACGCTGTCGAGGGTTTCAATCCTTGTTATGTTGGATTATGGTCTGTAAGGAATCCACGCTGTTGTCGGGCAGATTGCGCAGAGCGTGTTTCAATCCTTGTTATGTTGGATTATGGTCTGTAAGGTGGGGGCGTATATCGGGTCGCTGTTTCCCACTATCAGTTTCAATCCTTGTTATGTTGGATTATGGTCTGTAAGGCTATGCAGTTGTCGAACGGCACGATTGACCGGGTGTTTCAATCCTTGTTATGTTGGATTATGGTCTGTAAGACGACAAGCTGCCGCTGATCCCGGAGACGGTGCGTGTTTCAATCCTTGTTATGTTGGATTATGGTCTGTAAGTCAGACATGGA
>Ga0255344_1006354_pt1 | contig 10768 bp, 5 predicted proteins | sample wastewater_treat_5_FD_192414 | JGI IMG/M metagenome (GOLD analysis project Ga0255344, IMG submission 192414) | Wastewater microbial communities from Lulu Island WWTP, Vancouver, Canada - plant18 | ecosystem: Engineered > WWTP > Wastewater > Unclassified | place: Canada: Vancouver, British...
TAATTGATCTATTTGTTTATATCCTTCTATATCCTTATTCCAATCATATATATATTTATCTATGTTATATGTTTTCTTTAATTCTTTTAGTTCTAATGAGTATTTCTTTTTAAATGATATTTGTTCTGGTGTTTTTTTATTTGTTATATATATGTATATGGATATACATATGATTAGTAGTAGGAGAAGAGGAAGATATTTTTTTAGTTTAGACATGGTTTATTATATCATCTACAACTCCTGTTCAATAAATCTTTCCCAAAAATAAAGGAAGGTGTCATATGCCCAAGCAACTAGTTTTCTATCTTCTTCACTAGATACCCTTTTGTTTCCATGAAAAAAGTTATTTCTTATCTCACGTATAACTTTTATAAATTTATAAAGATCTTTAATATCATCTGTTGTAGTATCGAAATCAACTTTCGTATCATATCGCAAATTTAAAACTGATTCTCTTCCTCCTTTTTTTGTTTTAGAAAATTTTAATAATTTTTTCTCAAACTCTTCTTCTCGAAGTAATTCATTGTAGAAGTAAGAATACTTGTTTTTAAATTTAACTATATCTTCTTTACCAAATTTCCATTTTTGATAGCTTACAAAAGAAAACCAAAGAATTGCAAATTGGAGATATACTTTATTTTTGGAATTTTCATTTATGCCATTCTCTAATAAATCAAGCCATTCTTTATATTTGTTTTTGCTCATTTGTTTTATTTCCATATAGAAAAATCAATCTTCCAAAAGAATCTTTCTTGTTCTTTTAGTAACTATTCTTATTTTTGTCCATCAAATTTATATATTCTCTTTCTTTTTCACTTAAGTTATATAGATCATAAACCATCTCATCTATCTTCTTTTCCAACTCTTTTTGTTCTATAGGAGGATTACTAGGATCATATTCTTCTTCAGAAGTAATTTTTAGAATTTGATTAACAATATCAATAAATGGTTGTTGTTCTTCCTTACTGATAACTTTTATTGGGATTTCAGAGAGAGGAGTAGCAATTAACTCTAGATTCTCTCCTTTTCTCTTTCCTCTATGATAAAGCCAATGGTAGTAAAGTCGAGAATTTAACAAAGCAAGAATATATTTAAGACTGATTTGACTTCCGACTTTTGATGTTATGAAAAAAACATCTGAAGCTGCATACCAAGGAATCTCATTATAACCGAATGTGTTTTCTTTAGAACGTTGAGGACAGACAATTTTTGGATTACTCCAGACAATGTTTTTAGGACGATGTAAATAAGGTGCGTTATCCGAAGATTTCTTTATAATAGATGTAAATCTATTTAAATGTTTTTGAATATTAGGCAACTCTGATATATTGTCCTTCTGTTTGTTTATATATATTAAAGATTTTGCAGAGATCAAACTTGAATAATATTTTGCAATATCAGAATTCTTAAAAAAAGGTTTCAAATAATTAGATTCTTTTTTGTTCTTTTTAATCCTTTCTAACCACAATATATCTGTGCTGTTTTCTTCATTTAAAACATATATTCCATCTCCTACATTAGCATCCTTATCATCCCTTAGTGGAAACTTCTTTTTAGAGAGATAATCTGCTTGTGTATGTACACCATTGTTGATATCACAAAAAGTGTTTAGCAATACACCACTATCTTTAACATTATTTAAGATACTATCAATCAGGGAGTATTTATTATCTATTGAAACCCCTTCAAATCTAATATAATTTCCCACACCATCATATAAATCCTCTTGCTTAACAGAATAATAATCAGTTTGAGAATCTTGTCCAGAAATAATAAGATTTAGAATATCACTATCGGCAAATCCTTTTCTGTTAGTAATAGCATTGTGTGCTATTTGAGAATCATCTCTACCCTTAGAGAATATTGTAATCATATTATGCTGTCCCTTAGCAGATTCAAATATTTTCAATTCATTAAAATTTATTAAATTCCTTACCTTAGCTCTTTCTTTCAAATCAGTACGCAAATTCTTTCCACCTAAAGCAGTTGGGTAGTAGTTCGTAGTAATATATGCATTCTCTGCTCCTTCATGCCCTATATCCAAAGCCAAGTGAAAGAAAAAATAGAACAAATCCATCTTCCCTTGATAATATTCTTTCATATTACCTTGTTTGATTTCTCTGAATGTCTCCTTGTTCCCTTTCTCTCCAACATACGGAGGATTTCCAATAACAATATCAAAACCACCCTTTTTCATAAATACTTCACTAAATTCTAACTCCCATATAAAGAAAGGTCTTATACTCTTCTCTCTTAATTCCCGAATTTCATCTACCTTTTCTAACTTATTCTGCTCTTTTAATGTCTCCTCTATCAATTCCCACCTCAATTCATCTATTCTATCCCCCAAAGACTCTTTAACTGATCTTTGTGAAGTACCTACATACATTTTAATACTTCTTTCTAACTCCTCCATCTTCTTCTTAATACCAGAACCAAAGATAAAACCTAACTGTACAAATTTCTCCTTATTAAACTCAGAAAGAAGCTCTCTGTTAAAAAGCGGTATCCCTTCATATTCTGATATTAAACTGTTACCCTGCATAATTCTGTGTTCAAGATTAGGTAGAGGTCTTGGATTCTCTTCCTCAACTACCAAAGAAAGCCAAAGTCTAAGTCTTGCAATATCTACTGCTCCTGGATCTAAATCAACGCCATGAATAGAATTAGCAATAGCATGATACTTAAGATCATATATAGTAAGTCTATCTCTTAAGTAAACCTGAAGCACCCGTCTTGCTCCAACAATTTCGTTTATCATTCCTAATGGAAATGCTCCAGAACCTACTGCTGGATCACAAACTTTAACATCTTTAAGTAAATCATCTATCTTTCTAGCATTCTTTCGTATAGACTCTGGAAGTTTTAACTTATATTCACCAGAATACTTATACCCTTTCTCTTCCTTTTCTCTTTGTTTTTCTAAAGTAACAAAGTCATTCTGTATAATGGACTCACCATGAAGTAACAGGTTCTCAATATCGTCTCTAGGAATCTCTCCTTTTGTTTCTGTTTTAAGGTAGTTTATGAGACATTCTTGACACATATAGTGAACTACCTCTCTAGGAGTATAGTAAGATCCTTTACTTTTTCTATCTTTAACATCCAAAAGATTTTCAAACACCTTACCCAACATTTCAGGATCAACAGCAACCTCTTTCTCTAATGGATCACTCTCATTTACAGTAAAATTGTACCTGTCAAATACATCTAAAATACCAGTACCAACATCTTCTCCTTCTTTATCCTCGTTTGAGAAAAGCTCATCTGGGAGTAATATGTCAGTAGTCTCCCAAGAATACCCTCTCATTGGTTCAAAAAGTCCTCCATTAAGAAATGGCATTCTACAATTATTAAGTCTCGGATATATTGCATCTCGTCCTCGATCCTGTGCTAGTGCTTGATAGAAGAGTGGCTTTAAAACATCATTAAAGAAATTCTCACCATAATTATCCTTTCTCTCAAATAGTTTTCTTAAGAAATTCTTCAGACCTGTACCCCACTCCTCTTTAGGTGCAACTCCAAACCATCCCTTCTTTTGTAGGAAGTAGAGGAAAACCATCTGTCCTAACAACTTTTTTGCAAAGTCCACAGTTGAAATCTCTTTTGTTTCAAATTCTTCTTTTATATGTGGTTTCTTCTTAATTTCTTTCTCTAATGCCTCATGTACTTTATGAAATAGTTCTCGATATTTATTAAAGAATTCTTTTGTTACTGTCTCAACACCAAATGCCTCCTCTATATCTTCAAATGTTGGTTTCTCTTCCTTCTGAAGAATTGGTAAAAACTGTTTTTTAGCAGTATATGAATTCTCATTAGAACCAACTAGAAAAGACGACCTTTTAGCAGCAGTAAAGATTGAAACATCCCTAACTCTACCTTCTTCATCCTGTATTACATCACTCTCCAATTTAACAAATGAAAACCTCCAATCCTTTTTATTCTTATGAACATATGCAATTAAAACACCATCTTTAGCTTTGCTTTTTAAGTAATCTAAAGCAAAGTTTCTCTGACGGGTTCGTGCTGTAAATGTAGATTCTGTCTTTAGATATACAATTAAAACATCTACCGTTTTCTTCTGCGAATCTGAGAATTTACCTATTACATCATATGATTCAATATATTGTTTATATGCATCCTTGACATATTGATTATCTGTATGTTTTGATACACCTTGAAACTCTGTTAGTAAATTAGCTATGAATCTTTTAAATCTCTCCTCATCAAAATCATTTTCAAATGTCTCTGTTATGAGTTTCTTTGATTCTTGCTCTGTCATTATTCAAAATACTCACATAATATTACTTCTTTGACATTAGATACACTTTCTCTAGCTTGAGAATGTGTGTCTTTAAGAAGGTTTGGTGAAATTTCTTTTTGAAGTAAACTAACTATCTCTAATGGCTTCACCATATTCTTCATTTTACCCCAAATCCTTCTAGCAGAATTCTTAGGTAAAGCACCCTCATCAATTTTCTGTTTTACAATCTCTAGATATTCCTCTTGTTCTTCAGTAAATCCATCAAATCTTTTTACTGTATTTGCATTTAATCTTTTTAGAATCTTCCTATCTAATGCTCCTGTTCTAGTTTCAAGAACCATCCCACCTTCCTCTGAGGTTATACTTCCAAAGTATTCCTTATTCTTTTTAATCTGTTTGTAGAAACTAGAAGGAATATTTACTCTCTGTGTATCCTCTTTACATTCAAATAGTTTTATAGCTTCAAGGAAACCTAACTCTCGCGGTTCTTTACTGCCAGAGATGATAAACTTATCAAGCTTCCCTTTCTTAAAATATGTTAAAAGTTCACCTGATTGTTGTTCTAATCTTCTAGCAGAACGAGATTTCTTAGGTAAGTTTTTAATCTGACTAAACAGTTCTACATTTTTATCTCGAATATCTTTAATAACAGTTAGATATTTAAGCTCACTATCTTCTTCTGTCTCACCAATAATGGTTTCTTTAGATGATAACTTATCAAACAATTCATTTGATTTTATCTCTTCTCCTTCTGTGAGTAATCTTGCATCATTACCTAAGAGTTCTATAAACATTTGTATCTTAGCTTCTGCTGCTTCTTTTAACTTAAGAATGTCGTTAGATTGCAAAGAAGGGAAGATGTTGTATGTATATATATCTTTGAACTTTGTATCAACACGATTTATTCTCCCAACCCTTTGCATTAGTCGTGTTGGATTCCATGGAATATCATAGTTAATAACAACATTAGACTGATGTAGGTTTACACCCTCAGCTAATACCTCAGTTGTAACAAGAATTCTGTAAATATTCTCCTTCTTAGGAGCTTTAGCATCAAAGTTCTTAATCACATCTGCTCTTAGAGCTGTTGCTGAATCTCCAGTATAGTTAAGTACTTTTTCATTTAACCTCTCCTCTATTTTTTCTGACAGATAGTTAGCTGTTTCTTTGGATTCTGTGAATATTATTAACTTATTATTACTTAGTATCTTATCTGACTTTAATTTTTCAACAAAAGTTTCAAACTTCACATCTCTATCTATATTTTCCCATATTTCATCCAGATTTCTTAGAAGAGATAAATCATACTCTAAATCTTTGCGAAAGTTCTTATTAAAATCTTCGCTCTTATAAAACTCTACTTTCTCCTGCTCAATCAAATCCATTAGTTCCTCTATCCTGTTTTCCTCTAACAGTTGAAACACCTTATTTGCTCTCTTTTTGCTTACATATACATTTCCTTTGTCAAACTGATCTATCATTAACTCATACGAACGAATAAATCTTTTGAGCGTTTTCTTAAATGCGAACACACTACTCTCAAACCTCTTAAGTAGAAGCATTTTCATAAATGTAAGCATATTTCTCTGAGAAATCCTTTCTTGCTCCGTCAACTCTCCTGTATAGTAAAGTAATGGGATATAACGACTATACTTAAAATTCTCTATAAAAGAGATTGTCTTATTAAAAGCACCTTCTTCTTCACTATCAAGCTGATAGAATATTGGTTCTGGTTCATGTACTTCTGGAAATTTCAATCCTTGTTTTTTCAAATCATCACTATAATATTTCTCTATCTCAGATCTAGTCCTTCTTACCATCAGATATTTCAAAATATTATTTCTAATGTCTTGAGCATTGCTTTTCGCCACTTCCATATACTGTTCATAATTATCTCTTCTACTTAACTGCCCTATTCTAGATTTTAGGCTAGAAAAGTATGCCTCTAGATTGGGTACTCCTGGAATAGTACTTTTCCTGCTGTTTTGGAAGAGCTTAATCTGCGCTAATAAATCACTCGGTTTGTTATTAAACGGAGTAGCACTTACCAAGACAACTTTTTTACCTCTACATATCTCTGTAAGTCTTTCAAAAGACAGTGTCGCTTCATTTCTAAAATTATGAGATTCATCAATAACAACATTATCAAACTTATCAACACCTCTCTCAAGAATTTTTTCTAACATACCAACAGATTCGCACTCAAAACCTCTTACGCCAAAGTCCATCAAAACATTCGTCCACGAGCCTGGATTATCTTTCGCAATCAATGCTGGAGATGCAATCACCAATGTCTTACCTCCCAAAACATTTAACAATCTTGCCGTGATGTATGTTTTGCCAAGACCAACAACATCTGAGATAAAAACACCACCGTACTCCTCTATTATCTTCTTTGCATTAACTACTGCCTGTTTCTGATACTCCAGTTCTAAATATCCATCTGGAATATAGTCTTCTATTTCTGTGTCTGCAGTTAAATCTTCTCTAAAATACTCATAGAGGAACTTAAGATAGAGTTGATATGGAGTAATTTCCTCGTTAAGGTGAGTCTTCTTGGTTATAGTTTCATTGAGGGTTTCAGAAAGTTCTATTGCTTCATCCCACAAAGCATTAAAGTTCTCTAATGCAAATTTATAATCATTGCTATTCTTCAGCTCTACATTAAATTCCAAATTTTCCTTTAACCCAGATCTTGTAAGATTACTAGACCCAGTAATTACCCTACCTGGATCTAATTGTCCTTCATTAAATGTAAAGATATATAGCTTTGCATGAAGAGGTGCCTTATCATAAATCTTTATCTGCAATTTCCCACTCTGTAACCACTCTACAAACTTCAACATTCCTTCTTCTACATTCACATCGTCATCTGCAGCTGCAACTTCATCAATATATTTTTTACTTATGCTGTCCTTGACTTTCTTTGCTGATTCGAAAGGTATTTCCAAATTACCTTGTACAGCATCTACCACCTGTGCTTCTGTATTAAGTCCAATTAAAATCCTTATCTTATCTACCTCTTCAAGGTTTTTATATAACTGATAGAAACCGCTTATGTAAAAATAACCAACAAGTATGTCTAAATTTTCTGTTTTAGATACTAATTCATTTAATCGTCCAGAGAGAGTATTGCCATCTTTATTGGTAATAAATTCAGAAATTTGGTTAGTTGGCATTGTATTTATTTCTTATTTTATCTGTACAATAATACAATATTAACAACTACTTTTCCATATTCTCCACCACCCTCTCACATAATTCTTCAAATGATATACCTACTACCATAGCTTCCTGTGGTAATAAACTAGTAGGAGTCATACCGGGTAATGTATTAGCTTCTAAACAAAAAAATTTGTTTTTTGTATCACTAAGTAAAAAATCTATCCTAGAATAACTACCCAAACCCAATACATTATGTACTCTTAATGCAATACTCCTTACCTCTGTTTCTTGCTCTTGGGTTAAGTTACTAGGACACACCTCAATACTAGCTCCCTTCTGATACTTGTTCTTGTAATCATAGAAACCTTTCTTAGGTATAATCTCAATACTAGGTAACACCTCCCCATTCAGTATGCCTACAGAAAACTCCCTACCCTTGATATACTCCTCAAGAAGAATATCATTAGAATATCTCCTAGCCTCTCTAACAGCATCATTTAACTCATCCTTACTTCTTACTATCCTAACCCCTACACTAGAACCACAATCCAATGGTTTAACTACACAAGGGATATCAAACTTAGGTATCTCTTCTCCTTTCCTAAATACAACATACTTAGGAGTAAGAATATCATCCTTAACAAACATATCCTTACTCTTACCTTTATCCATAGCTAACATAGAAGATTTAGAATCACTACCTGTATATCTAACACCTAAATCCTCAAATATTTTCTGTAACTCACCATTCTCTCCAATATCACCATGTAATCCTAAAAATACAATATCACTATACTTACATATCTCCAACACATTCTTCCCTATCTTCTCACTACCATATATCTTTTCTAATTCTTTTAAATCAGGTTCATTCTTAGGTACAACATATTTAAATGGTTTGCCACCTTTCTTAAACAACTTAGATATACCACCCTTAGGAATATCACAACCTAAATACAGATCTAACATACATACACTATGATTATTCTTTAACAAAGCATTACCTATTAATGCACCAGAAGACAGAGATACATCTCTCTCAGGACTAAGACCACCACATAGTACTACAATATTCATAGTTAGAGTATATATTATTTATGTAAGTATGGTATTATACCAACAATGTTACAACAACTTATACAAAGTGATGACAAAGAAAGCCTAACTTCTTTAGACTTAGGTTTAGCAGGAGATTGGAGAGAAGAATGGGAATTTATAGATGATGATGATAATGACGATGATGATGTACTAAGAAGAAATATTTCATATCATCTCCAATACTTAGATTTTCTCATCAGGCTATACAATCACTTTCACATATACGCAACGATAGAATCACTACTATGTAAAAACATTCTAGTTAACACAAATTCTATAATAGAGGCATCATTAGAATATACTGTAAAGAAAGCATCTAATAACCCAGAGAGCATTGAAAGAATTAAATATTTAGATTTAATAAATATAGCAACAACAGAGTACCAAATAATATCCAGTGATATGGCAAATCTACTCCACTGGTTGAGAAAACAAAGGAATTTACAACATTTTCAATCAGGAGAAAACAGAGAGCTAGACAACTACAGTATTGATGACGCAAACAAAGCTATAAAACTCTTAGAATCATACCGAAAACAATTAAAGAAGTATTATAATAGACGGTAAAGGAAATTCCTCAATCCTTTACACAAACCTAATACAATGTTACCATTACAAAGCTTTTAATACATATCCATATGGAAAAGAAAGAGATTGAACAAAAAAAGACACCTGGTATGATAAGGTTGCTAATATTCATCTATGAGAAATACTACAAAAGGAATGAATATACATGGCAGATTTGGGCATATACCATATTAAGATTCCTCACAAGAATATATCCCCTTGTCTATAGTTTCGTACTAGCAAAGATTATAGATGGGATTACTAAAAGCTACAACGAAGGAACAGGCTTTGAATCTTTAATACCAGTAATTGTGGTAGGAATTATCATATCACTAATCTGGATTTTAACTAATAATCTCTACAGATATATTGACAGTCTAAGAGCCATTTGGAGAGCACACTTAGAAGACAGAGCATATTTAAAAAAATATCTCGAGATTGAACCTCGTGCATACGAAAACCCAAAATTCATTAATATGAAGAATACACTCAACTGGAACTCATGGGATATCACTGGTTCTCTTTACGACTCTTTGAATATACTCTCCCTTATCCCAGTTATTATTATTTCATTTATCTCCGTCTTCTCATTAGTTCCTGCATTTGCATTACTTGGAGTCCTCACAAGTATACCATCTGCTCTTGTTGTAAAACATTTTGGGAAACAAGTATGGAATATTTGGGGAGACAAAGGAGAAGAGAAGATTAAATATGCTAATTACAGAGGAACATTCTGGAGCACACAGTTTGAGAAGATGCAGGAAGCCTTTATATTTAAATATGGGAAATATCTCATTGAGAAAGCTGATGATTTAAACAAAAAATTTAGTCAAAAACTTCAGAAAAATCACCAAAGAAGATATGGATGGAGTACCATCACAGACCTCTTTTCATGGACATTAACTATTTTTGTTCTCATATATTCAGTTAAACTTGTATTTGCTGGACAACTCACAATTGGTATGCTCACCTTTGTACTTTCTGCATACAGTAAGTTTAGCTCTGACATTGGAGATCTACTCTATATTATTTCATCCATAACAGGAAACAGAAAGATAATTGAAATCTTCTACCATTTACAAAATTGGAAAAACACACAGATCAGTGGAGATGTTATCTTAAAGAATGTGGAGAAAGGTCTCTCCGTTGAATTCAAAGATGTTTGGTTTAAGTATGACAGAAGTGATAGATGGATATTAAAGGATATTAATTTCTCTCTCAAGGCTGATGAGGACATTGCTATTGTTGGAAAGAATGGAGCAGGAAAGAGTACCCTAATTAAATTACTTCTTAGGATATACGATCCGCAGAAAGGACAGATCTTGATTAATGGAATTAATATTAAAAAGCTTAATTTAGACGAATATTACAAATTAGTTGGTATTCTCTCTCAAACATTTAACAAGTTTAATATCTCAGCATCAGATAATATATTCATTGGTGATATAACAAATACAAACAAAGAAGATATTGTTATTGCTGCTAAGAAGTCAGATATACACTCAACTATTGAGATGTTACCTAAGAAATATGCCACATTTATCAGCAGAGAGGTAAAAGATGGTATAGAATTCTCTGGCGGAGAATGGCAGAAGTTAGCAATGGCTAGAGCATTCTTTAGAGATGCTAAATTCTTAATTTTAGATGAACCTACTAGTGCAGTTGACAGTATTT
>Ga0255344_1006368_pt1 | contig 10743 bp, 6 predicted proteins | sample wastewater_treat_5_FD_192414 | JGI IMG/M metagenome (GOLD analysis project Ga0255344, IMG submission 192414) | Wastewater microbial communities from Lulu Island WWTP, Vancouver, Canada - plant18 | ecosystem: Engineered > WWTP > Wastewater > Unclassified | place: Canada: Vancouver, British...
AACCAGCTTGGTCACATTGGTGATTTTGTCTTCATAAACAAGAATGTAGGGTTTTTCGAGTTCGCAGACCATATGGTCCGGATCGGTTACAAAATAGGGAGAAAGATAGCCCCGATCGAACTGCATCCCCTCCACATATTCGACAGTGGTCTCCAAACCGCGTCCTTCTTCGACTGTAATCACGCCGTCTTTGCCGACGCGCATAAAAGCTTCGGCCATTTTTTTGCCGATTTCAAAATCATTGTTGGCGCTGATTGCAGCTACATTGATGATGTCATCTTTCTGGGAAATATTAACGGGCTTGGCTATCGATTTGAGCTTTTCAACAGCAGCGGCTACGGCCTTCTGGATACCGCGATTTAAGCTCATCGCGTCTGCACCGGCCGCCAGATTTTTACAGGCCTCCTTAAAAATCGCCTCCGCCAGGACCGTAGCTGTAGTAGTACCGTCGCCGGCTACCTTGGAAGTTTTGCTGGCCGCCTCCCGTACCAGTTTGGCCCCCATATTTTCTGTCTTATCCAGCAAATCCACCTCTTCGGCCACTGTAACACCGTCTTTGGTCACCGTCGGACTGCCCCATCCCTTGTCGATAATGGCATTCCGGCCGCGGGGCCCGAGGGTGGACTTGACCGCAGCGGCAAGCTTTTCCACACCAGCCAGCAATGCACTGCGTGCATCCGTCTCAAACGCTAATTGTTTTGCTGTCATAGCACTTCTCTCTCCTGATATTCTTTTTTATATCTAAACTGTCTCCGTACCCATTATGGCAAAACCTTTTATGCAAACCAAATACCAAAACAACCTTTTAATAAACAACCAAAAGGTTTATTTTTCCTTAAGACCTTGCAAAAATTATAGTTATAGTTTGTTGATGTTTTAATAAAAGAGCTTTCACAAAATTACAAACGAACCCTAATCTGCCAATTTAAACCAAAAAGAAATTTGCGAAACCGGCCATCTTGACAGGATAAAAAGCCATTGTGGATATTTTACCTCTGCCTTCCGGACTTTTCGGTAATCTCCGGCTCTCTTATATAATAAGGAACCAATGAAAAAATATCCTCAAAGTCGCTTGATAAATATTTTTGATAAGCAATTTTCAGCACACCCCGTGCTCTGGCAGGCCAATAAGATTCGGGAAGAATCCGAATCCCTGCAGAACGAAATAAATCAGCATGATAAAGGAGGCCTTCACCAACAACCGCCGGCCGCTCAAGTTCTCTCAACTTCTCAAGAAGACCCTCAGATGAAATCAGAGCATCACCGATGTGTTTTGTCCAGTTGCCGGCCTGGCATTTATAGACCGCTGAAAAGAAATGGTTCTGCTTGGCATCAAGAATGACTGCCAAATGTTCAATATCTTCGGAATATTTTTCGATATATTCTGCCGCATTTACGGCGATTGTATCGAGCGTATTTGCTGAAATAACGGGTATTTTCCGCGCAAAACCCAACATTTTGGCTGTGGAGACTGCGATGCGGAGCCCTGTAAAACTTCCCGGCCCCCTGGTAAAGCAAAAGGCGGAAACATTTTCTAAATTGCCGCCGGTCTCCTCCAGCAGGGTTTCCATAGCCGGAAACAATTCGCTGCTGTGTCGCATCCGGCCCGAAAAGACTTTTTCCGCAAGCAAATGGGGGCCCCGTGCCGCTGCCGCTGACCCAATTCGCCCAGAACAATCGATTGCCAGCAAATAAGGCATCTCGTTTTTCAATGTGAACCTCTGCCCCTTTTCCCCGTGGTTATCCCGCAAATGGCCGGAATATAGCGAGCCCCCCACTTAAAAACAAGAACCAATCTGAAAGTTTCCATTTTTTCACTTGCAAGAACGATTTCTTGTCTTTACACTTGCTTCTCAATCCGAGGGGAGTGGTATTGTATGGTTTCGGGTTGGTTTGAAAACGTCATAATTGATTGAAAACGCTGGAGGTAACGGTGTCAACAACTGACAACTTCAAAAAGGGGTACCTGCCTTGGTTCTGTCTGCTTGCATTGGCGGCGATTGTGGTCGGATTTGCCTTGCAATCTGTCTTTGCCGAAACACTCACCGAAACCCAATCCAAACAGAAAAAAGCAGAAGAATATATCCGGGTTGCCCAGGAGCAAATCAAACGCGGGTTGTATGAGTCCGCCCAAGCCCTCATCAAGCAAATCCGCGAGAATTATGCTTCGATTCTAACCGAGTCACAGAGGGCTGCGGTGGATACTCTCTCTAAACAAGCAGAAGAAGCCCTCGAAGTACGTCGAAAAACACCAGACATCATCAAACAGGCCGAGGAATTGTCTGCCGCCAAACAGTACCAGCAGGCACTGTCCATCCTGACCAATCTGCAGGCCAGTCCCTACCTAACTGAAAACGACCGAAACACGATTCAAAACCTTATCCACAATGTAGAGGCCAATCTGAACGAGGAACGCAAGCAGGCACAGGCCGTCTATGACCAGGCCGTTCAGGACTATCTGCAGAAAAACTATGAGAAAGCCAAAGCCGGTTTTATGCAGGCAGCCCAGTCAGGCATCGAGGTAAGCGGCTCTATTTCACCGATGGATTATCTGAAAATGATTGATCAGATTCAGCAAACGCCGCCCCCGCCACAGCCGGCAGCCGCAGCAGAGCCCGCAATCAAGCCGCAAGAACAAGCGGCCGCAGCAGAGCCCACGGTTAAGCCGCAAGACCAAATTGAAATCGAAATCATGCAGATGATCCCTGAACAGCCAGCGGAGACCGAACAACCCGCTCTCCCTGCTGCTGCTGAACAGCCAGCCGTTGCCGAAGAACAGCCAGCCCTTGCTGCCGAAGAACAGCCGGCCCTTGCTGCCGAAGAACCATCTGCTCCTGCACAAACGGAAGAACAGCCATCGTCGGCATCTCAGGCATCTGTTACCGAACAACCCGCTCCTCCCTCTCTCACAACCGCTGGGGCTGCAGAAGCAGCACCGGCCGCCCCGTCAGCACAGAAGGATTCTTATTTAACCGAAGTCCAGCGAAGGCAGGCTGTTCAAATTGGATATATCACAGCAATTGTTCAGGATGCCCTGGCAAAAGCGGATCAGTACCTCTCCCAAAAAGACTTTACCCAAGCCCGTCAGTCCCTGCGAAAGGCCTTTGCAGCTATTGAAACCAATAAACTTTTACTGGGAGATGAATTATATAAAGGTTTTCAGCTTCAGCTGGCCCAGAAAGAAGAAGAGGTCAACCGCACTCAGGATGCATTCACCACAGCTCAGCAGCAGCAGCAGGAAGAGCAGGCCCGTCAGCTGGCAGAGCAAAACCGCGAGGAAATGGAACAGCGCCGCACCAAAGCCATTGCAGATTTTATGCACCGAGCTTATGCCTTTTTGGATGAACAGCGATATGAAGAAGCCCTTGGGCAACTCGAGCAGCTGCTGGCCGTGGATCCGCTCAACCAAAACGCCTTGATTCTCAAGAAAACGCTCGAAGATACCGTCCGCTGGCGGGAGCAGCGCGCTGTTCAGGAAGAATCTCAGAAAGAAGAAATGCGACTCCTGCTCGAAACGGATCGGCGTACCATTCCTTACTTCAATGAAATCACCTTCCCCAAAAACTGGAAAGAAATTGCCGCCCGTCGGGAAGCTGCTGAAAAAGAAGACCGCGATCCCCAAAGTACGGCCGTTAAAAAACAGCTCGAAACGTTGGTAGATTTATCCACTGCCATTTCAGAAGAAACCACGTTTGAAGAAGCCATTGAAATCTTACGAACAGCCGTCGATCCGCCTCTTCGCATCACACCCATCTGGCCCAATCTGATCAATGTGGCTTTTGTGCAGCGGGAAACGACGCTGAACATCTCCGGGCTCAGCATGCAGAATATCTCCTTGAAAATGGCACTGGAACTGGTGATTAACGCCGTCAATGCCACTGCTATTACCGAGGTTGGCTACATAATCCGGGAGGGCGTCATTATCATTGCAACCCTCGACTACTTGGATGCCAATGTGGCAAACCGGTATTACACCAAAACCTATGACATCTCGGAATTGGTCGCTCCGCCGGCTACTTTTGATGAAGAGAATAGCGGCGGTTGGGGAGAAGCCGGCGATGAAGGCGGCGGAGGAGGAGGCGGTGAAGGCGGCAACCGAGGCGGTCAAGGCGGTCAAGGCGGCAGCCGAGGAGGAGGGGGTATGGGCAGCATGATGGGCGGAATGATGGGCGGAATGATGGGTGGAATGACGATGGGAGGCGGAGAGGACGCAGAGGAAACGGGAAACTGGCGTGCGCAATACCGTGCCTTTGAACTCATTTCCCTGCTTCTGCAGACAGTCCGGCCTCTCAGCTGGTACATTGCAGGGGGGGAAGGACGGGTCTGGCAGTACGACTCCAGCAAGCTGATTGTCTATCAAACAGACGAAGTCCATAAAGAAGTAGAAGAGTTTCTCAAAGCCCTGAAAGAAGGCCTCGGAGACCAAGTGGCTATCGAAGCACGATTTCTTCTGGTCGATGAAAACTTCCTCGAAGAAATCGGGTTTGATATAGACATCACCAAGTGGAGAATCGGGGGCGATTTCGGCAGCGGTACAGGCATTATTCAAAACATCAATCAAGATTCGATTAACCTGGCAAGACCAAAGGCCACCTGGGTTCCTTCCAGTTTGGGAGATATCACATCCACTACAACAGGAGGTTATGCCTTTAATACAGGAACCATCAGCTGGGGGTCGCCTATGGATGATTTACAGGTTGAATTCCTAATCCGGGCTACCCAGATGCACAGGAATACCAAATCGCTGTCCGCCCCAAAAGTAACGGTAATGAACAGGGAATCAGCCAATATCGAGGTCAGGACCGAGAACCGAGTGAAAACAGATGCCAGTTTTACCACAGAAACCATCACAACACTGGCTGGCACAGACCGGACAATAGGTTATTTTGACCATACCATCGAAGATATTGATACCGGTATACGGCTCAATATTATGCCCACTATTACCGAAGACAAGAAATATGTTTTGCTCCGTATCATCACTTACATGGATATGATCGCAGGGGAGCAAACAGATGTAGCCTACGGATTGATGCCGAATCCGGCAGGCGGAGCTATTGAGGTTTCAGAAGAGTACTCCCTGCCGGCAGTTCAAACTTCGTCTGTTGAAACGCGTGTTTCCGTGCCGGACCGCGGAACAGTTCTGCTGGGAGGTCTGACTATGACAGGCGAGTATGAAATAGAGGCCGGTGTGCCGGGATTGAGCAAATTGCCAATCCTCGGAAGACTCTTCTCTAATCGAAGCAAAGTCAAGGATAAATCCGTTCTGCTGGTTCTGGTCAAACCCACGATTGTATTGCGGGATGAAGCTGAAGAGGACGCTATCGCCTCCCTAAAACCCTTCTAAGGCAAGAATTGTCATCAACCCAAAAGGACACCCAAGGGGTGTCCTTTTTTTATGCAGAGTTCCTGAGAAGCAGGCAAGGGACTCTCAGGAACGTACCTTTTCCCGGACCTGCTGATAACCCAGATGGGCCATCAGATGGTCTAGAATCACCATTGCCGTGTAATTTTCCGCCACCGGCCAGATACGGCCGACAATAGTCGGGTCTCTGCGGGTAATCGCAGCCAGCGTTTTGTTTTCAAGGGTGTATTTATCAATGGTATGCTGCGGTTTATCAATGGTAGGGGTCGGTTTGACGGTCAGCCGCACAACAATATCCTGGCCGGTGGTTAATCCGCCTGTTATTCCGCCGGCATGATTGGAATCAAAAACCACCCTGCCGTTTTCGCTGTGCATGGGGTCATTGCTTTGAGAACCAGTCATATTTTTGACGGCAAATCCTGCCCCTATTTCAACGCCTTTCACCGCCCCAATCCCCAGCATGCGCCCCAGTTCCGCATCCAACTTAAAAAAGACCGGCTCGCCAAGTCCTACCGGTACTCCTGTTGCTCGCACCTCTACGACCCCACCCGATGAATCGCCGGTGCGGGTAATTCTATTGCAAGCCTCCACCATCGCTTCGGCCGTCTTCAAATCGGGACAATTCAGAATAGGATGAACACCATACCGCTCAACACACTGCTCAGCCGATATGTGAAGACCTTTAGCTCGTATTTGGTCAATTTCCTCCTCAATCTCCGCAAAAATTTTCATCTTTTCCAGAAACCGCATCTCCGGCGTAATCCGCTTTTTCACATAAATTTCCTGATAAAATGGATCCGTGTCGTGACGCATTTTCTTGTACCGCTCTGTATAATCAAAAATAGATGCTGAATCCATCTCCGGACAGCAGACCCCCGCCGCCTCTTTGATGTAAGAAAAAACTCGAATTCCAAAATGCCGAAGGACCTGCTTGGCTGTATAGCCGGCCGCTACAATGGTGGAAGTATAACGACCGCTGAAAATTCCAGCCCCGATTGCATCGTCATCCGGCCCATATTTCATAAACGAGGCATAAGAGGCATGGCCGGGACGAGGGGTTCGGTTGGTATCCTGATATTGCTTGATATGAACAAAATGACGATCCAAATTAGGAATCAGGATGGTCAGCGGCGTACCATTCGTATGATTTCGATTTCCGGCGTTTTCAATGGTGTCGGCCGCATTAACTCCCGTATAGATAATCGGCAAATCCGGTTCCTTCCGCGGGCTGGACAATTCATCCGTACCGGGCTTGCGGAGAAGCAAATCCCCATAAATATCCTGCTCTCGGAAAACCATTCCTGGCGGCAGCCCCTGGATAACAGCAGTCAAACCTTCCTGGTAAGATCCCCCTGCCACGGTTACCTGAAAAAAACGCCCGATATGACAGCCGATCATAGCATTTTCTCCCTAATGTCGATAGATATTTGATAAAACCACAGTTTTTTAGCAGATTTTTCTCTCCATTTCAAATAAAAAGTCAACATCGCCCCTGACAAGTCAGGAATTTGTCTGCGTTAAAAGGAAGCTGGCCGGGTAATCAGATGAAAAGCCGAAAAGTTCTCCGTTGTTGGCAAGATTTGGTCTAAAAGAACGGGGGAAAACCGCTTAAATTTTCATAAGCCATTGCCTTAAAAGCACTTATTGATACTTCAGTGTGTTTGGAGTTTGAGAAGGCCTTCTGACACCACCCCGCAAACAGATTACTCTTGCAAGTCATTGAAAAACAAAGACTTAAGTGAAAAACATCCGAACAAAAAAACTCTCATCCAAAGTGCGCAAAAAATTGGCGAGGAGGTGGGTCCGTCTGGGGGGGAAAACGGATAACCACTTAGCCTCGCCGAGGACTATAGCCAAGTTGCATTCACAACTTAACGTTCATCTATAGTTATATCGGAAGGTTTTGGTTCTGTCAAGCAGGTTTTTTCAATATTTTTCTTTTCCTGCCGTTTCTTTGAATCTTATTTCATTTTACCTTCGTCCTTGCAAGCAATACGTTTTTCTTCTAAAGTATGTTCCATAGAAAATCATCAGCAGGAGATACAAAAATGGCTGCAAAATCTTCACAGCGGAAAAGCAATACAATGGTCAACCCGCCGGTTCTTCGGCGAATTGTTTCGAACGCCCGTGAGGTGTATGATAAAATAGAAAAAAATCAGAAACCCACGATGAGCACGCCGATCCGGTCTTTGGCCAATGTCAAATACATGCCCCAAAAAGGGCATTTTGAAATGGTCGGCAAGACCAAACGCCGTACTCTTACTGTCAGTACAGTCAAAACTTTCGCACAAACACTCAAGATGATGGCCCTGTCCAAAGAACTCATCGAAACCGATGATATGGCTACCAAACGAGAGGCCTACTATATTTCCAAAAACTGGGGCAAGGCCGGTTTTGAAGAACAGCCCGAATCGGATACCATTATGGACGACATCGAGGCCATGTTCGGCGTCAATCGCGAACAGCTCAAATTTGTCCCGGAAGAAAAAGGCGGGGACGTGGCTGGGCGTTTGTTTGTGATTGATCATGATGCCCAGGGGCGAAAACTGAAAATTGACTGCACCAAGTTCGGCTCAGGGGCCTATTCGATCCCTGTAGCCGTTGAAGACTTGCAGTTCGAAAGCAAGGCCAAGTTTATCCTGGCCATCGAGACCGCAGGTATGTTTCAGCGGCTGGTCAAATATGATTATTGGGATAAAACCAACTGCATTTTGGTGAGCATGGGTGGAGTTCCGACGCGGGCTGCTCGCCGTTTTATTCGGCGGCTCAGTGACGAGTTGAAAATCCCCGTCTATGCGTTTGTGGATGGTGACCCCTACGGCTATTTCAACATTTACCGTACCTTGAAGGTCGGTTCCGGAAATGCCGTCCATCTGAATGAATTTTTTTGCGTACCCCAGGCCTCATTTTTGGGGGTAACACCGCAGGACATCAAAGATTATCAGCTGCCGACACACCCGCTCAAAGAAGTGGACATTAAACGGGCCAAAGATGCTCTGAAAAATGATCCTTTTGTCAAGCATCACAAAGCGTGGCAAATCGCCATCAATCAAATGCTGAACATGGGTGTTCGTGTCGAACAGCAGGCCTTTGCCAAGCACGGTTTGGATTTTGTTGTCAATGAATATTTGCCGGCAAAATTGAAAGATCCTTCTCGCTTTCTTCCTTAAATCAGCCGGCAAATAGATTGTTGGATTATTCAGGACCATGCGGAATGAGTACGATTGCTGAACGCATTCAAACCATCCAGGAAAACATAGCCGCGGCCTGCCGCCGCTGCGGTCGGGAACCAGACCAGATTCAGATCGTTGTTGTTACGAAAAATGCCCCACTGGCAGCTATTCAGGAAGTAATCCGGCTTGGGTGTACCGATTTGGGGGAAAATCGGGTGCAGCATCTCAAACCAATCGCCGACGAGATTGACGCCTTTTTGAAAGAGCAGGCAGGCAATCCTGCTTTCCCCAAAAAGGTCCGCTGGCATATGATCGGCCATCTCCAGCGAAACAAGGTTAAGCAGACGCTGCAAGTCTGCGATTATATCCATTCCGTTGACACTCTTCGTCTGGCCGAAGAAATTAATACAGCGGCCGCCAAACTTGACCATCACCCGAACGTTCTTCTGCAGGTCAATTGTTCGGAAGAACCCCAAAAGTACGGAGCACCGGTTGGGGCCGCCATCCACTTAGCTGAACAGATTGCATCCATGCCTAACCTTCGGCTGATCGGCCTAATGACCATGGCTCCGCTGACTATGAATAAAGAAGTAGTGCGGGCCTGTTTTGCCCGATGTCGAGAAATCTTTGAGGAAATCCGTGCAGAAAATATTGGCGGAGCCAAATTTAAACACCTGAGCATGGGGATGAGCCAGGATTATGAAATCGCTGTCGAAGAAGGGGCTACTATCCTGAGAATCGGTTCGGCGATTTTTGCCTGACTTGCAAAAAGAAGGTCCGATAACTTAATTTGGCTCTTTTTGTTTTTGCTATATTTCTTTCCGCTGACTTTCCATCCTTCCTCAAGTGCCATCCCCAGTCAGACGATAACCTTATCAAAGCCGGATAGAAAAGCTGCAAAGCAGAGGGGTGTTATGACGCAAAAAACAGGCCAGATAACAGAAACAGAACTGTATAACCATACTCTATCGCCAGATTTAGCCGAACAGCTTGAAATGGCCGGTCGAGTTCAGCGTAATTTCCTTCCTTCTCAACTCCCTAACACTGAACATTTTCACTTTGCCGCCATGTTTCGACCAGCGGAATGGGTCTCCGGCGACATCTATGACGTCCGCCGGCTGGATGAAAACCATATTGGATTTTACATTGCCGATGCCGTTGGCCACTCTATGCCTGCGGCCCTTTTGACCATTTTCATTAAACAAGCCATGGTTATGCGGCAGACCTATGAACACAGTTGGCAGATTTTCTCTCCCAAACAGGTTATCAGCAATCTAAATCTGCAGATGATTGAACAGGAGCTGCAGGGATGTCTTTTCTCGACGGCCTGCTACTTTCTTCTCAATTGTGAAACACGAGAAGCTCGCTGGACCCGTGCCGGTCACCCTTATCCGATTCTCATCCGCGACAGCAAGCCCCAACTGCTCGAATCCCGCGGCGGACTGCTCGGCGTGTTTGAGCATACGCAATTTGAAGAAAAAAGTATCCAGCTTTGTCCAGGCGACAAACTGCTGCTGTACTCGGACGGAGCTGAACCTTTAATCGGAACAGGGAAAGATTCCGAATTTAATTTCCACTTTTCTTTCCTGGATTTGTGCCGATTGCCCGCCGAGGAAATGATTGCGGCTCTCGACCACATGGCTGAGACCACCCGCTTTGCTCCCGCCCAGAAAGACGATATCACTGCCTTGATTCTTCAGGTATTCGTATAGTCCTAATAGCTTTGATTGGAGAAAAACTCTCTGCAAGGCCGATAAAACCAACGGATCATAAGTATAATTTCAAAACCCTTTTTTCCATTTGCCAGCCCGTAAAAGGAACACTAAAATACTCCCCCAAGTAAACAAAATAAGGATTTTTCGAAAAACAGGGAAAAGTATGAACGTCCAAAAATCATATCGCTCTTTGCTCGAACAAGAAATCCAAACACTGAAAGCCCAGGGATGCGATGCCTTGGACTGGAACCAAATCGAAGTTGCTGAAGAATTTAATCCTTCCTATATACACAATGTATATTTTTCCGGCGCAGTCAAACTTGGCTGCTGGAAAAAGGCCTTTCTTCAAGATAAAGACCTCCGACGTCCTGCAGGGCTTTACAATTTAACCCTGCAAGATGTAACAATTGGAGATAATGTAAGAATCTGTAATGTACGAGATGTACTGGCCAATTATAGCATTGAAGACGAAGTATGGATAGAAGACGTT
>Ga0255344_1006372_pt1 | contig 10740 bp, 6 predicted proteins | sample wastewater_treat_5_FD_192414 | JGI IMG/M metagenome (GOLD analysis project Ga0255344, IMG submission 192414) | Wastewater microbial communities from Lulu Island WWTP, Vancouver, Canada - plant18 | ecosystem: Engineered > WWTP > Wastewater > Unclassified | place: Canada: Vancouver, British...
GCTGTGCTTCCTGCTCTGCCGTCAACGTGCGCTTTTCTCCAGTACGCCGACCACGTTTCTTCAAACTTATAGCTTTGCTACCCCCCTTCACGTAGCTTTGCCATATCTTGCTGGCCCGGCCTTCACTAATACCCACACCAGCCACTATCGTTTTGTTCGGAACCCCCTGCTTGCGAAGACGGACCACTTGTTTTCTGATCTCATATTGTGTCTCTGGACTATGTTTGCGTGCGTCTGTTTTTTCCATGAAAACAATATATCACAAAAAACATATCATGGCTATATTTATTTGCCGAGGTAATAAGAAGATTTATGATGAGAGCTTTTTCATATGATCAAAGTCCTAAAGATATTGAGAAAACCTTGAAACATTAATAACATCAAATAGGAATTATTTATGCCCGGAATAATTGGAACTATAAAGCGCAGATCTAATGATCTGCTCGCAAATGATTTGCATACAATGACTAAGTGTATGCTCCATGAACCATTCTACTCTTTGCGAACATATATTGATAGTCAAATCGGTGTACAAATAGCTTGCATATCCCATGACAATTCTTTTAATTGCCAAATGCCAATCTGGAATGACGAAAGAAATTATTTGATAATCTTCGCGGGTGATTATTTTGTTGATTCAATAATTTATAATGAACAGAAGGCTAAACATGGCGGAATTCAACTAGATAAAGCTAATTACTTAATTTGGCTCTACGAGGAACATGGTGACGATTTTATAAAGATGCTCAACGGATGGTTCAGTGGTGTCCTTATTGATCTTCGCTCAAAAAAGATTATTCTCTTCAATGACCGGTACGGTCAGGGACGTATTTATTATTACGAAGATAAAAAGGGGTTTTACTTTGCATCAGAGGCAAAGGCACTGCTGTCTGTCTTTCCTCATTTGCGGCAACTTGATCTTGCAACCGTGGGGGAAATGTTGTCGTTTGGTTGTGTGATGCAAAACAAGACACTCTTTCCAGGGATCAGGTTGCTGCCCGGCGGCTCGAAGTGGACCTTCAGGAAACCATATGCTCTGAAAAAAGAAAGCTACTTTGATCCATCTGAGTGGGAAAATCAAGAGATCCTTGATAATGAAACATACTATGAGAAGCTGAAAACAACATTTACAACTATACTGCCCCAGTATTTGCAGTCAAACGAAAAAATTGGCATGTCTTTGACAGGTGGCCTTGATGCTCGCATGATCATGGCATGGGCAAAGTTAAAGCCAGGTGAACTGCCCTGTTACACATTTGGCGGCACTTACAGAGATTGCAGAGATGTCCGCATTGCGCGTCAAGTAGCTGCCTTATGCGGCCAAACCCACGAAACCATACTGGCGGGAACGGAATTAATAAGGAATTTCCCCGCTCTGGCTGAAAAATGCATATATGTCTCCGACGGCACAATGGACGTTTCCGGGGCTGTCGAGTTGTTTATTAACAGCTTGGCTCGTGGGATAGCTCCAGTGCGTCTCACAGGAACCTACGGATCCGAAATTGTCCGTGGTAATATCGCTTTCAAGCCCCATGCCCCATGTCTCAACCTTTTCACACCAGATATACAACGATTTATTCAAAGCGCCGCCGAAACATATTGCATGGAAGCAAACTGTAACAGGATGACGTTCATTGCCTTTAAACAGGTACCTTGGCATCATTACCCCAGACTCTCACTTGAGCAGTCACAGTTGACTCTGCGTTCTCCTTATCTGGATAATGATCTGGTTTCAATGATGTACCAAGCGCCTCTTGATCTTCTGATCAATAAGACGCCCTCTTTAAGGCTGATAGCGGAAGGCGATGCGCGACTAGCGCGCCTGCCGACTGACAAAGGGCTTCTATATAAACCAATTCCGGTTGTTACACAGCTTCAGCATTCCTACCATGAATTCACAACAAAGGCGGAGTATGCTTATGACTATGGTATGCCGCAATGGCTGGCCTTTATAGATCACTTTTTCAAGTTCATGCATTTCGAACACCTTTTCTTAGGGAGGCATAAATTTTATCATTTGAGAGTCTGGTATCGTGACATGCTGTCAGAATACGTAAAAGATATTCTTTTAGATCACAAAACACTTAATAGACCATATCTTAATAAAAAAATTGTTGAAGACATTGTGAAGGCACACACTAGGGGTAATCGCAACTACACCACGGAAATCACACAGCTGTTAACCTTGGAACTGATCCAGAGACTTTTGATTGAACAATAGCAGCATCCCGTAACAACCGAGTTCATATGCATTAAACACTTGCTTTAAGCGAAAGGTTCAATTGGATACACCACCGACAACGCTCTTCCCGAAAATATCCATATCTCAAACTTGATGAGGAATAACTATGACTATTTCAAAGCGGATAATTTGAAAATTGATTTGAAAGGCAGGTCTATGTGAAGTGCAGGTGCCACAGTGTGTTCAATTACCTTTATTCTCTTCGTGGATATTTTCAGCGCCCTCATCTCAGACAGTTGAGTCATAAATAGGAACCGTAAAGTGTATGGTTGAGTTATAGAAATCTGGTCAATTTCCACGGGAACCCCGCGTCGTCACAAAGCTGTTATTACCACCGAAATGAAGCCTCGCATCCTATCTGGGATGACACCCAAAAAAACGGATTTTTTCTTAACAATCCGTTTTTTTGCTTCAATGACATTGAAGTAAAGCTATACGTCAAGCAGTAAAAGTATTACATAGTCTGTCAATTTTCTTCAGCTTTCAGCGCATAATGTTTTTGACAAAACTATTCATGTTGTGATTTACTTCAGCAAATTTTCAATTACCTGGTCATCCGATGAACCTAAAAGCTAGGCAATTTCATATCTATAATACATTACTCAAATTGAAAAAAGTGGTCACTTCCATTAGTCTGCGTGACAAATGTCACAGAGACCACTCAAGAATTACATCCGTCTTCCGTTTTGGTGATTATAATCACAGAGGTTACGACTCTAATCTGCGATTTATAGGTCGTATGGAGGTGTAATATGAAAAATTTACAAAAAGTCTTTTTCACCACAATTATCGTGACAAGTCTTTTTGCAGCTAATGCATTTGCCGCCTGCGGTGGCAGCAGCCCTAATCTGATAGCAGCGAATGCCTCTAGAGACGAGGTCATGGCCTGCTTTAATATTGCAAAAAATGGCGACACAATTAACATCCCGGCCGGAACGTCAACATGGTCATCCGGAATATCTACGGGCGCGAAGTCTGTTACATTTCAAGGTGCCGGAGCAGGCAATACTGTGATATCTCTCTCAAGTGGGCTCTACCTTTTTACAATGGGGAACGGCACTACCAGAGTGCTTGATATGACGCTTAAAAGCTGCGGGATACGGGTTGACGGGAAGGACTTTGTAATTGGCAGGGTTCACTTCGATAACACTTCGATGGCAAACCAAATCCGTCTTGTGATGATACAAGGAATGAGTGGGTATCACCCTTCTGGTGTCATTCATTCCTGTGTATTTGATAATGTTTCTCTAATGGCAATGACAGTCTATGACACTAACCGTATACAGGGTCTTACATGGGCATTACCGTATGGATTTGGCGACCCTAGAGATACCATATTTATAGAAGGAAATTCTTTCAGTAAGACTGCAGGTGCCACAATGAACGTAATTGACGGTAGGCTTGGTGCAAGAACTGTTATGAGGTTCAACACCATTACCTCTAGTGTGTCTGGGAACAGCCATGCGTTTTATATCGAGGCTCACTCTGTCCAAGATGCTAATTCTTTAAGGGGATATATGCGATGGGAACATTATAATAATATATTGGATAATAAAGGTGAATGGCACTATTACCCATTCAGAATACGTGCTGGAACGGGGCTGATTTTCAACAACTCAGTTACGGGCAAATGGGAGAACTACGGTATCGGTTTAGATAACGTACGTAGCTTCGAAGGTGGCGGTGGGTGGACATCCGGCTGGTGTGATGGTAGCTCTCCTTGGGATGGTAACGAAGACTCAACAGGTTATCCATGCCGTGACCAGATAGGCAGAGGATATGACCTGGTGCCGTGGGTGGATAATCCTCCTGCGACATACACCCAAGTTCTCATGCCCGCCTATGCGTGGAACAACAAAAACCAGCTAAACGCAGAGGTTCCATTCCATGTGATAAATAATTGTGGTCACCATATAAAACCCAACAGAGATTACTATAATTATACCGCTTCTTTCAACGGCACATCGGGAGTCGGCAGAGGTCTTCTCGCAGCACGTCCTGCGACATGCACCAAGAACACAGCCTATTTTGCAACAGATGTAGGGCCTATGGGAACGTTATATCAGTGTTCACAGACCAATACTTGGACAAAACACTTTGAGCCTTATACCTGCCCCCATCCTTTGGCTGACCCAAGAGGCAGCTATCATTGTGACATGTCTGTCGCTGGAGTTGCTGGCTATGGAATGCCTGGTGGCGCACCTTTATCACCGGCACCGCCCGCACCTGCACCCCCTGCACCTGCACCGCCTCAGTCTTTCAATTTAAACACAACCGTATCAGATAGCGGAGGCGCCATCACCAGCAACCCTTCCGGCATCTCCTGCGGGGCCGACTGTTCTGAAAGTTACACTGCAGGCACTTCCGTAACCTTAACGGCCACACCCGCCAACGGATATACTTTTGCCGGCTGGTCGGGTGACTGCACCGGTGCGGGTAGCTGTGTGGTGCAGATGAATTCCAATAAATCAGTCACTGCAACGTTTTCACTAAATGAAACTAAATACAGATTAAATACTTCCAAAACGGGCAATGGCACTGTTTCGGTAAATCCTGCTGGTACATCCTGTGGTAGCAACTGTTCCGAGTATACGACGGGAACGAATGTAACCGTGACCGCCACTGCAGCTTCTGATTATACGTTTACTGAATGGTCCGGCGCTTGCCAGGGGACAGGCGCATGCACAATCACTATGTCGGCAAATAGGTCTGTATCCGCCACTTTTACTCAGAACAAAACATACTACACACTATCGGCAACTAAAGAAGGTAACGGTACAATCAATGGCAGCCCCGCAGGTATTACCTGTGGGGCTGTTTGTTCTCATAACTATGAGTCAGGCACCTTGGTAAATCTGACAGCCACGGCGGATGCCGGCTATACTTTTTCCGGCTGGTCAGGCGCCTGCACAGGTACCGGCCCATGCTCTGTGTCAATGAACAGTAATAAATCTATCATAGCAATTTTCACGCAAAATGCCTCTTACTACACTTTAACAACCAATAATTCGGGGAACGGAACTATCACCAGCCTGCCGGAAGGAATAAATTGCGGATCAGCCTGCACTTATGAATATCGATCCGGTACGAGTGTTGCTCTGAACGCTAAGCCGGATAACGGCTATGTATTCAGAGGCTGGTCCGGAGCTTGCCTGGGCTCTGATCAATGCACTGTAAACATGGATACGGCCAAAGCAGTTACGGCGTCATTTTCCGTTATGTACACAAATATTCTGCGAGTACTCTTTAAAGGTAAAGGCAGGATTAAAAGCATAAGAGCACTAAATTCCGGTATGGGCACGGCAACAAATACCGGCATCGACTGTGGCGAGATTTGCGTTGAAGAGTATGCAAGTCCGACCACTGTCACCCTGGAAGCCATCCCAGAAGACGGCTACACATTCGCCGGTTGGTCCGGCGCCTGTGCCGGTTCCGGCCTGTGTACCGTTAATGTTTCCGGGGAAGAGGAGGTTGAAGCTAAATTTAATGTGACCTCCAGCGGAGGATCTTCCGGAATGCCTCTTGCAGCAAGCAACGGTGGAGGTGGCAGCTGTTTTATTGCCACGGCTGCTTACGGTTCTTATCTTGATCCGCATGTGATGGTGCTCCGACAGTTCAGGGATAATATTTTACTGACAAACACTCCGGGACGCGCGTTTGTAAAATTCTACTATGCAAATTCTCCGGCGATCGCCAAAATAATAAGCAAATCTGAAGGATTACGCTTCGTGACAAGGGCTATCCTAACTCCCGTCGTTTATGCGATGGCATATCCCATGGAGACAGTCATTATTTTCCTGGCGGGTCTTTTGGTACTGCTCCTCGCTATTGAAAGAAGAAGGAAGAAAATGTCTCACATGGGGCTTGCCATAAGCGACAATTACTTCAGACGCGGCCCCAGGAGCGCCTTTGTGAGAGTAAAATAAGAAAAAACCAAAGCCACCGCAAATGTCCCCCTTCAGAGGGGGGCGAGGGGGAGGATGGAAAAACCAAAATAACAAGTCCACCCACGGCTCGTTGAAGTGGACCACCCTCGCCAGCGGTGGACAAACCAAGCACCGGAAAACGGCAACAAGCATCGTCCTGCTCCGTCTAAATGGGTGACGTATCCCTTTGAAATCAGGTGGTGAAATCAGCAAAATAGGCATAATTCCGGTAAATCGAGCTGTGGTTGTGGTTCGTCTAAACAACATCTCTGCCTTCGCAAATATTCATGAGCTCTGCAAGTACGAGAATCTGCGGACGCCTGCCGCTGCTTTCGCGTATAACTTTAATAATGTCCGCTTTTTTCAGACGAGCCAGCATGTTCATGATCATCGGCTTGCTGGGCATTCCCGGATGGCTATCCAATAAGGAACTGGTAAACACTGGCTGTTTGAATAAACAATCCAAGAGTGGCACGGCATATTGAGAGCGGGTCAGATCAACGACGTCTTTTTTCAATCGTGTGTATAGATCGATGATGGCCCGGGCTTTTTTTGCATTATCAATGGACTGTTCGTCCATTGCAGTCAGAAAAAAATCGATCCACTTGGTCCATGCGACGGGCGTCTTATTGCTTAAGTCCTCCAGGCTGGCGACATATTTATCTCTGTGGGTCTCAAGATACGATGATATATAAAACACCGGGTTAGCAATCAATTTCCTTTCAAACAGAAAAAGTGGCACTATCATACGCCCTAACCTGCCGTTGCCGTCAAGAAAAGGGTGAATCAATTCAAACTGGGCATGTAGGATGGCCAACTGCACCAGCGGATCGGGTCGGTCAGTATGATAATACTTTTCCCAGTTTCCCAGGGCAGGTTTTACGTAATCCGGCGCAGACGGAACAAAACGCGCCTTTTCAATGGGGGTTCCAGGTTTTCCTATCCAGTTTTGGCTTGAACGAAATTGCCCCCGTGCTTTGAATTTACCCCGTACACCTTCGAGCAAAACAGCATGCAGATCCTTCAATAGGTTCAGGGAAAAAGGGCGGGATTTCAACTGATCTTCAGCGTAGCGCATGGCACGCCTGTAATTCATGATTTCCTCTATATCAAGGACGCGTGATTCGTCGCCAGGTGTATCCCCGGCTTCAAATTTGAGCACATCGCCCAGCGTAGCTTGTGTTCCTTCTATTTTCGAGGATAGAACGGCTTCTTGGGTCGTCAGGGGCGAAAACAGTATATCGGGATTGGCTAATCCATATAATATTCCGTCATAGTAAGCGAGGGATCGGTTGGCTCGGCCAATGAGCGGGATCAGGGAATCCCATTGAATATCTTTTATCGGAAGCTGCTGGGGTTGAAAGGGTTTCATTTTGTCTATCATCCATTAGCCACAAATTTGTTTGTCTATAATGAAACGTTGTTTTATTATACGCAAAATCAAACGATATGTCAAACGGGACTTTCACCGATACGGGTCAGCAACAGATGTAACATCTTGTAATGAACAGCGATACACCGACGAAGAAGCGATTACATACTATGGGGGGCTTGGCATTCAAGAGTAGCCAGCAAGACCTCCTGTTTGATATGGAACACCGAATGCGAACAGGCTTGGTTGAATTGGGATAAAGCAAGATTGCCTTAACTCCTGTTGTTTATGCGATGGCATATCCCATGGAAACAGTCATTATTTTCCTGGCGGGCCTTTTGATACTTCTCCTCGCTATTGAAAGAAGAAGGAAGAAACTTTCTCACATGGGGCTTGCCATAAGCGACAATTACTTCAGACGCGGCCCCGGTAGTGCTTTTGTGAGAGTAAAGTAGTCAAAACTAAAGCTGAGGTTGGTCATGGGTGTTGTGAAAAAACAACCCTCCCACCCCCGGCCCGCTAAACGGAGCACCCCGGCAAGTACCGGAAAACAGCAACAAGCATCGCCCTGATCCAACCTAATGTGCGGCGGTTTCCTACCAAATCAGGTGGTGAAATCAGCAAAATAGGCACGGCAACAAGGCTGCTGAATTCAAGTAAAAATCAATTATTTCTTTAGATTTTTTTCACGTCCGATGACAAAGGGCAAGAACTTGTTTATGAAGTATATAGCGGGAACAATAAGGACAATCTCTAGAAATGAAAACAAGAGTGTGAATGGAAGGTCCAATTTTGTCCGTGAAGGTAATGTACGAAAAATAATAAATACCAACCCGTGTAAGATAAAAGAGGCTATCCCGACAAGCCCTACAATAATAATCGTACTCTTACCGATATAAGACAGGATTTTAGAAGGTGGCAGCATACGAAATAACAAATACGAGAAATAGATTCCAGAAAAAGACGCGATCAAAAACCAAAAAACATTTCCATAGTGATTATAATTCATATCCGCCTTTCCGTTAATCTTACTAAAAAGCAGTGTTAAGGATACTAGTAAAAGCAATATCGAAAATTTCCAAACCGTGGGAAACGTCACTAGTGACTGTTTAAAGCTTCTAGTCATATTTCCCAAATAATAAAATATCATCGCAACGAGGGCGACATCTGCGCTCCAGGGCAGTCTGAAAGTTGTCAACAAGCTCAAGAAAAAACCAAATATACCTATTGCGGCAACTACAACAATCTTTGTTAAATTTTGGAAATAATTATTAACAAACCAGAAAAGAACATCAGTGACAAAAAGGCATGGCAAAAACCAAAGTGTAATGTTTATCGGGTTTCCCCACGGCTCGACACCGACTCCATAAAAAATCCCCCAAAAGGGAACCAATGGGTCTAGTAAAAGGGCTAGCCCCCTGGCGCTAAATGATCGAACAATTACCAACCAGAATGCAAAAGACAAAAAAGAAAATATAAAGTAAGGCAAAAGTAACACACGGAACTTTTTTATAATTATACTTTTTAAGTCCGGATACCTTGAGTGATCGAACACGAAGCCGGAAATCCAAAAGAAAAGTGGCACATGAAAAGAATATATTACTTGTTCAAAATAAATGTTGTTGGTTTTATGACCAATGAGAACAAGAATAATTGCATATGCGCGTAAGGCATCAAGCCATTCCATTCGCTGATGAGCCGCCCCTTGGGAGGGTATATTATCCATGCTTTTAACGCTTTACTGTTTTATTTTATTGTTCTTTTCAACCCCATTTATCAGAGATAATATGTCGCGGCAACTCAAAATGGCTAATAATCCTCAAAATATTAGTCGCATTTTCATGGACAGTATATTAGTAATTTTATCATATTGTTATGGAAGGCCAACATGAACGATAACTCTTTTAGCGCTAAATTCAAAAAACACATTAACATAAAAAACGTACTTTTTTTTCTTATTGTAATTTTTGCATTATCATTCAGTTACATATTTGTCAGGCCCCTATTCGATTCAGGGAATATGCGTCATTATTCACATATTCCATTGATCCCTCTGATCACTATTTATCTTTTTTTCATCAGGCGTAAATCTATTTTCCAAACGGTGAATTTTGCCTTTCCCACCGGAATCCCCGTATTGCTGGTGGGGATCATTTTATTCGGCTGCGGCCTGATTTTGGGGCCTCAGATGGACAGTAACAATTACGCATCCATCATCGCCTTGTCTCTGGTCGTTTTCATAAACGGGGCTTTCATTCTCCTTTACGGAATTACCGCCTATAAGGCGGCCCTGTTCCCTCTTTTGTTTCTTATTTTCACCGTCCCTATTCCAACAGCGCTTATGGACAAAACGATTTCCTTTCTGCAGTCTGGCTCCGCTGAATTCACCAATTTGCTTTTTCTAATATCCGGCATACCTTTTTTGAGAGAAGGTGTCGTTTTTCATTTGTCGAATTTGAGTGTCGAGGTGGCGCCCGAATGCAGCGGCATAAGGTCGGCGCTGGCTATTTTCATTATAGCCGTCCTGGCGGGTAATATGTTTTTGAAAACCTACTGGAAGAGGATTGTTCTTGCCGTTTGTGCGGTATTGATCGCCATGTTTAAAAATGGCATCCGGATTTTGACTTTGTCATTGCTGGGAAATTACGTAGATACGCGTGTCTTGGAAAGCTCTCTACACAGGGAGGGAGGCATACCGTTTTTTGCTGTAGCCCTCATTTTGTTGGCACCGGTATTGTTTCTTCTAAGAAAAACGGAAAAATTCAAGGTCGAAAAATAGAAGTTGCAGGTTAAAACAGAAAGCGAAAAATATCCACCCCCGGCCCGCTTAAACAGGCCACCCACGTCAGCGGCGGACAAACCATTTAATGTCCCCCTTCGGAGACGGCACAGGGGGAGGATTAAAAGACCAAAACAACAAGTCCACCCCGCCCCGATGAATCGGGGCACCCCCGCCAGCGGTGGACAAACCATTTAATGTCCCCCTTCGGAGGGGGCAAGGGGGAGGATGGAAAGACCAAAACAACAAGTCCATGCCCGCCGGCGGGGGACAAGCTGATTAGACAATTAATTAATCCCAGAATCCGCAATAGGATAAAAATTCTATTGCGTAGCAATAGAGAATCTAATAGAAAAGAGCAAGCAAATTAGAGACATTCGTAAGATCGCCTTTTGTTGAAATCCAGATAAGATTTACTTAC